>Ga0209323_10001899_pt1 | contig 13807 bp, 25 predicted proteins | sample Rifsed19ft2_FD_184014 | JGI IMG/M metagenome (GOLD analysis project Ga0209323, IMG submission 184014) | Soil microbial communities from Rifle, Colorado, USA - sediment 19ft 2 (version 2) | ecosystem: Environmental > Terrestrial > Deep subsurface > Rock core/Sediment | place: Rifle, Colorado...
GGGGGGGAAGCTGTCGCCCAGTTATTGTTAACTCTTTTCCCGCCCCCAGACACGTAATTACATTGTGGCTACGTGTTGCTTCCCCCAGCCAGCCAGCCGGAAAAATCCAGAGACCCAAACCCCCTGAGAAACTGAGGCTGAAACAGAAACAGCCAGGCCGGCAGAACAGGACTGGCCTCCGGCCAACGGCGAACGATCCACGCTTGACACCCGATGCAGAGTGTGGTATTCTTAACTGTAGGCCGGATTTTATTACCTGTAGGCCAGGGAGAGTACCTGGCTACGTATCAGGAAAGGAGCCTGAAAATGGCGAAAGATCCTCAAGCAGTACTTCAGTCTTACCAGTCCGGAGTCTCGGGTGGCTCCGGCAAGTACGCCACCGGCGTGCGGGCCAGCGCGGCTGACTGGGAGCAGCAGGCCAAGTCTGATGCTTCCGAGCAGCGCTACGCGGCCGGTGTGCAACGGGCCGTCGCCCAGAAGACGCGCCAGAAGGCACTGGGCGCGGTCAGCGGCGCCGAGTGGGCCGCGGCTGCGGCCGACGTGGGGGCCAGCCAGTATGCGGCGTCGGCCACGCGGGCGGCGACCAACTACAACAAGCAACTGCCCGACATCTTGACGGCCGGAGATGCGGCCAAGAGTGCCGCGCGGCAGATCAGCGGCGCCACCATGGCCGACCGCCTGCAGCGCTCGGTAGCAGCCGCCACGGCCGTGCACCGGCATTGGGCGCGGAAGCGAGGCATCCAGCCGGAAGTGTAACTCTCCTTTCGGGCTATAGCCCAAGAGAGAACTCTATCCGATACGGATGAAAGGAGATCAACATGTACTGGCAATCCGAATTCCTGCGCAACGCGGCCGCCTGGACGCGCAACAGCACCTACCGCCTGGACCTGCCCCAGAACGGCTTTCTCAGCTCGATCATCCTGCACGGGCGCGGTACGCCTGTGGTTGATGCTCGTCTCACGGATCACCTGTGGCGCTTCCTGGACGGCGTCAGCAAGATCGAAGTGGTCCTCAACGGCTCGACCGTGTGCAAAAGCTTCACCGGCCAGGTGGGGCACTTCCTGCAATGGAAAGACGGGGGACCCGCGATTGTGGATCAGCACCACAATTACGGGACGTCTACCCTGCGCTGGCACTCGGTCATCAACTTCGGCCGGCACTTCAAGGATACGCTCTACGGCCTGGACCTCAGTCGCTGGGACAATGTGGAACTGCGGCTCACCAACGACTGGACCAGCTCGGACTTCAGCGCCGAGCACGCCATCGACGTGATACCGGTGTATCTCAGGGACACGGTCGCTAACCCCTTCCGCGGCTACTTCCGGACGGAGGAGTGGAACACCTACACGACTGTGGCCTCGGAGAAAAAGTACCTGGAGCTGCCGACGGAGCACAAGATCCGGCGCGTGGTCATCCAGACCACGCCCACCTTCAGTGCCACCGGCAATGCCAACCGCACGCCCTATTCCACCTTGAGCGACATCGAATTCTTCTTGCGCACCGGCCAACTCAAAGTCTTTGACGCGACGCTACGCGAGCTGTGGTTTGAGAACCTGTTCATGGACGGGCGCGACGTATTGCAAGGCGCCGAGTCGTACCATAACGACGGGGAGGGCTTCCTGACCGGCCTGGGCCAGACCCTGTACAAGGCGGGTGTGGTTCTCTCGCCCGACGGGTCGCAATCCACCTGGGCACCGGATATGGTGCCCGGCGAGGACAGCTCCACCCAGTCCCGCCAGGCCGACGGCTCTAACGACCAATTCAGCTTGCTGCTGGCCGGCCTGAGCCTGGAGAACTGCGCCTGGTTCGACTTCACCCAGCCGGACGAACCGGAAGGCTACCTGGACCCGGAGATGAACAAGACGGTGCAGCTCAACTACACCATTGGCTCCAACGCCAACGACACGGGCGCCACCATTCGCACTGTTCTCGACCGCTTCGTGCCCTACTAAGGAGAGGGACACCTTATGGCAAAGTGGCCGAAATCCACCGCTATAGTCGTGGCGGCCGACACGCTCATCACGTCGCATCCGGCCTGGCTGCACTCGCTGATCATTACAGATAGTGTGGCCGGGGCGGGTGCGACGGTGTATGAAGGCCAGGACGCCACGTCGGGCCGCCAGATCGCCCACTTCCACGGGCCCAACAACGACAGCTTCCAGGCTGTGTTCGACCCGCCGCTATGGTGCGAGCGTGGCATCTACGTTGACCTGGAAGCCAACGTGGACCACCTGGTGATCCACTACACCCCACAATCACTCAACCGACCCGAAGGAGACTGACATGCTATGGCGACGACAGTCTACTACGCGCGCCTGACTATCCCGGCCGGGACGCCGGCCACGGCCCCCGTGGAGCAGGTCCTGCACTGCAGCCCCGGCCGACTTTCCCTCGTGCGTCTGTACGTCCCACCCGGCCCGCGCGGCGAGGTGTCAGTGTGGCTGCTGCACCAGCGCTCTCAGATCGCGCCCGTGCCACCGGCCACCTGGGACAATCTGGATGACGACATCATGGAGTATCCGTTGGGGCTGGAGCTGGCCATAAACGAGGCTGACATATCCCTGGTCGGGGTGTCCCCCAATGCCAACTTCGAGCACGCTATCGACTTCGAGTGCCAGGTCGAGGCCACGGCGCCCGGCTTCGCGCCGTCGGCCTTATCCGAGCTGCCCGGCCGTATTCTGGCTATCTTCGGCCAGTAGGAGATATGAGCTATGCCAAAAGTGGGTGTGAGCAACGAGCCGCTCCTGGAGCGCGCCTTATTCGCTTTCGACGGGGCTGATTGGCGGCCGGTGTTGGTGGACGCCTCCGGTAACCTGGTCGCGGGCCTGCTGGCGGGAAGCAGCATAGCCGTCACGCAATCGGACGATACACTTCTCAAGGCGACGGTGGCGCTCAAGGCGGACCAGAACGTACAGGCGCGCGGCTACGGCTGGGTGGGCGCCGCCTGGCAAAAGCAGCCGCTGCCCTTCGGCTACTCGGCCGTCGTCAGCGAGCGCAAGATCAGCACGACCCTGGCGGCCGGCACCAACTCCCTGTCGACCACGGCCGTACCGGCCGGCGAGATCCACGTGTACACGCACGTGTCATTCTACTACGCGGGCACCGTCGCCACCGTGACGCTGACCGCCTACCTGAACATCGGCGGCTCGAACAAGGAGCTGGCCGGCGTCAGCCCGCCCGTCTCCTCGGTCATCTACGACCGCCAGGGCTGGTTCGTGCTGGCCCCCGGCGACACGGTGCAGGTGTACTGCTTCAACGCTACGCTCAACGACGACATGGCGCTCAACGTGGCTGGCTTCCGGGTGGACATCGACCAGTAGGCAAAGGAGAGACCCGATGGGCAAAGACACCCCCGATTGGGGCGGCATCTACAACAGCGGGCAATTTTACCCGCTCTTCGACATGGCCGAGCTGGCCGCCCGACTCGGCTCACCAATAACCTACGACCGGCGCGGCGCCCTGATCTGGCACTACGCCTTCGACGACGGCATCGGCGACGTGGGCCCGGCCACATCCGGGACGGGCTCGGCCGTGGCCTTGAGCGCCGACATCTGGGAGAACCCGCCCTTCTCGTGCAAGCTGCAGGCCGGCTCCACCGACGGCGCCTATGCGCGCGTCGACCGGCGCGTGGCGGTGCCGCAAAGTCTGCGGGTCGGCTTTCAGGCCAGCCTGCGCGCCAATCCCAATGTGTCCCAGGTGTACATCAACCTGTGGCACTACACCGGCAGCACGCTCTTCTTCTCCTGGCTGCGGGCCGACCTGGACGCTAACACGCTGGTGGTACGGGTGGCGCCAGCCAGCCCGGTGACCGTCGTGACTCTAGACGCGGCTTTTCCCGACCTGACGACGGGCTATTACTTCGCCCATTTCAAGCTGGTGGCCGACCTGGCCAACCATACCTTGATCCGGGCATTAGTGGATGATCAGGAATACGACTTATCAGCCTACGACATGGCCTCGCAAGCTGACACGTCGGCGCCGCACGTCTTGACGCGGGTGACGAACGAGGGCCACAATCTCGTCAACAGCGTGGTCAACGTCGACAACTTGATCGTCACGGCCGCAGAGCCGTAGGAGGACCAATGGGCAATTCATCATCTTCAACCTCGGAACGTATCTCGGACACCTTCAGGAAGCTCAACGCCGGCGGCATGCAGAATGGCGGCATCACCAAGTTCCGCATCCTGGCCTCCGGTGTCATCGGCCTGATCGGCCTGGTGGGCGGCGTCTTCCTGCTCTACCATCAGATCGTGGTGCCGGACTTATTTTGGTATATTATCATCGGAGCGCTGGGCGGCGTGGTCGGGCTCGATCTGCTGGCCAGCATCATCAAGTCCATAAAAGGACAATGAAAGGAGCAGACTATGGCAACCTTCAACGTCACTTCTGTCTCGGAGCGGGCCACGCTCAACGCGGCCAATCGGCTCGTCAATGTGACCGTGATGCATCTCGAAACCGTCTTCGGCAACACGGGCAGCCTCGAGATCCCGACCGGCAACTTCGAGGCGCTGGCCGCCTCCGAGGAAGGCAAGGCCACACTCAGGGAGATGCTGCAGGCCAAGGCCGACGCGCTCGACTCGCCCATGTCGCTCTAGGGAGACGTGCTGAATGTCCTTCCCCAACATCGGCAACCTGATCGAATGGCTCTTCTGGCTGGCCTGGTACACTACTGGCTATATCCTGGGGACGAACCCGTGGCAGAAGGTGGTCGATTACCGCAACAAGCTCGACTCGTGGTTCAACAGCCTGAAAAGCTTCATCACCTACTACGCCGACAAGGTCGGGGACGCCATCTACGACTGGGCGCAGAGCTGGTTTGACTACCTGGAGTCGTGGCGCAAATGGCTGGCCGACATGGTCAACGGCGCCTGGGCCTGGATTAATAATCAGGGCCAATGGGTGTTTGCCTGGCTGGGCTGGGCCGTCTCGCGCTTGGAATACTTCCTGGGCAACTGGTACAATTGGCTGGCCTGGTTCATCGGAAATCCCTACAGCGCGCTGCGCTACTACGTGGGTGGCGCGTTGGACTGGCTGCAGTGGCTGTTCGGCAACTTCTACTCGGCCGTGGTGGGCAGCCTGGGCGCGGCCTGGAATTGGCTGGTGTGGCTCTTCGGCGCGCCCTACAACGCCATCCGCTACTACATCGGCGCGGCCCTGGACTGGCTGCAGTGGTTTTTCAGCAATCCCCTGGGCGCGCTGGAATACTACCTGGGCTCGGCCTGGGGCTGGCTTAAGTGGCTGGCCGGCTCGTTCTATCAGGCCGTGACGGGCACGCTGGGATCGGCCTGGGCCTGGCTGACTGGCATCTACTCCGGCTTCAAGAACAGCCTGAACTCGTTCCTGTCCGGCCCCATCGACTTCTGGACTTCCATTTGGAGCTCGTATCGCGGCGCGCTGGCCGACTTCCTGGCCGCCCCGGGCGCCTACGTGCTGGCGGCTGTGCGCGAGGCGTTTCTGGATTGGTTCGAGGATTTGCTGGTGGACAACTTCTAAGGAGGGTGGCAATGCCGGGTCAAAAGATAGGCGAGCGCATCAAGTCCTGGTTCCGCTCCTGGCCAGTCGTCGGCAAGTTGGCTGGCTGGATCATCGACTGGCAAGATCGGCGCGAGGCTAATCGCCAGTATATCCAGAGCGTCATTGTGGATAGCTTCAAATCGGGCAACGTCGGGCATGGCCTGCTGGCCATCCTGTACGGCGCGCTCAATGAGATCCTGGGCACCGTGCCTTTCGCCGGGCCGACTTTGCAGAGTACAGCCCGCGCCGCCTCCGACGAGCTGGAAGACTTTACGCGCGATCCGCAAGCTTTCCTACAGCGTAAGCTGCACGACGCCTTTGCGGCGCCGGGCACGCGGGCCTTTACAGAGACAGTTGGCACCATCATCACTGAGCCGGTCCTGGCGCTGCTGGAGCAGTATGCCGGCGACGCCAACCCGGACCCGCACGCCATGGCCAGATCCTTTCACGGCATCGCTTCAGGCTTGCCCTGGGCGTCTGGCGTGGTAGATTCGGTGCTCAAGACCGTGTTGGGCAATCGTGCCCCGGAAGTGGGCAAGCACATCATGGCGCTGTATTGGGGGCTGGGCCTGGGCTTCCTGGGCTGGCAGACGCTGGCCCCCTTGTTGACCGCCGGCCTGCAACCCAACCTGGAGCGCTACTACAACAAGCTATACCGGCCAACCAGGTTCACGCCCTCCCAGATGTCGGACCTGTTCGCCCTGGGCGAGCGCAGCGCGACTCAAATGCAGGAGTATCTCAGGGAGCAGGGCTGGCTGGATAGCGACATTGCTTCCTGGGTCAAGCTGTCCTACCGCAATCTGCCCGAGAGCGGCGCCTGGGAGCTCTTCCATAAAGGCCTGATCGGCAAGGCCGAGATGGACCGGCGCTTGCGCGCGCTGGGCTACGATCCGGCCGAAATCCCCCTTCTCTACAAGATCAATGAGAAGGAAGACTCCAACGAGGCGCGCGCCTTCAGCATAGCCACCGCCAAGGCTGCCCTCAAGAAGCGGCGCATCGGGGTTGACGAGTTCCGCGCCATCCTCACCGAGCTGCGCTATCAGCCGAGAGAGATCGAATTACTCATCCAACTGCTCACGGCCGAGCAGGTGCAGGAGGATCGGGAGCTGTCTACGTCTCAGATCCGGCAGTTGTACGAGAATCGGGTGATTGGGAGAGATGAGGCCCGCCACAACCTGGAGCAAATCGACTACGCTTCAACTGTGGCCGAGAAGCTGTTGCGCGCCTGGGACAACGAGGCGCTGCCCAAGGCGGCGCGTATCAATAAGAGCACAATTCTCGAGGCTTTCACGGACGGAGTCTTAAGCCGTGGAGAGACCATCCAGATGCTGCAAGAGGAGGCTGGCTATGATCAGAAGCAGGCTGAATTTCTCGTCAAGGTCGAAGAAGCCACTCGACCCAAACCAGTGGAGACTCCGGAAGTGGCGGCTGCGTCATTGGCACTACTGGCAGATTTTGTCCAGAATGGGCTCATCACACGCGCCGAGCTGGCCGCCCGGGCCGAGATCCAGCGCTTCCGGCCGGAGGACAGGGAGAGGATCATAGAACTCATGTTCCTGGCGCCGGCCACTGTGGTGGCGGCTGTGGAGCTCGAGCAGAGCCTGATCGAGTCGGCCTACATTCACGGCGTCATCACGCGCGACGTCTTGCTCACGCGTCTGATCGCGCGTGGCATCAGCGCCGAGGATGCCGAGATCGTGGTGCGCACCGTCGAGCTGGAAAATCCGTCGGTCTTCGGCGAGTTCCGCGCCTTCTACCTGGTGCAGCCGTCGTTGGGCGCCGTGCAACTGGCTTTGCAGCGCGGCATGCTGGATGAGGCTGGCTTCCGCGCCCGCCTGGAGGCGCAGGGCTACTCAGCCGACGCCATCGAAATAGCGCTCTTCAATGCCCAGTACCAGGCGCCGGCTGAGCCGAAGCAACTGACCAAGGGTGACGTGCTGGGGCTATATCGCAAGCAGATACTGGGCCGGGCCGAGGTGGAGCGCCGGCTGCTGCAGATCGGCTACACGGCCGTCGACGTCGGGCTGCTGATCCGGGCCGAGGAGCTGGCTATCGAGGATACGCAAGCCAGCGACTTCTTCCTGGCCGGCTTCATCGACCAGACCGGCTTTGTGGCCTTACTGGAAGCGGCCGGCTACACGGCCGGAGAGATTGAGGATTTCTTCATCAGATTAGAGGCAGGCGAGATCGCCTGATCAGGAGCGTGGTACTATGTCCCTGAAGCGTCTTTCACAGCTTGTCGCAATCTATACTTCTCGGCAAGAGCCGATAGATCCTGCCATAGCTGAGCGGGATCAAATCCCTCCCGATCAGGCGGCAGAGTCTGCCCCCGCAGCGCCGCCTGGTATTCCTGCCACTCCCACGGGCGAGTCTGCCAGTATTCCCCCTGGCGCTCCCGCCACTGCATAGGCGCCCGCTTAGGCACCTGGAAGTGCCGCTGCCGGATGCGGTTGATCCAGGTACTTATGGCCTTGCCCTGCAGCAGCCCTTCGCGGATGCGCACCGGGCTCTCGAAGGCCGTCTCCCCGAACAAGAGATAAAATTCCTGGTTGTAGCGCCCGACGCCCTTAGCGTGGGCTTCGACCAGGCTTTCACAGCGGTACACGGCGTACTCCTTGGGCGCCACGATCCACATGCGCGAAGGTGGATGTACCTGGCGCAAGCTGCCCAGACCCTCCCCCGTTTCCACGGGGGTATCTGTCCATAGGCTATCGGTGTCGGTGTAGGCCAATCCCGCCTGGTGCTCGGAGATGAGCGCGTGCATCCTGATGCGCGCGCCGGCCGCCACGTAGGCGGCGATCAGCACGTTGCTGTAGGCCGGCTGCTGCGGGCGCGAAGATTGGGCCAGCACGTAGGGCCAGCCGCCCAGCATGCGCAGCTCCACCTCGCCGTAAGCCTCCAATTCCTCTTGCGAGGCCACCGGCTTAAGTACCTGCAGCCCGTCCGCCCAATCCAGGCCATAGCGGCCGTAGGCGCTATTCAGGATCAGCTTGAAGAGCTGGGCCCGGATCGGCGACGACGAAGCGGCCAGTACGCGCCGCGCGTACAGCTCCTGTATGAAGGTCGTGAAGGGGTTGAACGTGCGCGTGCTGATCAAGCTCCAATCCACGCTCCGGATGGTGGCGCCGTTCTCGACGGCCAGTTGCAGCTCGTTGTGGGGCCAGACGCCGCTCAGCTCTCCGCGTGGGAATACGAGATGGTAACCAGAGCGGGCCGGCAGGGGAGGCACGGCCTGATCGGAGATCGCCAGCCGCACCTGGCTGATGCCCGGCTTATGCAGCGGCAGCCGATCCGGCGACAGGCCCAGCTCCCAGGTCAGATGATCCGGATCCGGAAATTGGGCAGCCGCCTGCACGCTGGGGTAGAGAGACGAAATATCGTAGCCGGACACATTCTCCACGATGCCCAGTCGATACGGCTCCGTCCTGGCGCCGTAGTAGGCTTGCCGCGCGATATTATTGGTGCCCTCGTCCGGCGTGGGCCAGGCCTCACGCAGATACTTGCGCCGGAAGAGATCCATGCTGATGCCGGCGATCGTCGGCTGCAACTGCCCGCCCAGCTCCAATAGCTCCTCCTGCAGTTGCATCAGCGCCACATACACGATCTCGGCGTCACGCAGATTGTAGCTGAGCACGCGATGCTGGTCGTCCGGCTCCAGCTCCGAGAGCGGCCGGCCGGCGCGCAGGTGGCGCTCCACGACAGGATGTAGCTCGCCCTTGGCCAGGCCGGTCATCTCGCCCAGCTGCTTGACGGTCGAGCCCACGAAGATGTTGGCGCTGTCGCACAGCCGCCATTTGTGGCCGTGCTGGTCTTGCGTCTCAGCCCACAGTAGACGGCTGTGCGTGAAGAGGCAGGTGAAGTAGTGCAGGTCCCCGCCGGTCAAGACGCCAAGATCGTATTCCAAATTATGCGCAAAGTGCCAGGTATTGCGCATCTCGCGGCTGACGAGATAGTCCAGCATGTCACCCGGGCGCGTGAAAGAGAAGGCGCCGCGGTCGGATACCACGGCGCCGCACACGAAGCCGCCTTCAGAGCCGTTGCCCTCGCAGTCGAAGGCAGCTAGGCGTCGGGCTTTGGCTGATCGTCTGAGGGGCTGGAAGAGCTGAGGTCGAGTGCTTGCCAATGGTTCATCTCGGGAAAGACAAGACAGGCAGCGTGGTAGCCTGTGGTCTTGAGATTGGTCACGCCGCACACGAAATGGTCAACGAGGATGCCGTGCTGTCGCCGCTGGAACCTTATCAGCCGGCAGCAATCGTTGCACGTTTTGCCGATGGGCGTCACGCGCTGGCCGTCCGGCGCGCGGTAGAATTGGATTTTTTGAGAAGCCATAGCTCACCTCGCGTTCAGTATGTTTATGTCGCGCACGGCGTAGGTGCGCGCCTTGGTGTACGTCCCCACGTCGTTAGTCCGAATGGGGTAGCCCTTGGTCATCAGCTCGTCGGCCGCCTTCTTGTTGGCCTGATCGTTCAGGAAGTCCAGGTCGACGCGGGTCCCCTTGAGGGACGACGTCGTCGACACGTGCGTCACCCCGTCGGGCGTCACGATCACGGTCCGGACCACTACCTGCTGGTTGGAGGCCAGTTGCCGGCCGGCGATCTCGGATTGGCCCACCGGCCGATCCACGAATTCGGTAGCTAGAAAAGGCCGGCCTTGCGCGTCTCGGCCGGTGAAGCGGATGGTGAAGGGCTGCGCTTCCAGCACGGCCCGGCGCTCCACGAAGCGCCCACTTTGATCGCGCCAGGTAGCCTCCCCCTCGCGCAGCGTGAGCGTGGGGATAGCGTTAAAGTGGGAGACTGCCCCGGCTCTGCCTTCCTGGTAGAAGCGCCGGGCGCGAGCGCTCCAGTAGATGCGGCCCTCCGGCGGCTGTGTCATGCTTCCTCAGCCTGCGCGTGGGCTTTGAGCAAAGCCAGCGCGTAATTAGCCATGGAGCACTCGCTCCAGCCCATGACATACAGGTCGTCCAGCAGCGTCTCCAGCACGCGCTTCTCGTAGCGCAGTCCGGCAATGCGATATTCGGCCTCCAGGCCGCCGTTGAGGGAGATGGTGAAATTGGGGTAGAGCTTGCATTTGGGCATGATTTCCTCCTGGGGGGAAAACAAGGGAGCGAACTACCTTACTATAGCACGCTCCCCGGTCTTTGGCTATTCAGTTGTTATTCGAGCGTGTAGTAGCCGCTGTATGCGCCCTGCGCCTTCCAGCCCAGGGTCAGCACGATCGGCCGCCCGGCGCCGACGGTCTCCAGCTCGGCCAGGCGCTCGACGTCGTTGGTCTCCTTCGCCAGCTGCCAGGCCGTGTTCAACGCGTGGAAATCGCTCAGGATCTCCACCACCGCCTGGCCGCCCAGGCTGGAGTGGAAGAGCTCGCCGTCGGGGGCCAGCACGCCCTTGATGTAGAAGAAGATGTCGCCCTCCTTGTAGGAGCTATTGATAGGCCGCAGCTCCAGAATGGTGAAAGTCCGGCCGATCAGCTCTTTGGCCGGGATCTCCTGGCCCTGTGGGTTGAAGCGCTCGCGCATCTCCTTCCAGTCCACGGGCGCGAGTTGCGCTTCCAGCGCGTAGGGGTTGGTCTTGCGCTGGATGAGCGCGTAGGCAATGGTTGGATCGTGTTCGTCGGTCATTGGATTTTCCTCCATAGGGAAATAAAGGGTTTGATAGTCAGTGTGCCCGGGCCTTAGCCCTGGCCGGCCCACCAGGCGTCGGCCGCCTCGGCGATGGCATCGGCCGGGGCCAGTGCCGAGATGAGCGGCATGAGGTACGAGTACAGGTCGGCGACAGTGCCGGCTACCAGCAGGTGGAATTCCACGTATTCCGGCTGCGGCCGGAAGCCGCGCAGGAAAGGCCAGGTCGTGCCGCGCGGGAAAATGGGGATAATCAGGCTGTATTCCACTGTCACGTTGCCGATCACCCTGAGCGCCGTGTCGGCGTCCAATGGCACTGCGCCGAAGACCAGTCTGGATCCATCGGGCAGCACCAGGCGGTAGAAGAGCGCCATCTCGCTCTGGCCTACGCTAATCTGAGTGCTAGTCGCCATCAATCCACGTCCGGTTCATGTGTTTCGGTCTCCAGTCCCTCGAGAATGAAGTCGGCCAGGGCGTCGGGCTCGTACAGCAGCAGCATGTAATTCAGCAGGGCGGCCTCGACGCCGGGCACATTCCAATTGAGCAGGCGGGCCACGCGACGCGCGTTGCGCTTGGCGTCTATCAAGATGCGCGTGCGCGTCCAGGCGTATTTGAAGTGGGGCATAGGATCCTCCTCTACCACGGCGCCGTGGCGATGAGGGCCAGCGCGAATAGCAAGCAGCCGGCCAGGCCAAAGAGCACGATAGCCAGGATGGTCAGCTTGAATAAGATGTCCACGTAGTCGGATAGGGTCATTCGATAGTCCTCCTTACGGGGTAGTCGTCGGCGAGCCGGCGCCGTAATTTACAGTCAAAGTCGGGTGGCGCGTGGCCGTCGGCGCGTGATAGTCCAGGTCTGAGCGGCATATCTGGCTGGAGATCGGAAGGCCCAGGGCAGCCAGGCCAATGAGCAGGGCGCGTCGCATAGTCAGCCTCCCACCCGCACGAAGGCCAGGAAGCGCAGCAGCACCAGCGCCAGGTAGCCCAGCAGGGCCAGGGCGCGCAGCTTGCGCGGGTCCTGCGTCAGTCCGGCCAGCAGTAAGCCGGCCAGGGCCAGCCACAAGTCAAGGGGCAGAAACAAGATTTGCATAGTAATCCTCCTAATAGTCTTTGCGCTCACGCAAGTACTCAAATACCAGCGTCACAATGACGCCCCAGGTAAGCAGAATCAGCGGTAGGGCCAGCAGGATAGCACCAATAGTCTCGATCGTTTCTTTCAGGGTGCATACACCATCCACAGTCAAAGCCTCCTTTCCAGGTAAAGTGCCCGGCCCGGCGGCGCGGTGAGGGACGTCGCCGGAGCCGGGCCGGTGAATTAGTCGGGGTTGGGCAGCAGCGGCAGGCAGGTGCAGTAAATGTCCCAATGGCCGCAGCCCTCGCAAAATCCGGCCGAGCTCAGATGCCGGTACAAGTACCGGCCACAGTGCGAGCATATCTCCCGGGCCGGCGCCTCTTCCTGCTCGGAGTTCTGCTCCAGCATACGCCAGGGAAGGCCCATCTCCAGCATGTCGGTCTCGGGGTAGCCCAACACCATCCAGGCCAGCGTCTCGGCTTGCTGGCGCACCAGCCTGGCGAAGAGCTCCAGGTCTAGTGGGGCGTCGTGCTCGTCGCGCGTGGGCACGTAGCCGGTAAATGTGCGATTGGCAGATTTTACAGTGATGCTAATCATTCGGGCGCGTTCTCCTTTCGGGCGTTCTTAGATTTCGGCTTGTCGCAGGCGCAGGGTACGTATCGCGCCGGCGTGCCAAGGTTCCTCCAGATTTCGTTTACGTGCCACATAGCCCCGGGGACCATCAGGTTGTGGCGGATGATCTTATTGTCGGTAAGCCTCACCAGGTGGACTTTCTGCAGGGGGGGATACACGGACAGCGGCTTCATGCTTCCCCCTCCGGCCCGCACACGATCAGCTCGTGCTCGGCGTAATTGATAGAGATGGTGGAGCGCCGGCTGTCCCCTTCCCCGTTCAGCAACCCGTAAAACTGGCAGCGAATAGGGAAGGGATCGCCGGGGAGGCGTTTGATGGCCAGGCCCAGCTTGCCGATGAGCGCCTTTGGCCCGGCCGTGGGTGAGATGTAGCAGGGCAGATGCAGAGTTGAATCGGTCATTCGGCGCTCCGGGGTCGGTCCGGGCCGTATATGGTGATCCCCCCACCCGCCCGGGCCGGGAGATAAACCTGATCGTAGCAAAGCGCCGGGTCTTCTTTGTCCAGCATCTCGTCATACTGCCAGCCCAGCTCGCGGGCGGCATTGACCAGTTCCTGGGCGCGCGGCTCGCCGGTGGGGAAGACGGTGATCGCGACGCGGAAGTCGATGCCGGTCTGCTGCATGAGGCGGGCCTGGAGTTCGGCCCGTAGCTGCTCGGCATACATCAGGATGTCAGGAAACGTACCAGCCATAAATTCGATAGTCATTTTGGTACCTCCTTAGGGTGCCTGCCCCGCTCGCGGGGCTGAATAAGGTTGATTTACGTATCCAGCATACCACACCTGTTACGTAAATGCATCCGTAGTTTATACGGATATGGCGAGCGGATCCACGACTTTAAGGTTGTGGCCGGCTGACCCCGTTTCCTGGCCTGGGGGAGAGTGAGCAGGCGCTACGCCTCCGTAGCCACAATGTAATTACGTGTCTGGGGGCGGGAAAAGAGTTAACAATAACTGGGCGACAGCTTCCCCCCC
>Ga0209323_10001905_pt1 | contig 13794 bp, 13 predicted proteins | sample Rifsed19ft2_FD_184014 | JGI IMG/M metagenome (GOLD analysis project Ga0209323, IMG submission 184014) | Soil microbial communities from Rifle, Colorado, USA - sediment 19ft 2 (version 2) | ecosystem: Environmental > Terrestrial > Deep subsurface > Rock core/Sediment | place: Rifle, Colorado...
GCTATTGTTCAGCATCAAATCTTAGAAAGAAGAGAGAGTTCGACACCGCCCGAAGTTTTAGTGTTATTAATTGCTGCACCAAAAATTCTGGTAGAGAAATATATAAGTGTAGTAGAAATGGCTGGACTTAATGCGATAGCAGTTGAGACTGAACTGATGTCATTAGTTCGTGCTTTAGCTCCACCTGACCAGACAGTTTTATTAGTAGATTTTGGTGCACGCTCGACAGATATAGCAATTTCAAAAAATGGCCAACTAGCATTCACCAGGTCAATTCCTACTGCAGGAGAGGCTTTTACCAGAGCTGTTGCTCAGTCTCTGGGAGTTCAACTTGTTCAGGCAGAAGAATATAAGAGAGCCTATGGTTTTTCCGAGTCGCAACTTGAAGGTAAAATAAAGGGTGCATTAGACCCTGTATTTTCTATAGTTAATGAGGAAATAAAGAAATCGATTCATTTTTATCAATCAGAAGAAAAAGGGGAAACTCCTAAGTCTATATTAGTATCAGGGGGGAGTTCGGGTCTTCCTGAAATGATAGGAGCAATGACGAGGTCACTTAATATGGAAGTCGTTATTGGTAATCCATTTTCAAAAGTACTTGTTGCACCGGAGGTCGCAAAAACGGTTGCACCTTATGCGCCACTGTACCCTATTGCTGTTGGCTTAGCCATGAGGAAATAAGTTATGACTCAAATCAATCTTCTTCCAACCGATTTAGCTCCTAGGCCTAAAATTATCCGGGCGTCCTTAGTAGTAAAACAAATTCTAACTGTAGGTTTTATATTATTTATAATTTTAGCTGTTGCCGTAAGTATATTTTATTATCTCTATTCTAGGGATTTAAAATTATCTCAAACAAAAGTTGCCGAAATTAAAGGAAATATTAAATCTCTTGAGGTTACAGAGCAGCGTCTTTTATTAGTCAAAGACAGGCTCGATAAAGCTAAATTGGTTTTAGGAATGGATTCTACTTTTGACGAAATAGAAGCTGCAAGTACACTTTTTTCCAGTCTACCCGAAGAAGCAACCCTATCGTCTGCCCAGTTTGAAGTAGATAAATCCAAAATGCTTCTTACGAGTCCAAATACGACAACTTTAAATGGAGTTATTGCAAGCGTAATATCAAGCGGAGTTTATAAGTATGTTGATATGACCTCTTTTAGTTTTACACCTGAAACAGGCTTTAATGTAGAATTTACTTTAATCAAATGAACTTATCAAAAGGAATATCTGCAATTTCAACTAATGCACGTGTATTGGTTTGGCCATTTATATTACTGGCAATATTATTATTTCTTTTTATTTTTGTGTTGAAAATAGGCATCGGTCAAATAATTTCTCTGAGGGAGGAACTCGTTACCTCAAAAGCAGAAGAGGTTATTTTATCTCAGAAATTAAATGTATTAAATACATCGCAGGAATCAGCTTTACCCCTCGCAGATTTGAGTTTAATAGCATTGCCGTCAGAAAATCCAGCACTAACTATTATTTCCCAGTTGAAAACTTTATCAGCCGAAAGAGGTATTACAATTTCAAATATTGAAGCGTCTGGTGGGGCTCAACAAGAAACGACCATAATCAATACCATCGAGGTTAATCTTACTTTAAATGGAGAAATTGCTCCCACTCTTGATTTTTTAAAGACTTTAAAAACCACATCACCTCTAGTAACTTTAGATGAAGTTAAAGTAAATAGCGAAGTAGGTCTTGCACGGGTAGAGGTGAAAATATTTGGCCAATTTGCACCCTTGCCCACAACACTCCCGGCTATTGCATCTCCCCTTAATGAATTGTCTGCCGAAGATAAAGATATTTTGGCTAAAATATCTACTTACAATTTACCTGTCTTTACAGAAGTTCCTCCTAGCGGACCTTACGAAAGGCCAGATCTTTTTAATTTTTAAGTAAGCTCCTCAACTAAAAGATTTATTGTTTTTTTCTCGAGAGTTGCCTTCACCTTAACTAAGTTGCGGATAGTTTTAATAGTTTTCCCGCCTTTACCTATGATAAGACCCATATATTCTGGCTTAGCTTTTATTGTAAATACGGAGAAGGTATCCTCACTCTCTTCAATAATTTCAAAATCATCACTGCCAATTATGCCATTTACCAAAAAAGAAATTAAATCTTTCATTTTTTCTTTAATAGCGATTCAACGCCCTCGCTAATCCTAGCTCCTTTACTACGCCAATAAGTTACTTTTGTTAAATCAATCTTTTTTAGGTCTTTTGCCGGATGCCAAAATCCTACAATATCCAGGTTTTTACCGCCTTTTTTAATTTTCTTATCGACAACAACTAATCGATAAATAGGTTTGCGTCTTACTCCAACTCTTGAAAGTCTAATAATTATCATAAGTTTCAAATTCTACCTATATTTCGGCAAATTTACAATAGTGATTTAAGCGCGTGTCGGGCTGCTTCTTGCTCTGCCTCGCTTTTGTTTCTCCCCTCTCCCTTACCCAGCGACGTGCTTTCAACACTTACTTCAACTACAAAATGTTTTGAGTGGTCTGGACCGGACTCTTCGATAACAATATATCTTGGAGCTAATTTTCCTTGCGATTGGATTAATTCCTGGAGGCTGCTTTTAGGGTCTTTTAAGTTTCCACTTGCTTTTTCAGAAATCTGAGAAAATATATGCGCCTCCAAAAATTTATGAGCTTCGTCAATCCCTTTATCAAGGAATAGTGCACCTATTAAAGCTTCAATTGTATCAGCAAGCAGTGACGGATTTTCTCTTCCTCCCCCCTCTTCTTCACCTTTAGAGAGATAGAGTTTTTCTCCAACATTTAATTTAATTGCAATTTCGGCTAGATTTTGAGTGTTTACAAGATTAGCCCTAAGCGCAGTCAGATAACCTTCTTCTTTTTCAGGAAATCGTTCATAAATTTCTTTTGAGACTAAAAATTCAAGTATCGCATCTCCTAGAAACTCTAATCTTTCATTTGAGCCGCGTACTTTAGGGTTTTCATTTACCCAGGAACGATGAGTCAGAGCCTGAGTAAGTAGGTCTTTATTTTTAAATAATTTAGATAGGGTATTTAAGTCTTCCATATTATTTGATTTCTTCATGCGAGGAGAGTGATTCAATTAAATCTCCGACTGTTTCAAGTTCGGTAAAATCTAAATTGCTGGTTGCAAAACCTTCTTTCTCCAGTATATGAACGAAATCAGAAAGATCCGCGGGTGTCATATGTAAGTCTTCTGTTAAAATGTCATCCTCGCTAATATCATCTTGTTCGACACCGATAAAATTTACTAAGAGTTCTTTGATTTTAGTATCATTTAGTATAGGATCATTCATTTATTTTTCCTCACCAACTATATTAGAATAAATTGTACCTAATACTCCATTTACAAAAGCGGGTGAAGCCTCGGCTCCAAATTCCTTAGCGAGCTCAACGGCCTCATCAATGACGACTTTTGGTGGAGTATTCTCATTTTCCATTTCATAAATAGCTAGTCTTAAAATAGCCAGATCAATATGATTTAATTTGTCGACCGGCCATGCAGTTGCTGCTTTTTCAATTTGGGAGTCTATTTTGGGTAGTTTTAAAATAACCTTTTTGGCAGTCTCGCTTAAATTTGGCTGGTGCGTAAAATCTTCAGCAAACAGGAGTTTCAAGGTTTCCCTTCTTTTTAAATGACGTGGGTCATAGGCGGTTTTCATGAATTTAAGTATATAAGCGGTTGGTGATAGATGACAAGGGTGTAGTTTAAAATATTTGTCACAATTAGATAGCTAATAAAGCATCTAATGTGGCCGCGTTAGATGACAAAGCCTATCTAACTGCGGTAGAAACCACAGTATAGACAAGCTTTGTGGGGCTCTTTAAGTTTCTTGCAGTTTTGACAGGGAGAAAGACTTGGAAGTTGATACTTTGTAATTCCTTTCCTTCTTCCCGACCTGCCTTTAGTGCTTTTTTTCTTAGGAACCGGTGCCATAATTTACTTTAACTTTCTTTTGAAAAGAAACTAAAACATTTTACTCACGCACAATTTTAAACTAACAGAATGTAGTTTGGCAACAAGCAGATTAATTTGGCGCAATCCCCTTATTTTTCAAAGTTTTAGTTAGCCCTGGAAAGGTTCTGGGATGTTTAGAAATTATTAAGGCAACTTCTTTGGCCTTTTGGATAAGACCCAAATCTTGCCAGGAAGCAATTTTAAGGCCCGGAAAACCATGCTGTTTGAGTCCGAAAACTTCACCCGGACCACGAAGTTTAAGATCTAGCTCAGCCAGTTCAAAGCCCGACATTGATTTGGTGAGAGCATTAAGTCTTGTCAAAATTTTTCTAGACGAACTTTGGGAAAAAACTAGACAATATGATTTTTTGTCACTCCTCCCAACTCTTCCTCTTAGTTGGTGAAGTTGGGCTAAGCCGAATCTCTCAGCGCCCTCAATAACCATAATGGTTGCATTTGGAATGTCAATTCCTACTTCAACAACGGGAGTTGCTACTAAAACATCAGCCTTGCCTTTTGAAAAATTTTCGATTGCAGAATATTTGTCTGTAAGCGACATTTTACCGTGAATAAGGCCTAATGTTGTCTGGGGCAATAATTTTTTAAGGTTATCAAATTCTTTAGTTGCGGCTTTTACTTGTGCCATAGATTCAACTAAAGACTCCTCGATTAAGGGGCAAATTACAAAGGCTTGAGACTTTTCTTTGATAATTTGCTTATGTACCCAAGAGTAAGCCGCCTCTCTCTTATGGGGTGGGAGAATCCACGTTGTTATTTTTTTTCTTCCCACTGGAAGTTCGGTAAGAGTAGATAAGTCAAGGTCTCCATAAAAAGTTAATGCCACCGTTCGGGGAATGGGAGTTGCAGTCATGGTCAAAACGTGGGGAGAAATTCTTCTTTTACCCACCCTTTTAATTAGGTGCGCTCTTTGCTCTACTCCGAATCTGTGTTGTTCATCAATTACCACCAAGGCGGCTTTATCTAAATCAACCTTCTTATGGATAAGTGCATGTGTGCCTACGAAAATGTCGGTTTTGCCAATGTCTTTCTTTACACCTGCCGATGTCACGAGGGTCACTCTAATTTTAAATGGAGCAAAAAGTGAATTTAGGGTTTGATAGTGTTGCTGGGCCAGTATTTGGGTTGGGGCCATGAGTACCGATTGTAAACCATTGGAAAAAGCTGCAAATGCGGCCATGGCTGCAACTACAGTTTTACCGCTTCCTACATCTCCCTCCAAAATTCTATTCATAGGAGAAGATTTGCTAAGGTCAAGAAGGATTTCTTTTGAGGCGAGGACCTGGGATGAGGTTAGGGAAAAAGGCAACGATGAAATAAAAGTGTCTAATTCTTTTTGATTAATTTTAAGATTATATGCCGTTTCATTTTTCAGCCATTCTTCTTTTCTAAATAGACTTGAAAGTTGCAGAAACAGAAGTTCATTAAAGGAAAGTCTCAGTCTCCCACTTTGAGCATCGTCTAAGTTATTAGGGAAATGGACGGATTCAATTGCTCTTTTAAGGTCGCAAAAAGCATACTTACCAAGTAGTTTTTGCGGTAGGAATTCCAGAAATTCACTTTTCACCAAAGGGTAAGCTAATGCAATTTTTGATCGCAACCATTTTGAAGATATTCCGGCAGTTTCGTGATAAACGGGAATTAAGCGCCCTGTATGAATTCCAGGGCCTGGCCTAGCGATTTCATATTCGGGCGAAATTAAAGCTATTCTTTTCGAGAACCACCCAACTTTTCCTGCCATTAACACCCTTGTTCCCACTGGCAGATTTTTGACTAGGTAAGGTTGGTTAAACCAAACAACGTTAATTACTCCAGATGCGTCAGAAACTTTTGCAAGTTGGATTTTTTTACCCCATTTAGTGTAAACATTCTTCATAGAAGTTATTTCCCCTCCTACGGTTACTAATTCGTCGGGAATAAGCTCCGAGATATTTTTGGTATTTCTGAAGTCTAAATATCGAAAAGGGACGTGTAGAAGTAAATCCTCAACTTTATATATTTGAAGTTTTTCAAGACGTCTGGCATATGCTGGCCCGACCGAAGGCAGAGATGTAATTGCAGATGAAAGTTTCATTGGCTAAATGATATCACTATCATCTAGTTAGAGCGCTTAGGAAGGGTATGATCGAGGTAAATATTAGAGCTAGAGTTGCTACGATTACTAAAAATGTAAAGAATTTTCGTTGTTTTTTAGATAAAAGCATTTATTTTACTTTCAGGAAAGTTTTTTTGCCGACTTTGATTTCATCTCCGGAAATGGGTTTGTAATTCGAGTCTATTACTACCTTACCTCCCACTTCAACTGCTCCAGCGTCAATAAGCCGTTTTGCGTGACTTATGCTTGCCAAAGAGGTATAAGGGGCAATTGTCCCAGCTAAAGACTCTTTGGCCTCAACTTCCAAGTTGTATTCGGGCTTTCTATTTTGAAAAGTTGTTACGAACACCTCTTTTGCCTTAGCCGCCTCTTGTTCTCCCCAAAGAAGTTTTACTATTTCAAAAGCCAAGGCTTTCTTTTCTCCCATTGGGTCTTTTTTAACTTTTTCTTCAATCCCTGTAAGGGGTACCTCTGTTAATAATTCAAAACCCAAAGCAACAGTTTCATCAGGAAAAGACATAATACCTGCATAGAAATTTTCTGGAGTTGAATCTAGAAAAAGTGCATTTCCGGTTGTTTTTCCTACCTTGTTCCCTTCTTTATCGACTAGAAGCTTTGTTGTCAAAACAAATTTATCCTTTCCCTTAATTGCTTTCATTAGTGTTCTTCCTGCCAACATATTGAAAGTTTGGTCTTTCCCTCCGACTTCGAGGTCGACGTCCATCGTTACAGAGTCAACTGCCTGGGCTACTGGATAAAGAAGCTCATGAAGATGAATAGGAGCATTCTTCTTAATCCTTTCCTGAAACATATCCCGCTCTATCATTTGCTGCACAGTGAACTTGGAAGTAATTTCAATAAGCTCCTTAAAAGAAGTTTTATCTAGCCATTCTGAATTGAATTTAAACTCTGCTTTATTTTCTCCGTCGAAGTCTATAACCCTTCCTGCTTGTTCTTTCCAGTTTTTAGCGTTTCTTAAAACCTCTTCTCTCGTCAGTTGTTTTCTGGTAGCCAGTTTATCGGTTGGGTCGCCTATCATTCCCGTAAAGTCCCCGACTAGGAAGATTACTTTGTGTCCTAGCTTTTGGAATTGTCTTAATTTTATTAGACCCGCAAGGTGTCCAATGTGAAGAGAGGGCATGGAGGGGTCGAATCCCTGATATAGTTTTATTTTCCGTGAGGACATGAGTTTCTCAAGTCCTTCTTTTGAAGGTAGAACTTCGGCCACTCCCCTAGTTAGCACTTCGTTTATGTCCATTTGTACCCATTTTAAGCATACTTTGCTACAATGACAAGTAATGTGGAGAGATAGAGTCAGGCGTAGAAGGCTCACTCGCCTAAAAATTGGTGCGATAAATAGTAAAAAAATTCTAAAAATTGCTAAGTTTGCCTTTTTAGGTGTCGTTGGCCTTTTTTTTGCGACTTTTCTATTATTGCCTCTTTTTGCCTTTAATTTACCCTCCCCCGACCAAGTTGTCAGGCGCGAGGGTTATTCGACCAAGATATTGGATAGAAATGGCGAGGTTTTATACGATATATTTTTAGACCAAAGAAGAACCTCTGTCCCTTTTGACGAAATCCCTATCTATTTAAGACAAGCCACAATTGCAATTGAAGACAAAAATTTTTATAAGCACCAAGGTTTTGACCCGACAGCGTATTTACGTGCAGTATACAATATTTTTGTAAAAAGGAGACTCCAGGGTGGTTCAACTCTTACACAACAGCTCGTCAAAAATGTACTTTTATCTCCTGAAAGAACGGTATTTAGAAAAATTAGAGAATTTATCTTAGCAATTCAGATAGAACGGAAATATTCAAAAGACGAGATTCTACGGATGTATTTAAATGAAGCTCCTTACGGGGGTACTGCATGGGGAGTTGGCAGTGCAGCTGAAGTTTATTTTGGTAAAAAGGTCAAGGACTTGACGCTTATTGAATCGGCTATTTTAGCTGGAATGCCGCAGAGACCTTCGGTGTATTCCCCGTATTCGTCAACCCCAAACGCATATATAGGGCGGACGCAGGAAGTGTTAAGAAGAATGCGTGAGGATGGTTATATTAATAAAGACCAGGAAGAATCTGCCAAAAATGAGCTCGATAATGTTGCTTTCCAAGAAAGAGGAGCAAGTTTCAAGGCTCCCCATTTTGTCCAATATGTAGAAAAGATTCTTGAGGAGCGCTATGGTGCCAATATAGTTGAACAAGGCGGGCTGAAAGTTACAACAACCCTTGATTTGAAGCTACAAGAAGAAGCACAAAATATAGTAAAAGAAGAAATTGAAAAGGTCGAAAAGCAAAATATCACCAACGGTGCAGCAGTTGCTCTAAATCCAGAAACCGGCGAAATTTTAGCAATGGTGGGGTCAAAAGATTTTAACGCTCCAGATTATGATGGCCAGTTTAATACTGCAGTCCAGGCGCTTAGACAACCAGGCAGCTCTATAAAGCCGATTACTTATGTAACAGCCCTTAAAGAAGGGTTCACTGCTTCCACTTTACTCATGGACGTTCCAACTACTTTTCCCGGGGGGATTGGACAACCTGACTATACTCCTGTCAATTATGACGGAAAATTTAGAGGGCCAATGCAAGTTCGTTTTGCGCTTGCCAATTCTATTAACTTAGCTGCAGTAAAGATGCTTGCTATGGTAGGAATTAAAGATACCTTAGAAACTGCCTATGATTTGGGAGTTTCAACGCTTGCACCAACCCAGGAAACTTTAAATCGTGTAGGGTTATCGCTAACTCTTGGTGGAGGAGAAGTCAGACTTCTTGAATTAACTGGTGCTTATGCTGCATTTATGAATGGTGGATATAGAGTCGACCCGGTTGCAATTCTTAAAGTCGAAGATTCTAGCGGCAAAGTTATCGAAGAAATTGAACCCAAGAAAGGTAAAAAAGTACTTACAGCTGAGCAAGCATTCATTATCGCCGATATACTTTCCGATAATAACGCACGGTCCGAAATATTTGGTACAAATTCGCTCTTAAATATTCCCGGCAAGACGGTTGCTGTAAAAACTGGAACTACCAATGACAAAAGAGACAACTGGACAATTGGAGGAAACTCATTGGGGCTAGTTGGTACTTGGGTTGGAAATAACGACTATACAGCCATGCTTCAAGTTGCCTCAGGAGTTTCAGGAGCATCGCCTATTTGGAGAAGGATTCTACTCGAGGTTTTAAAGGATAAACCTAACGTCAAATTTGAAATTCCTTCGGGTATTGTTACGGCTTCGGTCGATACAGTTTCCGGTTATCGTGCCCACGACGGATATCCCGCAAGGTCAGAATATTTCATTAAAGGGACCGAGCCGGGAGAAGACCCTGTGCATGTTAAACTTAAAATCTGTAAGTCAGAAGGAAAGTTAGCGACTCCCTCAGACATTGCGGGCGGGAGCTACGAAGAGAAAGAATTCTTTGTATTTAAAGAAGAAGACCCCACAGCTCCTCCCGGCGGCCAAAATCGATGGCAAGAAGGGATTTTAGGCTGGCTTTCAACTCAAGGTGACTCTCGTTATCACCCGCCGGGTGATTATTGCGGAACCGGGACACCGGTAAATGTCGAGTTCGTAAGTCCAAGCGACCATTCGTCTAATCTTGCAAATGCATTTACGATTAAAGTAACGGCGGATTCAACGAGCGATATTGTTTCAATTGAGCTTGAGGTCGATGGAGTTAAGGTAAGAACTTTTACTGGTCCGCCATATGAACATCAAGTGACATTAGGTGACGGTGTCCACACTATTAAAGCAAAGGCCAAAGATTCAAGCAACAAAGAGTCAGATAGAACTATAACAGTTGGAATCAACGCTCCATGGGATTTTTCTCCTACGCCCTCATCCTCGCCTTCGCCAACTCCTTAACTTGACCGCTCAAGATATAATAAGGGGAATATGGAGAGATGCCTTGAAGGTAAAGGTAATAGGTTAAAAGACCTTGAAATTAGTAAAAGTGAATGCGAAGTCCTGGAAGCTTCTTTCAAAGCATGGGACGAGCTCATTATAAGTAGCCGCTTTCTACAAACAAAAAGTCCAATGTATTTGAGATTGGAAGGGAAAAAGGAACGCAAGATAGAGGAGGTTCTATCAAGGTTAAATATGAGTGATAGATGTCACCTTCAAAAAGTTGACCAGCAAGACCCTTTTAAACGTTCCCGGCTTGAGCAAGCCATCGACGCACACATTTTAGAGTATGTACAAAGGGGCGATACTCGTCCTTTGATATTGGATTACACATCGAAAAGAAGGTACTGGAAAAAGTATGAAAGTATGGCAGGAACCAAGCCTAATCGTAATTAAGTTTTAAGTATGCCGCCGTGCTTCTCCATAATAATATTTGTGCTATAATCCGCTCACACAAAAAGCATGACCCTAGAATCGCAACCCATACTCATGGACATACAAGTGAAGGAAGCCAAATTAAGGCTTGCTAAGTGCTGGGCGGATATTGCCGCAAAACTCCCCGGAGACTTTAACCCCCATTATAATAATTTTGCCCGTACCTACTTTAGAGTCCAATTAAGAATCTCGAGGGGCCAAAAGAGAAGGGCAAGCGAAATTATGAGGGGTCTAGTTGAAAGGACCGGTTACAAGGAGTTCGAGGAAAACAATATGCCGCTTCTTGCCGCTATTGATATTGCAGTAAAGGGATCTTCAAGTTGGCAGGACAATCTAAAAAATCCAATTAGGCCCCTTTTTACTCTTAACGGAGGCGCTAGCTCTTAACAATTCCCCCAAACTTTTCTTTTATCCCTTTTAATATCTTTTCCCTTGCTATTCCAACTTCGGAATCTGTAAGAGTTTTTTCAGGGTGTTGGTACCAAAGTCTAAAAGTGTAGGCGTCCTTATAAGTGTCAGTCAGTTCAATGTTCTTTACGAGCTTCTCCTTAGCAAGTGCGAAATCTACGACCTTTCCTATTCTGGTTCTTTCTGGGAAAGTAAAGGTAATATCTTCTATTTGGGGAGGAAACTTAGGAATTCCCTTAAAACTTCCCACATCCTTTGCTGCTTCCCTTAAGGATTCTACGGAGAACTCGTAATAAAAATAGTCTTCCGAGAGTTCTCCGAATTCTCCGAGGATTTTACCGTGAGATTTAATATAAATATGGCGGTTGGGGACAAAATGTCCTGCTTCTTCGGAAAACAATTCAAAAGGAATGTTGAGTTCGGTCAGAAGGCCTTCGACAACCCCTTTTGCTTCCCGATAAGGGGTCTCTCTAAATATTCCTGCCAACATCATTTTTTCTGTAGGCAACTCTCCTTTCTTGGGAAGGTAGACATTTGCCATTTCAAAAAGATGAAACGGTTCTTTTTCTCCTGAATTTTCCTTTGCGGCTCTTAATAAAGAAGTCATTAAAGAAGTTCTTAGATATTCGCCATCTTCCCCCAACGGGTTTTTAAGTTTTAAACCAGTCCTGGCTTCATCATGAGAGACCAAAGAAAGTGTATAAACCTCTACTCCCCCATAGCCTTTGAGGATTTGTTTTATTTTTCCCTCTAATTTGAAGGGAGTATCTCTTGGAGGTTCTGGTATAAGACCAGACATTAGAGTGCTTGGGAGTTTATGGTAACCGTAGATTCTTGCCACTTCCTCAACTAAATCCTCAGGGATTAAAATATCTTGAGACCTCCATGAAGGTATAAGAGTATCTAATAGTTCTTTATTCCAAGCGGTTTTAAAACCTAGAGAGCTGAGAATTTTCGAGATTGTATGTTTCTCAAGGGAAGTTCCTAAAAGGCTATTAATTGTATCCAGCCTGGTTGAAATAGTTTTTGGCTGATAAGGTGAAGGGTAGATATCTAAGATTTCCTTTTCGGCTACACCCTTGGTAAGCTTACGAAAAAGCTCAATTCCTCGGGATATTCCCAAGGTGACGAGTTCCGGGTCAAGACCTTTTTCAAAAAGTTCAGCCGCTTCTGTCCTCTGGGCAAGGGACATTGAAGTTTTTCGGATATTGAACGGATTATAAGTTTGGACAAAAAGAAGTACATTTGTTGTTTTTTCATCAACTGCTGAATTCTGTCCTCCCATTATCCCTGCTAAATCAATAAGCCGGCCAGTTGCGTCCTCAATTATAATATCTCCTCCAGGTAAATTGTGAACTTTTCCATCCAAAGTAGTTAGCTTCTCACCCTTTTTTGATGCTCGAAGAATCATTTTCGAGCCTTTAATTTTATCGTAGTCGAAGGTATGAACGGGTTGGCCTAGTTCGTGCATTACGTAATTGGAGATATCGACAACATTGTTTATAGGTCTTACACCGACCGCAGTGAGTCTTTCCTTCATCCATTGGGGAGATTCGGCAATGTGGACATTTTTAATTAATACTGAAGTAAAGCGCATACATAGAGATGAATCTACTTTGGCTTCAAGATATTTTACTTTTGGCATAAATTTCAAATTGCCTACTTTAATTGATAAAACTGAAGCGTTTATGCCATTATTGGGTAAAATAGCAGCCGCCTCTCTGGCTATCCCATATATTGAAGCTGAGTCAGCCCTATTTGTGGTTACTTCAATCGAATAAACATGGTCACTAGCGAGCTTTTCTACTTTTTCAATAGATGGGCCGCATAACGACAAATATTTAACAATCTCTTGTGGCCTAGCATTCGTTTTAAGATAAGCTCTCAACCAGTTATCTGATACCAATATATTCATAATATTCAGTATTTAGTAGATAGTATTAAGTAAATAGTGCATAGCTTTCATATTTAAAATTGACGCAAAAAGCGCAAATCAGAACTATAGAGAAGCCTAATATCCGGTATTGAAAGCCCTGATTTCATCATCATTACTCGCTCAACCCCCCAACCAAAGGCAAATCCTGTATATTTCTTAGGTTCAATTCCACCGTTTATAAGAACTGTTGGATGAACCATGCCCGCTCCTCCCAATTCCAGCCAGCCTTCCTTGCAAACCTTACAACCTTTTCCACTACAAATTCCACAAGTGATATCAACTTCAAAAGACGGTTCAGTAAAAGGGAAATTATACGGGCGGAGTCTAGTTACTCTATCCCTCCCAAAAAAGTTACGAGCAAAGTAATCAAGCGTACCTTTGAGGTGTGCTATCGAAATTCCTTTATCAATCACCAACCCCTCGAATTGGTGAAACATAAGTACATGAGATATGTCGGACTGTCTGCGATAACATTTTGCGATATTAATCATCCGGACTGGGGGGGTTTTAACTCTTTGCATCTCGCGGATTTGACCCGAGGACGTATGAGGTGTTAAAACCATCTCCCCATATCTAGAATGAGCGGGGGTATCGATAAAGAAAGTTTCCCAATTGTCTCTTGCAGGATGGTCTTTTGTAAAATTTAGCGAACCGAAGGCAAACCAGTCCCACTCAACTTCTGGGTAGCGGACTCTAACAAAACCGATTTGGGAAAATGTGCTTGCAATTTCATCAATCGCTTTGGTTACGAGGTGTAAATGGCCTATCTTGGGCTCTATGCCAGGGATGGTTGGGTCAAACCACTCACGAGCAACCTCTGTTAGAGAAATTTTTCGGTTGGCAATTAAAGAGACAAGGGTACTTTTGGCTTCATTAATTAAAATCCCAACCAATTTCTTCTCTTCGTCGGGAACGGATTTGATATTTTTAAATAGGTTAGTCATTTTTCCACTTCGCCCTAGATAGCTAATTCTTAATTCCTCCAATTCCTCGGAGGATTTCGCAGATGATATCTGGGCAATTGCT
>Ga0209323_10001906_pt1 | contig 13794 bp, 10 predicted proteins | sample Rifsed19ft2_FD_184014 | JGI IMG/M metagenome (GOLD analysis project Ga0209323, IMG submission 184014) | Soil microbial communities from Rifle, Colorado, USA - sediment 19ft 2 (version 2) | ecosystem: Environmental > Terrestrial > Deep subsurface > Rock core/Sediment | place: Rifle, Colorado...
AATTGTCGCCGGCTTCTCTGTTAACAACTTGCCCAGCACACGCTCAACCCTTCGAAGAGTCTTCCACCCCAAAATAGAGCGGCCAACTCCAGCTATACTTTCAGCTTCTTTGATGTCAATCTTAGCCCAGTCCTTGGCTATTCGCGTCTGATAAACGTAAAGCCTTAGAAACGCTTGAACGCCGAGATCAAACTCGTTTAGCATTTCTGGTTTTAACGTGTTGTTTATGAAAGCGTCTATGAAGTTCTGTCGTCTGACAGTTTCGCACACAAGCCCGTGCGCAAGCCTTACAGCATTGATGTTGTCAATGCCGAGCTGCCTGACTGTTCTTGCCAAGGCTAAGCGTTCGCTCAGTTTTTCCATTTCCATCCAGCTTAGGCTTTCGATGGCAAGCGTCCACGCTTCTTTAATCAAGGCGCTCACACGTTTCTAGAAGCAATGCAAAGTTGTAGATAAAAGGATGCTTCTCTATTATTGTGAGCTCCACTAAATTTGTTTGAAATAATGCTTTTTGCGTTAGTAAGAGATTTTAGCCTATTCCTTTCATAATAGCTAACAGGTGGAAAATGGCACAAAGCAGACTGGAAGACTACTCGCATGCAGAAGGCAAGCTGAAAGAGGAAAAAGAAGAACAGGCTCTGCCCTTCACAGAAACCGTGACAAAAGAAAAGAAAAAACATGCTTTTCCACCATTAGCGCCTGAAAATCTTCCCCCTTCCTATTTTGTATCAATCACCTATGATGGACAAGCCGGCAAAGCCCTAATCAAACTCTACGAGCCAGTTTCAGGACAAATCTATTTCTGGTACGATAATACTGGACACAAACCATATTGCCTCACAAACCTTTCACAATACGAACTGGAAAAGATAAGCCGTTTGACTCAGCATCCTGGTTTCGACCATTTTGAACTAGTCGAAAAGTTTGATCCATTGCTCAACAAAAACGTTCAGGTTACAAAAATCGTTGCCAAAGACCCTCTAGCGATAGGCGGACGCCCAACAGGATGCATAAGAGACATAATCCCCGAAGATTTTCCCAGCGTTTCAGACACTCCAATCGCTCCAGAAGAGATCAAGGTTTGGGAATCGAAAATAAAGTATTACCAATCATACATTTATGACAGAAATCTCTTGCCTGGAATGATCTACGAGGTTAAAGACGGCAATCTGGTTCAACAAAGTGTTTTCGGCGCTGAAAAGTCTGTTCAACAAATACTTGGCATCTTTAACGATGCTACAAACGAAGAATCGCAGTACATTGAAGAATGGGCGAGACTGTTAGAGTATCCAGCACCCAAGTTTAACCAAGTAGCCATGGATATAGAAGTCTGCGCGCCTATCCCGACAAGAGTGCCTGACCCGCGAGAGGCAGCTTATCAGGTTATCTGCGTCTCATTTTATTGTTCAGATGGGTCTAAGCGAGTTTTGCTTCTGAAACGGGAAGGAACTCGCGAAGGCAACACACATCTGCCCGCTGATGTGGAACTCGAATATTTTGATTCAGAAGAGAAACTCATAAAGGCTGTTTTTGATGTTTTGTGGAGTTACCCTTTCGTCATCACGTTTAATGGCGACGACTTCGACCTGCGCTATCTTGCCCACAGAGCAGAAAACTTGGGCTTCAAAAGAAATGAAATCCCAATAGAAGTTGGCAAACGCGTCTGTTTGCTGGAATATGGCGTGCATATTGATCTGTACAAATTCTTTTTCAACCGTTCAATCCAAATTTACGCCTTCAACAATCGTTACCGAGACGTAACACTTGACGATGTGGGCAAAGCCTTGGTTGGAATGGAAAAAATACGGTTGGAAAAGAACTTTGCGGAATTAACCTACACGGAACTCGCCAAATACTGTTTAAGAGATTCTGAAATCGCTTTCACGCTTACAAACTTTGATAACGAACTAGCCATGAAACTCATTCTAGTATTGGCTAGAATAAGCAGCATGCCGATGGAAGACGTGAGTCGTCAGGGCGTTTCTCGTTGGATAAGGAATTTCATGCATCGCGAACATCGCAGGCTAAACATGCTTATCCCAAACGCTGATGAAATACTTGTAAAAAAAGGCAAAATAGCAACCAAAGCCATCATCAAAGGCAAAAAATACAAAGGTGCAATAGTCGTTGAACCCGTTCCAGGCGTCCACTTCAACGTGGCAGACATGGACTTCCAAAGCCTGTACCCATCAATAATAAAGGTTTGGAACCTCGGCTACCAATCTATTCTATGCGCGCATCCGGAATGCCGCACTAACCTTGTTCCAGATACTCCTAACTGGGTTTGCACCAAAAAACGCGCCTTGGAAAGCCTCTTAATCGGCTCGCTTCGAGACTTACGAGTGAAATGGTATAAGTCAAAAGCAAAAGACACAACCTTACCTGCAGAATTGCGAAGCTGGTACAACATAACCCAAGGAGCATTAAAAGTCATCCTCAACGCAAGCTACGGAGTTTTTGGAGCAGAAAGCTTTGATCTCTACTGCCCACCAGTTGCTGAAGCCACAGCGGCTATTGGAAGACACTCAATCACTCAAATACTCAACAAAGGAAAAGAACTTAACATCCAAGTGCTCTACGGCGACACAGACAGCATCTTCCTCAAAAACCCGTCAAAACAGCAAATCGAAGAACTATCCCACTGGACTGAACATGAGTTGAAAATGAGCTTAGACGTGGACAAAATCTACAGATACGTCGTTTTCAGTTCTCGCAAAAAGAATTATCTAGGAGTTTTGGAAGACGGAACAGTTGACGTGAAAGGGTTAACAGGCAAGAAACGGCACATCCCGATATTTATCAAAAAGGCTTTCGACAGAATGAAAGAACGCTTGGCAATTGTGAAAAGTCCAGAGGCATTTGAAAAGGCGAAAAAGGACATAGCTGAAATCGTTCGCGACTGCTATATGCGCCTTAAGAGGCGGGAATGGGAGAGTATCGGCGAACTTGCGTTTAATGTAGTGTTAGGCGAAGAACTAGAACACTACACGAAGACAACGCCGCAGCATGTGAAAGCCGCAAAAATTCTGAAAGAGAATGGGGCGGACCTCAGGGCCGGCGATTTGATAAGCTTCGTCAAAGTTACCAAAGAACCGCATGTGAAACCAGTTGAACTCGCAACGAAGAACGAGATTGACGTTGACAAATATGTTGCGTATTTGCATTCGACTTTCGATCAGGTTCTGGACGCGTTAGGCTTAGACTTCGAGGAAATAATAGGACTGACGAAGCTAGAGCGCTTCATGTAAATGCCTGTTTTCCACGACAATTACAGTCACAAATTGAGTTGTTACTCCGTGTATTCTGTCGGGTCGGGTATTTTTGCAGCTTCAAAGGCTTTTTTACGGTTGATGCATGACTCGCATTTCCCGCAATGTTTTTCTCCATCAAGATAGCAAGACCATGTCAGATTAAACGGAACGCCAAGTTCCGCTCCAAGTTTTATTATCCCTGATTTGGATAGGTTGCTAAACGGTGCTTCGATACTGATCTTTGTTTCAGTTCCTAATCTTGCTGTTCCTTCAAAGTGCTTGTAGAATTCCTTCCTGCAGTCAGGGTAAAAAGGTTCATCTGAACCCTGTGCTCCGTAAAAAATACTTGCCGCTCCGATTGAAATGGCATAAGCAACTGCCACTGAGAGAAAAATGCCATTTCTGAAAGGAACGATTATTGGCTGGCTGAAACTCGACGTCATCGGAATATCCGCATTGCAGAGCGAGGTTACTTCGCCGAAAACTTCTTTTAATGTTGAAAGGTCGATTATTTTAATGGGAGATCCTAGTTTTTCAGCTATTTTCTGGGCGCTCTCGGTTTCCTTCATTGCGATTTGACCATACTTGAAAGTTATAGCGCTTAGGTCGTATCCTTGTTTTTTAGCCCAGTACGCCACGGTAGCGGAGTCTGGTCCACCGCTCAAGACTACTACACACTTTTCTTTCATGCTTGCCACCATTTGAATCTGGTTTCAATCAGCTTGAACATGCCCGCTCCGATAAGACAGATGATTTGTTCAGCAATCAGCAGGTACGGCAACGTTGCCAGCATGGGTTCGCCGAACAGTTGGCTGAGCATCCAACTGACGCTTAATGGTATTATTGTTGCAATTATGACGCCGGCGACGAAGTAATTCTGTTTGAATGGCTTAGCCGCCAGATATCCCACCAAGCCTGCCACTAGGCTCATAAAGGGCATGAACAGTAGGTCGTAGACACCGAAGGGGCTGAAGATGTTGCCGATTACCACGCCTATGGCGTAGCCGACTGCCAGAATCCATTTTTTGGCGATTCCAGGTCTCAGTACTCCTGCAACTCGGAACTGTAGCGCGTAGAAGGATATTGGTGCAAACACGTAAACTAATGCTGCGTAGAGTGCAGCGAAAATAGCCACTAGAGCCAAATCTCTGCTTTTAATTTTCAGTTATTTTACCTCCTACTCCGGGGTTTGTTATGGCGGAACGGGTGGAGGTCCACTCACCCGCCAACGCCCTTCTTTACACAGTCACATGTTATTAAACATTTTATTCGGTTGAGTGATGTTGCAGGAAAATCCGCAACTAAAACGGTTCTAAAGCTTGTTAGACTAGTGAAGCAAACAATGTTGATGCCGCCATCAAAAGCGAAACCGCTAAGACTGCTTGCCTCTCAGTCAAAGGATGATAGTACGTGATAAGTGTCATCAAGCTTCTTCTATGATTCGAAGATAGCTTTTTCCCATCAAATGAAAGGCTCGCTTTCTTTCTAAAAATGAAGTAAGTCAACAGAATCAATGACGAATTAAGAATGTACGGCAGAATGGAAATAAGCATATTAGATTTTACATCTGAAATAATTGCGAATGCAGCCAGAGTCATTCCTATGGCAAAAGACCCAGTATTACCAACGAAGATTTTGCCTTGAACATTAAAGAAGGCGAGAAGAAGCCAAACAATCATTGGGAAATATAGCAATGTTGCATCCGTTCCAGAAATGAACATTAATCCAATTATGATTATTGCTGGGCAGATTGTTTCCAAACCGTTTAATCCACCGAGCTGGTTCACCGTATTGGCTGTTATTGTCACGATGATTGGAATGATAAGGAAATAATAGCTGCTATCGAAGTACAAGGTTCCAAGAATTGGAAGCGCAATAGATGTACGCAGCCCCAGTCGGGTGGCAAGTGAAATAAGCGGTATGGCAGCTATCAACGGGAAAAAAGCTTTGTAACGCCACCGCAAATCCATCCAATCATCAAGCAGACCCATAAAACCGCCGAATAAAATGCAGGCAGCCAAGGTCAAAGCTGGAGAGGTGTTTCCAGACCCTTCCTCAAAAAAATGCAGCAAGAAAAGGTAAGCGGCGCTAGCTAAAACGTATATGACGCCTAAACCATTAGGAATTAAAGGCTTGTTTTGCTTGTGTTGATCTGGAGCTTTTGGGAACAGATCATCCGCTTCCTTACGTGCCGCTTGGATAATCAGCATAATACTTTTGCCAATCGATTTCGTAAATGCACACGAGTGGAACGATGCTGCCATAGTTGTTTGCTGCGCTGGTCGGATCTAGGTCCAATCCTGAGAAAAAGGCTTCCTTGAAATATACTGGCTGAACGCCAAGCTCGATGGGAGAGGCACCATTCTGATTGCACCATCGTTGTTCTCCCCAACTCATCAACTTGTAGATTGTCGAATTTGTTCCTGCGTCGTTCCACTCCCATTTGTTGGTCTCGTTGTTGTAACGTCCAAATTTGTCTTCATTTGTCCATGCTGTATTGTTGGTCAGAAAACCAGCGTTTATGAAACGATCACGAGCTTTGCCTGAAATTCGAGCCATCCACATCCACTTCCCCTCGTCACCATATCCCAACTGGGATGCGCCCCAATTTCCTTGTGAGTCTTGACCTATACCAAGGGTCGTGAAGACTAGAATATATTTTGCATTATATGTTGCTAGCATCTTCAAAGATTGTGTCTCATTTGCCATGAATATTTCACCTATGTTCTCTATCTGCGTAGTGTTTATTGTAGCGTTGTCAGCAAGCGACGTGACATTTCCAAGCAGACTCAACCAGTATCCGTAATCCCACCAGCTACAAACCACATCAGTTGCAGCGAGATTATTTCGCGTCCACTCCAAAAGGTCAAGCCATTCCCGCACGGGAGTTGCCGGAGCTATTGGAAGGCTACCGGCTGTAATTGTTATAGGAGCATAGGATTGACTGTAGACCTTCGGTATTCCTCCAGCCTGAGGCGAGAAGGCAAAGTTCGTCATTAATATAATGAATATTAGGAAAACAGCAATTCCACTGAATTCTTTTCCGACATGTTGCAAACCATACTTCGCCTTTGTAACAACTTTTGGAGGTTCTCTTAGCAATGTGCTAAAGGGTTTTAGCACTCCAAGCACTCCAATGGCTGCTAGAAGACCGAAGGCTGGAGCGAACAGAACAAGCAGACGAACCATGGAAGAAGCGAAGTACAGAGCTGTTATTCCAAAAATCAGGAGAAACAGGTTTCTGTTGTTCAGGTTTCTCATGGTGAAAAACACGCCTCCAATGAAGAATAGTATTGTAATGCCGAATTCATAGTAAATAGAGCCCCACGCCGAGATTCTATGTTCAGCCACAGACTCTATAAGCGGAGACGCAGCACGCGTAAACGGGTCTATCACGGAAAGGAACTTGCCACCCAATGATCCCACAAATCCAAGTTGCGAAAGCACAATAAAGGCACCAACGATGGCAACTAAGAACGCTGCAACGAACAAGACTTTTGATCTCGCGACAGTTAGATTACGAACGATTTCGCTCAGAAGTAGCAAGATGAAAACTCCTGCAACTGGGAAGACAGCAGCGGTTGTCAGAAATGTTGGGGAGACAAAAGGAACATTTATCGCCAAAAACAACCCCAATCCAAAGGTTATGCTGTATGACAGCAAGAGGCGCTGTGAGTATCTCCGTATAAGAATCAGCACGAAAACAAATAGCACAGTCAGACCGATCGGATAGTAAGCGGCTCCCCATCCAGAACAGAAGTACGCCAGAGCCAAGGCAGAGCCGAGCGAGTATTTCAAGGCTGAACCAATAGGTCTGTCATCATCATTTGCTCTCAAAAACATTACCGCAAACAACAGAAGAGCCACAATTCCTATTGTTTCATCGTCAAAGAAGCCTACAGACGTTCTTTGGATAAAAGAAGGACTTAACGCCAAGAAAAGCGCTGCCAACATGCCAACGGTTTTTCCACCAATATCCTTGCCAAGAAAGTAAATTACTAAACACGCAAGAGTACCCATCAACGCAGGAAAAATCGCGCAAAAAGTCATCAAATCGATGTTTATTCCCAGCGCCGAAACTACGTTATATAATACTGCCGCGGTCATCGGCAAAGCTGGGAAAGACCTCGACATGTTTATTCCATCAGGATACCAACGCTGCGTGTCAACCCAAGGATTCGGCCAATAAGGCGATAATAAACCGTTTTGCACCATATACCTTGTTAGGCTGAATTGAAAGTAGGGATCGAATTCGGAGAGGTGTATTTCCCCTGCTTGTCCTAGCTGTATTTCCCAGCGCATTGGAAGCATACGTATGGTGAAGGCAACAAAGAGTATGAGTAGTAAAATCATGATAGTCATCATTGAGTCATGACTTACTCTGATTCTCAGTTTCCCGAGGCTTCTTAGTCCGTTGACGGCTCCTTCTTTTGATAGTGTTTCAGGAAACTTCATCGGGTTTCATCTCTCCTACACACATTATTCAGGTGTTTTATTATCCTTGCGGTTGCAGAGATTTGATATGGCATAAGTCATCCTTATATTCCTTTTCAAAAAGGCTTCCAAACAATCGTTTCAGAAAAATCGGAGCACGAGATCTCCTTAATAAAATGCTCTGAAAAAAATCAGGATGACATAGCCGAAACGTGCATTTCAGCATGCGCTATTAGTCAATATTTCTTCATTGTTCTAAAGGACAGTCACTATCAGATCATCGCCAAGCGTAAACAACACCGTTGTCTTTTGCAAAGCGAATTTCGTAATCGTAATTCTCCAATATCTTTATGACTTCCGGGTAAGTCCTTGTGCGAATGTTAAATCTGTCATGCGTTTCCACGACAAGCTTTCTTGTATTCTCCAAGAACTTGGGGCCGCCTTCCAGTACTTGTGCCTCAGCGCCCTGCACATCTATCTTTGCGAAGTCTATCTCCATATCGCCGAACAAGTTATCCAGCGTATCCGCGGAAACGTTTATGCTCTTGTCCCTTTCCTTGTCAGCAATAATTGAGTGCCCAGTAGGCGTACTGTGAACATTGAATTTGATCGTTGTCTTTTCATTCCAAAGGGCTTTCTCGAATATTTCGACGTTCACATAGCCGCTAAGGTTATGTTTAAGATATTTTACGTTGAGCGGATGCGGCTCAACAGCGATCACTTTGCCTCCTGAACATGTCTTAATGACCATCGGAAGGGTTGTGTCTCCAATGCACGCTCCCACATCTAACGTTGTGTCGCCTTTTTCAATTTTGAAGAACCTTTCACATTTGTTCTCGAATTCTCTAAGCCCAAACCCTAGAAACTTTGGTGTGGGACTTAACAGTTTTATTTCGCCTTTCTGCAGTAACCATCCGTCTTCGACTTTCTTGATTCTGATTTTTTCCTTAGAAGAATGGGCATAATGGAAATTCGAAATTGATGGAAAAAACCAATTGGGACATTTTCTCACGAAATAGTTTTTGAGGCGCTCTTTAAGCTTGAGAGCGGGCTTCTGGAGTACGATTCCACTTGGAAAGGGGCTTGAATCTATGACTGGTTGCAGCTTGAAGTTCTCAGTTGTAGATTGAGTCTTTTGATCTGCCATTTTATATCATCTTGCGTTCCATTAGAAAGCACTAGACTTAAACTATCTTATGAATTCAGAATCTGAATTTGAACTAGCCTAGAATACTCGCTTTAGCTTGAAAACAAAACTCACTTTATGGGCTTGACTTCTACATCAATTGGTATCAGTGAGAGTTTCTTGTTGCATTTAGGACACTTCCCATCGTACTGGTGAAGAATCTCGTCTGGAGGCTTGAGTTCAGGACCTTCATATAACAGGTGACCACAGCCTTGACAAACAACACGTAAGGGCACAAACATTACCTCCGGCAAACAACAGATGAAGTAGCGTCCACGGATATTTATTGATTGCTAATCAAAACGAGTCTAAAGTGGAATTGGCTGGAAATTCGCATATGAATTATGAAATCAAACATGTAAATTCCCATCTAAGCCTGTGCGATTCTCTGCTGAATGGTTGCTTCAGCACCTTTCACCCGCCATCCGCAGGAAAAACCAAACATCCTGTCATTACTGTAAACGAAAATAAGATATACCTCTCATCCCTCTGCATATCGCATGGCAAGAAAACTTGCAGTTATAGGCATGGGTTACGTCGGCATACCTGCAGCTGCTCTATTTGCAGATGCAAAAGGCTTCGAAGTTGTTGGCATCCAGCGAAGATCCAAACGGTCAGGCTGGAAAATCGACTGGCTAAACAAGGGCAAGAACCCAATAGGAGGGGATGAGCCAGGTCTATCGGAACTAATAGCCCGAGTAGTGAAGAAAGGGACGTTCAGAGTCGTTGAAGACATTGCAGGGTGCAAGGACGCAGATGCAATATTGATAGATGTACAGACGCCGACAGACGCCGACAAAGTACCAAAGTATGAATCGCTTCGAGAAGTATGCACAGAAGTGGGCAGGCACATGGGTCGTGGAACGCTCGTTGTGATTGAGTCAACAGTCGCTCCCGGCACTACCGATAACCTTGTGAAGCCCATACTCGAGAAAAACTCCAAAATGGCGGCTGGCAAAGACTTTTTCCTAGCTTACTGTTACGAAAGAGTAATGGTGGGACGCTTGATCAAGAACATAGTGGAGCTTCCCCGAATAATAGGCGGAATAAACGAGGAAAGCACAAAATGCGCTCTAGAACTGTACAAACACGTTGTGAAAGCGAAGCTTTACACTACAGACGCCTTGACTGCAGAGCTAGCTAAAGTTGTGGAAAACACATACAGAGACGTGAACATCGCATTTGCAAACGAAGTAGCATTAGTATGCGAAAGCCTCGGCGTTGACGTGTACAAGGTGCGCGAACTTGTAAATACACTGCCCAATGACCCAACAAAACCCTCCTCAAATCCTGTCAGAAACATGCATCTTCCAGGTGGCGGAGTCGGGGGACACTGTCTTCCGAAGGATCCTTGGCTGCTCAAGTATGGTTTGGACACGTATGGCAAGTTGGCGTTTTTGCCGAAGATCATTGTTAGCAGCAGAGAGTTGAACGCTCATATGCCTGTGCACGTGGTTGACTTGGTCGAGGATGCGCTGTCAGAGCATGGCAAAAAATTGAATGGTGCAAAAGTGGTGATCCTTGGTGTGGCGTTTATTGAAAATTCTGATGACACAAGAAACACTCCGTCAGCAACGCTGTATGCTGAGTTGGAAAAACGGGGGGCAAAACCTGTATTGCATGATCCTATTGTGCGTGACTTCGACATTCCTTTCACCAGCGACCTTGACAAGGCATTAGAAGGTGCAGACGCAGTGGTTTTGTCAACGAAGCATAGGCAATACTTAGAGCTAAATCTAGAGACGCTTAGAAAGAAACTAGCCACGCCAGTCTTAGTTGATGGTAGAAACGCCTTCAGCGCAGAAGAGGCACGTAAAGCAGGATTTACCTACAGAGGTGTGGGAAAGGGAAAACGCGAAAAGACCACTGAATCTAAATAGCTGAAACAAAAACAAATAGCATAGGTGCATAACCTGTTTGTCCATGCTAGTATCCGAACGAGCAACATGGAGAAGTCTATCGATTTCTACACAAGATTGATGGGGTTAAAGTTTCTAAGCCGACATGAGATACCTCAAAACGATGCTGAGATTGCATTTCTTCAAAATCCGGATGGCAAAGGAGCTAGACTTGAACTTACGTTCTATCGGAAACAAAAGCGGTTCATTCAAGCTGATTACGAGGATAGAGTGTTCGACCATATCGCAATCGAGGTTAAAGATATGGAGAAAACCATTTCTGCATTGCAAAAAGAGAGGATCACAATTACAGATGAGCCGTTTAGACTCAGTCCAGGTGGATCATTGATAGCTTTTATCGAAGACCCAGACGGAACTCTAATCGAACTGATTGAGAAAAAGTAACAAGAAATATGCATAAACCATAATTTTCTGTTTTGGCACACATTTGTTTGCGACTTGGCTTATGAAGTTCGTGATTTTCTCTTTATTTGATTAGTCTTTTCTTCATCAAGTTTATGCTTAAGACAAAGAAAACAGCCGTGACAGCAATAATCCAAACAAAGCTAAGCAGCAAATATGATTCGATACTTCCTAGAATAAATCCTCTCATCAAAGCGACCACATGTGTAAGGGGCAAAACGGCTTGTGCTGCTATCTGAACTTGTGAAGGGAGAGTTGTTATTGGGAAAAATGTTCCGCTTAGAAGAAACATCGGCGTTATGAACAAGAAAGAGGGATAATTGAAGAAGTCAATGTTTGGCGCGATTGCCGTGAAACACATAGCGATGGACGAGAACATCAAGCCCGCAAGAAAAGCAACCAGCGGCACCAAAAGAAATAATGGACTCGTGATCAAACCAAACAACGCTACTATAGCCAGCACCAAAGCTGAATTTATGAGACTCCTAGTAGCGCCCCATAAGAGTTCCCCGGCGATTACCTCTTCTACGTTAATGGGCGTGGTGATGATGGCATCAAAAGTTTTCTGGTAATACATGCGAACAAACGAGCTGTAAGTGCATTCGAAAAATGAGCCATACATTATGGAAATGGCAACTAATCCCGGCGCTATGAACTGAGCATAATTCTGAATTGAGCCGATACTGCTGCCCAAGCCATAGCCAAAAGCAATCAGGTATAGAATGGGTTCGAGCAATGGTGGGAAAAAATTAACCTTATAGGTCTTCAAAAAAACATCCACGTTTCTTCTCCACACCTTCCAAACCCGATAAGTCAGCTTGGGCAACTTGAAGTTTGAGGCAACACGACTTGACAAATTCATTCTCTAAGTCTCCTACCAGTCAATTTCAAAAAGACATCTTCCAGATTAGCGGCTCGGATAGTGGCGCCTTTTGACGGGAAATCTTCAAGGAAAGCAGCGAATACTCCGTGAGGTTTGTTTGTAAACACGTGAATTCTGTCGCTTACCACTTCAAGTCCGGCGTCTGAGAATTTCTCCTGCAAAGTTTTCAATACTTTTTCGTCATAATCAACTTCCAGAACTTCTTCGCCGACGTGTTTCTTCACTAGACCTTCAGGAGTGCCCTCTTCAATGATTTTTCCATTGTCCATGATTAACACGCGGTCGCACAGTTCAGCCGCTTCATCCATGTAATGCGTGGTCAAAATTATTGTAACCCCACTCTTTTTCAAGCTGCGAATTTCATCCCAAACCAAATGGCGGGCTTGCGGGTCAAGACCAGTCGTCGGCTCGTCTAATAACAGTATTTGAGGCTTGTTGATCAACGCCCTAGCTAGAATCAACCGCCGTTTCATGCCACCTGACAATTGATCAATGATGACGTTACGTTTGTCCTCCAACTGGAAGAACTTGAGCATTTCTTCAGCACGTTTTAAGGCTTCAGCCTTGGGAATGTCGAAGTATCGAGCGTAGACCCGCAGATTGTGAATGACTGTGAAGTCTGGGTCAAGATTATTTTCTTGCGGAGCCACACCTATCATGTTCTTTATCTCTCTAGGCTTGTCCAACACGTCTAACCCAGCCACTGTAAGCTTGCCTGAGGTGAGAGGCCAGAAGCAATGAATCATTTTTACAGTTGTCGTTTTTCCGGCGCCGTTAGGCCCTAGAAAACCGCAGCATTCTCCTCTGTAAATCCGAAAGTCTATGCTGTCTACTGCGACAAAATCGCCAAATTTCTTTGTAAGGCTTTGTGCCTCTATGAGAAACTCTGAACTGCTCATGTTGCATCCGGTAGCTACCTATTGTAATGTGCGTTCTTAAGAAAATTGCCGTCTACATTGCCACAACAACGATTATCGCTTCACATGCCTTGCTTCCCTGAAACTTTGCCAAAGCGTAACAGTCTGTATTCTGTAACAAAAGCTAAAATTCCTGTAAAAAGGTCTTGTATCCGTGATTGTTGTGCAGATTGAAAAAACGATTGGAAGATTCAAAGCTAATCCATACGTAAGAAATGGCAAAGTTTTGGTCAGCAAAGTAGGCAACATCAAAAATTTGAAAGAAAGCATCTTAAAGGCTGTAGACCTGATTGGTGGCTTCGGCAAAACAGTTGAAAAAGGCGATGAAATTCTCTTAAAACCAAACTATAACAGTGCTGATAAGCCTCCTGCGTCAAGTGACCCAGAATTCGTTAAGGCTTTGATTGAGTTATTGTATGAGCATGGTGCTGGGAAGGTTGTTTTAGGCGAGTCTTCCATGCAGACACTCTCGACGCGGAAGGTAATGGAAAAAACTGGAACCATTCCTAAGGCGAAGGAGGCTGAAGCAGAACTGGTGTTTTTTGATGAGGGCAAGTGGGTGAAAGTCAATGTTTGCGGTGAGTATCTCAAGTCTGTTTGTCTACCTGAAAAGGCTTTGCAGGCGCAGAAGGTTGTTTACTGTTGCTGTATGAAAACGCATTTCCGAGCCGATTTTTCCCTAAGCTTAAAATTGGCTTTCGGCTTTGCAAAGGGAAGCGAAAGACTAGCATTTCATTTCAGGCATTTGAAAGAGAAGCTGGTGGATTTGAACTTGGTTGTGCATCCAGATTTGATAGTTATG
>Ga0209323_10001909_pt1 | contig 13782 bp, 9 predicted proteins | sample Rifsed19ft2_FD_184014 | JGI IMG/M metagenome (GOLD analysis project Ga0209323, IMG submission 184014) | Soil microbial communities from Rifle, Colorado, USA - sediment 19ft 2 (version 2) | ecosystem: Environmental > Terrestrial > Deep subsurface > Rock core/Sediment | place: Rifle, Colorado...
AAATGATTACACGTACGCAGCAGTGAATTTCACAGACTATAACGGTCTAGCAATAATCAACTTCACCGTTCCGGCTTCAGACATATATTTCGGCATCTGGAACGTGACTGCAAGCACTGACATTGCTGGTGTGGCAGTAGTTGACTACGTGTTCTTCAGAGTAGGATGGCTCATAGAGGCTAAAAGCATTACAATAGTAGGACATGAAGAGACTCCTCCTGAACTCATCAAGACCGGAACGTATTACCTGTCGGCAGATCTGAAGATTATTACGATGCAGCATCCAGCGAAGTGTCTACAGTTGCAGCAACAGAAAGCAGACGGAAAATATTCAGACATAGTACCAAAAGTTCTTCTGTATTTCTCTGGCGTTGATGAAGTCAGACAGCCAATCTTCAATGAATATTTGAGCATCAGTGAAACAATCGGCCCCGTGACCAACAAGACAGTGGCCGCAATCAACGCTTTTGTCCTCAACCCAGACGGTAGGGCAGGTCCGTCCGTCCAGGTGTCTGCAATCATTCCAGGCAGTGCTTACACGGGCTATGGAAAAATCTATGCGAACATCCTAACAGATTATGCATGGAACAAAGGAGTGCCATACGCAGAGTCTACAGAAAAAGAAGTTTGGATCAGCGGCAGACCCGGTAAACCCACTGCTGTATCAGCATCCACACTTACAGTGTCGAGCGTGACGACAAATGTTGGGCAAACATTCAGCATTGCAGTGAATATAGGCGATGTTGATCCTGACGAGCAAATGGTAGCAATCCAATTCACAATACTGTACGACACAAAGCTTATGGCTGTGGCAAACGTGGTCGAAGGAAGCTTCATGAAGCAGTTCGGTGACACGTTCTTCGTAACGAGCGTTGACCCCAAGGGCGGGCAAATAGTTGGTGAGCTTCAGTTGCCTCCGTGGCCAGGAGAAAACGGATGGCCAGTCGGTAGCGGAACAATAGCCACAATCCAGTTCCAAGCACTCAAAGCAGGCAGCGCCTTCCTGACTCTAACCAGAGCAAGTGTCGTGAACAACGTAGGAACAAGACTGCAAATCCAATCCCTGCTACCGGGAACTGCTGAAATCTCTTGAGGGTAGTTAAATGAATTTCGCGCGTGCACGCGCAAGCTTTCCTCTTTTTTTAGTTTTTTTGTTATTACTATCTCCTAGTCTTGTCTACTCGAATCCTGACGAATTGGTCGTTTCATCAAACAAACTTTCTTATCGTTTAGGGGCAACCATAAATGTGTCTGGAAGTCTTACCACTCTTGAAGGTGCACCCATTTCGGATGGGTTGGTTGCTGTTCAAGTTGACGACCCTTTTGGTGGTCAGAGCATCATTCGCGTTATGTCCATTGGAACTCCTCCATCACCCAAGATGGTTCGGATAGTGAACTTCACAGCGTGCGACGCTATCGGCAACCCTAAAGGTAGCTTCAGCCGTGGGGCTTCCGCATTCTACAAAATAACAGTGGAAAACTTTGATGCGATTGAAAGGCAAGTGACAGTAACTGTCAACTTATTCGACTCCATAGGAGTCTCTATCGCTATTGATTCGATATCTTATCCAGTGCCGCTTGGGAGACAGGTTACTTTCGGGCCGTCCTCGTTGCCCATACCAAACGATGCTTATCCTGGAGAAGCAAAATGCTACGCTAATGCTTTGACCAATTGGCCAAAAGATGGGGGGCAGCCATATTGTCAAGAGGCGGGGGTCAACGTTACTATTACGGACGGAACCTCTCCACCTCCAGGTTCAACACCGTTACCGCAAACCACGCCAGGAGCCTTCAGTTTGCCCTTTAAATTGCCAAGCTCTGCAATGTTGGGAAAATATAATGTATATGCAAGCGCTCGCTACAATGCTTGGGATGATACGGCGTTCACGTACATGTGGCTTCTGACAGACATCAACACGGATGGTGAGGTGAACATCGTAGACATTACGGTAGCTGCCACTGTTTTTGGAGTAGCGGTGGGCGATCCTCGATATTATGCTCCAGCGGACATAAATGGCGATGGTGAGATAAACATACTTGACATTACCGCCGTGGCTCTGGACTTCGGAAAGAGCAGACTTTAGCAAACTCCCAATTTCTTTCATATATGGAAAACTTGCTTAAGGGTAGAAGATAGTTCCGGAACGCTTAAATTTCCAAGAAGTTAAGTTGTTATTGCTAAAAGGAGAAAGGAGAATCAACCGGTATGAATTGTAAAAAGAGCAAACTTCTATGTGCATCCCTAACAATCGCCATGCTATTGAGTGTGTTTTCAGTTTTCAACGCTGGTGTGGCACAAGCCAGACCTAGTGTCTATATAGATCCAAAAGACAACATATTCTTCACAGACACAACCCCTGTAGGCTCTACATTCACTGTGTCGATTAAGACTGCTGATTGGGTTAATCCGGGCGTTTTCAGCTACCAATTAAAGGTTTTCTTCAACACTAGTATGCTTAACGTTACAGCTGCGGGAATGGGTGTTGGTCACTTTCTGACTCCCGTTAATCCAAGCAAGATTTTCGTTGTCGACGACGGCTTAGTTGACTACGAAGCAGGTTCTGTGAGCTTTGCGGCTACATTGTTGAATCCTGAAGCACCGAAGACTGGAAGCGGCACATTAGCCACCATAACATTCAAGATAATCGCTGCTCCACCAAGCGGGCAGACACTGTCCTCTCTAATAGAGTTGAAGGACAAAGATACAAAGATGGTGGATTCGAACGCTGATGAAATTCCAAAAGCAAGCTACGACAAAATTTCAGGCAACTTCCAATATTCTGCTCCTCCACCACCATTATATCTCACGATACAGCCATCAAAAGTAGTTGCCGCTAAGATTGGAGATATCGTCACCATCAATGTTGATATCAAACTGGTAGAAACGGACTTGCAGGTTGTAGCGGTGCAGTTCAAGCTATCCTTTGACCCAGCAATATTGTCAATAACAAGCGCCAACATAGTAGAAGGTGGCTTCTTCAAGGGATTCGGGACAACATTTTTCGTAAGCGTTACTGGAGATGACTATGCTAAAGTCGGCGTCTTGCTGTTGCCAACAGCTGACGGAGATTACCCGCCAACAGCTAGTGGATTCCCATCAGGAAATGGAACATTAGCCACTTTAAGCTTCACAGTGAAAGGCTTGCCTCAGACCCCAACAGAGTTCCCATTGACTATCTCCGGCGCAAAAATACTAGATTCTTCAGTCAGCAACGTTCCGCCACGCAGATTGGAGTCTGGTATACTTCTAGCCCCGACAAGATTCGAAGACTTGAACGGAGACGGCGCAATTGACATACAAGACCTAACGATCTGGGGATTGGCATTCGGGTCCAGTCCAACTGGTCCAACTAGTACCAGATGGGATCCAAGGGCAGACCTTGACCACAACGACATAATAAACATACTCGACGGAGTAAAAATCGCAATAGTCTTCGGCACGTAGGCTTGAAGGCCAGAAAATCTTCACCCCCCCTTTTTTGCAGAAGTCCCACAAAAACGATTGGGAAAGTTTTATATGGAAAATTTAAAATAGATATGCCTTTAATCATTGTGTGGGATTGAAAATGTATTCGTTAAAGAAAAAAATAATTATTGCGACGACGCTGCTGTTCATCTTCGTTCTCATGTCAATTCCGGCAGCTTTTGCACAGCCGACACCTTCAGTAGAAGTTGATCCTGCAATAAGCACAATAAACATAGGCGACGAATTGAATGTAACCATAACTATTAACGATCTCCCAAGTCCAGGTATCTACAGTTATCAGCTAAAACTCTACTTCAACACGACTCTTCTAAATGTAACCAACGCGGGAATGCCAACAGGTCACTTTCTGTCTCCGAGTAATCCAAGCAAGATTTTCATTGTTGACAACGGCGTGGTAGACACTACACAGGGATACGTTTCTTTCGCCGCTACGATGTTGAATCCTGAACTACCAAAGAATGGAAGTGGAGTATTATGCAAGATCACGTTCCAAGGCGTAGCCCAAGGAGTATCTTACCTGAATCTGACTAGAACAGCCCTCAAACTTGTTGATCCGACGGCTAAGGAGCTTCCGAAAAGCAGCTACATTGTAACTGACGGCCAAGTAACTGTAATACCCGAGCTATCCGTCACCTTGATGGCTTTACTGTTCCTAGTTGCAACAGCCGCAGTTGTCGCATTAAGGCATAAAATTGCGCCTGCAATAAGAAAAAGCGTTGTCTAGGGCAGACTTGCATAGTTTCGCAGAGCCGGCACCCGCCTCGCCCAGAACCCCTTTTTGTTTTTTATAAGTGACAGTGACTAACTTAAGCCTCTAGTATGATGTTTATGATGAATATCCAGTCTCTGTTTCTCCAGTGGTTCATCTTAGGAAGATGCGTTTTTTAATGATTCTCAAAATGAATAGCTGATACATATTTGAAAGAAGCAAGTTATTAATATCCGAACTTGACAATAAGCGCTCGATACACTATGGAAAAGAATTCTATAACTAAGTTCTGGAAAAGTCTTATAATACTAACGAGTCTATTGATGACAATTGTCGCAAGCGCTAACTTGTCATGTGCACTAGCCGCTGTGAGTAAGCCACTAATATACGTAACTGACGCACAAGCAGCATACAGGGGCGATCTTTTTACTGTAAATGTCAACATTGCTGATGTATCCGCAAACCTGAAAATGATAAGCCTGCAGTTCCGGCTTCGCTACGATACTGCTATGCTGGAAACACAGTCTGATTGGGTTTCTGAAGGATCCTTCATGGAGTCTTTCGGGCAGACATTCTTCACGTCATATGTTGCGGACGACTATGTTCTTGTCGGAATTCTGATAATGCCAAACGCAACAGGTAGCTGGACAGGCCCATTCCCAACTGGTAGCGGAACATTGGCTACAATAACTTTCGAAGCACTGTACCCAGTCTACGAAGCTGTGACATCGCTCTCCACGGATCTTACACTTGACGATGTAACGCTCCTTGACACTTCTATAACAGAGATGTCCTACACTGTCGAAAGCGGAACCGTAACGTTTGCAGTTCCCACAATCTCTGTCAATCCGCCGCTATACATAGCCAACAGAGAAGGAGAAACCTTCAGCGTGGATGTTAACATTGAAGACATGCTCGCAGACTGGCGTCTTGTAGGTGGGCAATTCAGGTTGCAATACGACGCTACCCTGCTAGAGGTTGTCGACGTTGAAGAGGGCACGTTCATAAGCGGATATGGAGCCACATTCTTCACGTCATTCGATGGGGCTGACAATGTTATCGTCGGAATATTGCTGAGGCCTAATGCAACAGGCGGATACCCGGGACCATTTCCGCAGGGCGACGGGCGACTCGCCACAATAACCTTCCAAGCGATTAGCCAACCTTCACCACAGTCAAACTCTGCATCGAGCGACTTGGTACTGTACGATACGATCTTGCTGAGTGACAGTGTTGAAGGAATCCCGCACAACCTCGTCGATGGGGAATATCAAATATCTCCAATGACATTCAATCCTATAGATGTTAACGTTGAAACAGGAGCAATACACTTCAGAGGGGAGCTCACAGAGTTCACAATGCTAGTAACTGACTTCGGCAAACCAATAGATCCAGAGACGATAAGCACAACGCTATACTACAATGGGGCAGTTCACGCAAACTTAAGCCCACAACGTATCGCCACAGGGCTGTACAGGGCAACGTATGCGATATCTGGCAGCGCTTCGGCAGGAACATACACGTTGCTCGTTGAAGCCGAATACCTCAATGTGAAGGGCACAGCCATCAAAAGCTTCCAGATAAGTTCTACCTTGGCAAACTGGAACGCACGTATCATTGATATCGACGGCACAGTTGGCACAATCGAAACCTCAGTCGGCGTCATAAGTGCTGACTTGACCGCGATAGACGCTAGGCTGGTGAGCATAGACAATAATGTCGTAACTATCAATACAACTGCTGGCTTGATACAAACCAGCGTAGAGACGATCCGTGTACAAGTGCTCAGCATTGACTGGGATACAAGGATGGCTAGTATTCAAACGAGTCTTGGGCGCATTGAAGGATACGTTGTAGATGTCAGCGACGGAGGCTTAGCAACTATTGATACCAGAATCGGCACTCTGACGACTAAAGTTAATGACGCTGCTGGAAACGTCGGAACCTCTTCAATCCTGATGTACGTTATACTGGTGCTGGCTTTGATTGCTGCTTTAGGTGCAGTGATTTCGATGACGCTGATGCGTCCGAAACCTACCTAAAACCACACTTCTTTTTTCTTTGATTATAGTCCACTCTTCTTAGAGACAAGCATAGAAGATAATTCCTAAAAGTTTAAATTTCATACAATTGATTTCTTTAAATGAACGTGGGAGATTGGAGCCCTCAATGCGAATTCTCACCGTTGCCTTACTGATTATGCTTCTTACACTGTTTACCTTCAACGTGTATGATGCAAGAGGGCAAGAGTGTTTCAATCTTCCGCCAGTGGCACAGTTCAGCTATTCTCCTGCTCAGCCGAAGGTTTGTAACGCTGTACTTTTCGATGCGTCTGCAAGCTACGATCCTGATGGTTTCATCCGATATTATTCTTGGGATTTCGGCGACGGCAACATAACGTTGTTGGAAACTTTTTCTGTGATTCATCATTACACTAGACCTGGAGAATTTTCAGTTAATCTTACGGTTTTTGACAATCTTTACGTTTCCAACTCAACGGTAGAGCCGATTTCAGTTGGCGCCAGAATCATTGCCTCTTTCTCATATTTGCCGTTAGACCCGCAAGTTGGCACACCTGTCACCTTCAATGCTTCAGATTCAATGAGTGAAGCTGGGTCTATTGTGAGTTACGTTTGGAATTTTGGTGACGGCAACATTACTGAAGTGGATGAAGCCTTGGTGGTTCATCATTTTTTGGCTGAAGGCGTGTATACTGTTGAGCTCAATGTGACAGGTAGCTTGGGTTTATGGGATGCAACATCGAGAACAGTGAATGTTACCAAGCCGTTAGTAACGCCTCCTACAGCGGTATTCACGTGGACGCCAACGGTGGGAGAAGCAGGTGAGCCTGTTTCTTTTGACGCTTCAGCTTCATCTCCTAATGGCGGCGAAATAGTCTTGTATCTTTGGGATTTTGGTGACGGAGGCTTTGGGAATTCTTCTACGCCTTTCATAATGCACACGTACGAGTCTTTTGGAAATTATACTGTTGTTTTGAACATAACGGATAGTGAGGGACAGACCGCGTCAACTGCTAACGTTGTCACGGTAATCGAGAAACCTGTTGCAGACTTCTTTTTCCTTCCGGAAAACATTCGGGTATGTGCTAACGTGACTTTTAATGGATCCATTTCAGATCCTCGAGGCGGCGATATAGTGGAATATGCATGGAGTTTTGGAGACAACTCTTCTGTGCTGTATGGAATGACCGTTGTTCATCGCTTTAAAATCATGAGAGAATATAATGTTTCTTTGAACGTGACGGACAGCGAAGGCAAATGGGACGTTAAGACAGTTACTTTGAAAATATTGCCGCACATAGCGGATTTGAATGAAGACGGTGTTGTGGACATAATTGATTTGAGTATTTTTGGGATAGCCTTTGGTTCTATTCCTGGTGATGAAAAATGGGATGCGCGTGTAGACATAGTCAGTGACGAGATAATCAATATTTTGGACGGCGTTATAATAGCGGTTTCTTTTGATCCGTGCGCCTTCTATATTGTTGATCCTTAAAGTGGTCTTGACTTTGTCAGTTGCTAGGCATTAAGTTAAAAAGGTGGAGAATAAGGTTACACGGGTGTTCTTTTTATGAAATACGTGTTTTCTCTTCTTTGAATGATTGGCATACTGAGTATTTCTTCGCCTTTCATCTCATCGAATATCCAGCTGGTTTCTCTAAGCCTCTGCAGAAGCAAGTGTCCCTTATCAGTTGTTTTGTATGTCCTTCCTTTTTCTGCGCTGATTATTTCGATGAGTCCTGCTTCCAATAGCATGCAAACGTGTTGTTCAAACTGGGTGAAGTTCATGTTTGTTCTGTACATAATTCTCGTTTTGACTGATCCTTCGCCAGCAACATCCAAGATTTTCTCGATTATTTCTAGCCTGTCTCTTCGTCTTCTTCCTTCGTTGAGTCCCATTGTTGATCCCTTTTATGGTATCGTATTTTACCCGATTTTTAAATCGTTTATTACTTGGACATGAATATGTGTTCCAGTGGAATATTCTAGAAGTAAGTATCTGAGGGTTTCCTAGGCTGAATTTGGAAAGAAAAAAAGAGTGATTTGGTTTCTAGTATTCGTTTTCGAATTCTTTTGCTAACGTAGCCAAATCAATGAGGTTTACTTCAAAGTCTGCGTTGAGATCAAGGTCAAAATCGAAGTCTGCCGCGCCAAGTTTTCTTCCGTATGCCATTGCCATTCTGGTGATGTCGACCATATTTATCACGCGGTCTTTGTTGAAGTCGCCCATTGGTATGCCCCGTTCGGTTGGATGTGCAAATTTGTAGTGGAAGAAGTCCACTGTGCCTCCAATGGTTTCAATTCCGTCTATTTTCAGCGTAAACACGGCTGGTTGTAGGGTTACTGTTAGTTCGCCGTGAGCTCTTTTGGTTATTTGCGTTATCGACGTGGTTATTGTTAGCTGTGTGCTGTCTATGGCTGTGACTGTGCACGTTCTGTTGTAGACGTTCCATTCGCCTTCTATGTAGAGTGCGTTTCCGTCAACGTTTATTTCAACGGTCGTTGCGTTAGCCAGCGTCACTACGTAGTAAGAGCAAGTGCGGTTCTGCACAGCCGTTATTGCTGGTGGAGGTGTTACGGTGAAGAACCCATTCGCCATTGTCCAGTTGTTGTTTTGGCTTATTTTAGCCTGTGCCGTGAATCTGCCATAGGCTTTGCTTTCTCCATAGCTTGTTATAGCACCTTTCATCATCACCCAAGTGATCTGCGAAGGCGCTGGTGTAAAATCAGATATCACTATGTCAAGTTGGCCGACAGCACTGTAGAGACCATCTTCTATGTCTAGGTCTGCTGGTTTACTGATGGCAAACTTTGCCCAGAAATTGATGTTTTCAACTGTTAAGAGTCCGTCGAACTTGATGGTTGCGCCCTGATAAACTACTGCTGCTCCGTGGAAATCAACGTCGTCGTATGTTCCTCTTGGCACGTTCATTGGAACCAGAGCGGTGAAGTTCGTCTCGATGCTAATAGTGACGCTTGTGTTCTGGTTGGCTGTCATTGCTGTTAGAGTCATCGTTCCTGTTGCGTTGATTTGAGCATTGTAAGGCATCATATTTCGACGTGCATCAACTAAGGTGGGCATCGTCAGAATGATTGCAGTGAAGAGTAGAGTTGCGTATTTGGCAAAGTTTTTGGTTTTCATGTCGTTTATCCCTGCAGAACTTGTGTCCAGAGGAAAATAAAAGGGTTTCTTGGTTCATTTTCGTTCTATAGGCATTATATTCGATCTTTTCAGTTCGAAAGCGTTCCATTTGGTTTATTTTGGTTCTTAGACGTTGAAACTAGCTTTTCCATGAGTGTAGGTTGTTGCTGGCATGAACGCACATGTTTTAAATAGAACCGTTACAAAGCGATATTCTGAATGCGATGAAAACACGAGAATTGGCACGAGATCGTTTCTCTGTTCTAATCTTGTTGGTTCTGGCAGTTTTTTCAATGTTGACTGTTCGATGTCAAGCTCAACTGCAGTGGACCGCCACCATTAATATTGATGTGCGTGATGATGGTTCAGCTTCTTGGCTTGTTCAGCGAAAGACACCATTGCTGACAGACTTGGATGAAGCCTTGTTCGCAGAATATACAAATGTGACTTCTGTGGATGAGCTTTCAGACAATATTAACGCGATGGTTGATCAGGCTAGTTTAGCAACGGGAAGGACTATGGAAGTTGGAGGTTTCCAAGTTATTTCTACGGTTTCCACAACTGCTTTTGGCAAGGAAGGCGTTCTTCAATACCAATTTGTTTGGACAGGGTTTGCAGAGAAAACAAGCGATGATAAGATCATGGTTGGTGACGCTCTAAGGGGAGATTTGGACTTATCGTCGACTGATGCCTTAACGATGGTTTATCCTGCTGGGTATGTGCCAAGTTTTGTTTATCCTTCACCAGATGAAGTGGAATATTCTGACAGAACTTTAACGTGGTTTGGTTCTTGTAACTTTGGGGCTGGGGAGCCCGGCGTCTTGTTTGAAAAAGTGAATACAAATTGGGTAGATGTTTTGCTGGGAAATGCCTTTGGGTTTTTCATGGCTGGAGTGGCTGTCGCAACTGGTTTTCTAGGTTATTTTGTTGGGAGAAAACGTGCCTGCAAGGGTAATGGTTTGAAGGCTGGTGTTGGAGAACAGGAGCTTATGCGAGGGTTTGAGGATGATGAGCAGAAGGTTGTGAATTTTCTTTCGGCTGCTGGAGGGCGGCTTTATCAATCGGCGATAGTTGAGCAATTTGGCTTCTCAAAATCTAAAGCAAGCACGCTTTTGTCAGTTATGGAGAAGAAAGGCGTCATTACGAGGAAGAAGAGTGGGAGAGAAAAGATCGTGACTTTAACAAAAAGCGCTGATGGATCTTCACATTCATGACGGGTACTGCCTTCTCATTGTATTGATTTCTGGAAAGATGGATAGTGAAATGAAGGAGAATTTGCTTCAAACTCTGGTTTTGCGCATTGATTATTGACATAGAGGTAAATTACAGAAAGAATAAAAAGGGCGTTCGTGCGTCAGATAACAAGGAGAAAGGACTAGTATGAAGAATAAGGTAGTAGTTAGTTTCGCAATTGTACTTCTTGCAAGCACTTTATTTAACATAACACTCAACATTGCGCCAGTTTCTGTTTTAGGCGATCCTAGTCCACCTGCGAAGGAAATCTGGAAAATTGTCAGCATTACCAATACGATGCCCTTCAACACTTTGGTGGACATCAACGTTACTGTGAGTTCACGGGATGGCGTCAACATTGCATGTTCGCCCAACATAACGGCTTATTTTGAGAATCCTTCAGGATATGGCAGTTGGTCGGATTGGCTATTTGGAACCTCGACGCTTCCTTACCATTTGGGTCAGATGAATTGGCATGTCACCAACGGAAGTTTGACCCCTATAAGTTATGATGACATTCAGCATTGGGGAGAAATGTATTTTGACAGCGGAGGAGGCGTAAGCTATACTACGTTTATGGGAAACAGCTACATGGCGGACTGGAACCTGACGAACCCCTATAACGATCCAGACATAATCTCACAGTCTCCTTGGGTTGTGAACACGACAAAGATCATTGACGACCTTTTAATCGATGCTAGCGCGACTTTGAATATCGTCTTCAAGATAGTCATAACTAAACCGGGAGCATACACCTTCAATGTCACAACGACAACTGGAGTGTCGGCTAATCCTACAAATTGGACTGTTGGCGGAGTAGCGACGGTGCTTGTGCCTTACGATTACCCGACGATACAGGGCGCTGTAAATGCTGCTTCAGCAGGTGACACCGTTGTCGTGTCGGCTGGCACTTACAGCGAAAGTCAGATTGTTATCGACAAGCCGATAAAAGTAATGGGAGCTGGTGCAAACTCAACAATTATTGACGGTGGCAGTAGTACCTCGCTTCCCATATACGGATTGGTCAGAATAACCGCAAACTCGGGTAATGTGACATTCTCTGGTTTTGCGTTAAGGAATGCTGGCACTAGTCCTTCACATCTTGGCAATTCCGGTATGCCTACAAGAGTTGGGATTTATGCGGAATCAAACGTCACAGGGTTCTTCTACACTATTACAAACAACGTGATTTACGGGACAAATGATATTGATGATGAAGAGGATTATGGGCTTTATTCGCATAGTGGCAAGGAATCATTGGTATTCAAATATAACCAAATCACCCAAACCGGATCAAATGCAATTTTGCTCGAGAAGCATACAGGATCTACAGACGTTAGCTACAACACGCTTGATGAGGGAGTCTACGGAAGCACGGTCTATTTCAGCATGACCTATGACAACGTCAACATAACCTCGATGCAGACTGTCAGCTACAACACGATAAACATGAGCACTGGCAGCAATATGGACGCTTCATATTTGAGCGGTGCCATCACGGTTAACAGTGCGACTCATTACGGGACTGGAAATGGCACATACACGAACCTAAGAATTATTGGCAACACAATACTCAATCTTACAAATAATAGAAGAGGAATCTCTCTCGTTAACGACGCAACCGGCAACGGCACAGGCGGCGACATCAACTCTCCCATCATTAGAAGCAACAGCATTATTGGCATAGAAGGCGCAACAAATAGAAGAGGCATCCAACTAATAGGCTTGATAACTAATGCTAATGTTTCAAACAACCAAGTCACAAATGTGAACATGAGCTTCTTGGGCAATGTTAGCAAATACGGCGGCACGCATTACCCAATAGGCGCCACAATTAACCTCAACAATTTCGCAAATAACACAGAAGGCTTTGTCTGGGAAGGCCCAACAGCCCTTGAAGCAAGATATAACTGGTGGGGAAATGAAACCGGTCCATACAACGCCACAAGCAATCCAAACGGCAAAGGCGACATCGTGGGCGGAAGCGGAACTGTGCTTTTTGAGCCATGGCTATTGAGATCTTATCCGCCATTGTCACCCATATGTGTTGTTAAAGTCGATCCGTCGTCTGTGGCTTTGGAAACTCCCTCGTTGGGCACGCAATTTACAGTGAATGTTACAATAGCCAACGTGACTACCTTGTACGGATATCAATTTAACCTAACATGGGATAACACTCTGCTTAACTTGACTAGTATAGTCTTGAGAGTTCCCACAGCTTGGGGAAGCAATTACATAAGCCAAAGCACACCTCTAAGTCAAGCAGTAGCAAACTTTTCACTTTTCGTATCTGCTCGTTCACCCGCACCAGCATTCAGTGGAACAATAGCCGTAGTTTCGCTTACGTTCAAATCAGCATTTGACCCTACCTATCCCAATGATGCCGGTTGCAGTTTTGCACTTCGAAACGTAACGGTGGCTGACCCTGATGCAAAGCCTATCTTGAAACTTGTTTACAACGGCACGTATTCAGTCAATTCTGTGATGCCAAAAATCCAGTTCACACCAGCAGAATACACAGCCAAAAAGGTTCCAACAGAATTCGATGCAAACATCAGCGTCACAAACGTTGCCAACCTTAACGCGTTCAACTTCAGCTTCACATACAACACAACCTATTTGGAAATAGCCTATCCATACGTGAGTGTACCCTCCTTCAGCGGAAGCATAACGGTGTATAAGGGATGGGGCGACGGCACAGTCTACGTGAACGTATCCGGCCTTGTTCCAATCAAAGGAAGTGCACTCCTAGCTTGGGTTCATTTCAAAGTAAAGCAAGGATCAGTATGGAATACAACAGTACCTTTAATCAACACTACGCTTGCCTTCAACTATTCTTGGCTTAATGGAACAGGCGGACAAATTACGCATGAAGCAGTTAACGGAACATATCTGTACAGACCAGTGCCAGGTGATTTAGACATGGATGGTGACTGTGACCTCGTAGACTTGGTGAATGCAGCGAAAGTTTTCGGGATGAAACAAGGCGATTCTGAATGGAATCTGTATGCATTCATAGACTTGAACTGCGATAATGAAATCAACATCTTAGACATAATCTTGGTTGCGCGAAACTATGGGAGAACAGATCCATGACCTTTTCGCTCCCTTTTTTTCTTCGCTCCAAAAAAAATAAAGCGTATTTCCTAGCATTCTTATTAATTCAAGGTTTGCTGATTTCACTTTTTTC
>Ga0209323_10001911_pt1 | contig 13775 bp, 16 predicted proteins | sample Rifsed19ft2_FD_184014 | JGI IMG/M metagenome (GOLD analysis project Ga0209323, IMG submission 184014) | Soil microbial communities from Rifle, Colorado, USA - sediment 19ft 2 (version 2) | ecosystem: Environmental > Terrestrial > Deep subsurface > Rock core/Sediment | place: Rifle, Colorado...
CCCCCGCCTCAACTTGTTTTTTGGACAACCCTTTCGTGTATACCTCAACAAGCCTTGCAAAGTCAATCATCTCATCCAGACTCATTGCCTTGATTTTACCCATGGCATCGAAAATGAGTTCGGACTTAGATATCAACACTTCCGCTTCTTCTTCTTTGTTCTCGATATAATACCGGTGTTGTGTTGGGTTTACCTTTGACTTGCTTTCGGCTACATACTCGGAGTCCTTGGCAAGAGAAAGTAAAAACCTGTCAACATCACTTGTCATATTGAAAGATTGAAGATGAGCAAAGCGATAAGAGTCGACATCACTTATTCTTAATGGTGTTCCCTCGGCAATAATAGGTGCATCTTTGGCATCTCCGCTTGCCTTGCCCTTATATTTCTTCCCTCCAATAGTAAACTCATTGGTGATGGGATCGAACTTAGGACATATATAAACGGGTGCTACATGGAACCGGTTGTCTATGCCAACTAACCGAACCAAATTATCTGTATCTTGTATCTGTGACATTTTATTCTTTTTTGTTGATGATTAATTACGGTTTGAAAAGTTCGGCTACGCCAAACGGATTGCCAAGTTTGATTCCGGTTTCACTCAGAACCTGTACTTGATATCCGTCCATGGAGTTAGAAGCGAATTCTTTATTACCTCCGGGAGAAGCCATTCCATCAATAGTCTTGCGGACCATAGAACGCTTTCCAAGAGCAACAAGTTCCACCATAGGATCCTGGCCGATAGTATTTCCCAGTGATACGAAAAGGGCTCTACGACTTTCTTTGGATGTTCCTGTGATATCACGATCTTGTGGCCTCCATGCTGCATCGAATGCCTGATTCCATGCTGACACGATTTTCACCCCACCCATCTCATAAGAGTTGAATGCTACTTTCACTCCTTGTTTTTTACCTTCTTCCGTTACGAACAGAGGCTCAGGATTGAATTTAAACACATCTCTCATCAGACGTTGGAAATCCCAGATGAAGGCTTGCCCACCCATTACGAATACTTCGGTGAGGCCATCATTATTGGTCAAAAGCTGAAGGTTGGACATCACATTCTCAATAACCCGGACGTTCAGTGTGTTATACTGATACTTCAACGAGCCATCGCCTTGTGCAAGGAGTCCGTCACCCTGAACGATCTCACGACCTTTCAAGTCTTTTACATAGACGTTCTCATTAGCATCGATGGTAGCCCTTCCATAGAGAAGTTGATTTTCTCTTGAATAAGCCCACCTGCGAAGCATCTCGATATCCTGGTGTTTTACCCACAGTTTGCTTCCATTATGCTCAACCCACAATACTGTCTCGGCAGCTGAACCACTGATAGAAAACTGCATACGCTGAATGGTCATGAAATTGGTATGCCATTCAGGATATGTGTTCTTTTCGTATCCTGTCTCAGAAAGTTCCGGGAAAGCTGTGTGGCTGAACCCTACTTCTGCACCCGCATTAAGCAAAGCTTGGGCGATGAACGAACCTGCAACATTACTTGCCATCTTAGCCTGATATCTCCATACTCCGGGAGCGGTTTCAACAGGATAGGTGTCAAGAAGCTGAACGATTGTCCTGCGATCAGCAAGTTCCAGGTTGTCATTGGGACTGAAATAGTTGGTGTCCAAATCCAAATTAAAGGTGATGTTATTAAGAGTAGAAGTTGATGTTGCTGCTACTGTATTAACAACGGTGCCCTTACGGAAAGGATATCCTTTCAAAGCCCATTTGAACTGCCTGTTTCCAATAACCTTGAAGCTGGCTGAGTTAAAGTCTTCGTAAAGACCTTTTTTTGTCATACCACGTCTTGCAAGGTAAGAAGAGAAAGCCGAAAAGTTATTCTCAAAGAGATTGGTAACATTCGGGGAAATCTCTGGTCGTGTTAAGAGTGCTGCTGCCAAGGAGTTTGTCATTGTCGTCCTATTGGCATCAAAACTCGAAGTTCCTATAAATTTCATGTTAAATTAGTTTTTAGTTAATAATTAAGAAGTTGCTGGTGCTACCAGGGCATCTAAGTCTATGCCGGTGGATTGAACCGGTCCGGTCTTCTTGGGTAGCTTTGGTTCTGGGTCCAACTTATTAAAGAAGTTGTTCTTGGTGTTCTCTTTTGCCTGTGAAAGAGATTCTCTTATTTTGGAGTCGGCCTTTTTAAGATACCATGCAATCTTCACAAGGTTTTCATTGCTTTGCAATGCTTCAGCCAGTGGTGACATACCTGTTTCTTGGGTGGGCGTTACCAGATACTTAAATTCATCAACAAATCCTTCTCTTTCGCTTTGCGAGATAGGGAGTCCATTAATATCATTAAGTGTATTGAAATAGTTAATAGATTCTTTAATTTGCCTGTCACGTTCTGTATTAATAGAACGCTCTTCGGTTTCACGCATTTGCCTTTGTTCGTTGGCAAGCCGTTCAGCTATAGTTGCACGATTTTCCTGATAATTGGTTTTAATCTTCTCCGCTTCTATATCAAGAAGTCCGGAGGTTTCCATCTTCTTGATAGTGTCTTCAATCTTATTATCATCCCATCCATTGGGCCTCTGTTCTGTCTTTCCGTAACTTTGTTTCAGAGAGAGAGCGACAAGTTCCTTTGAAGGCATGCTTTCAATATCAAGTGACTTACTGTATTTTTGGATGTACTCTTCGGGTTTAACACCTTGAGATATCGCCTTGTTGAACTTCTGGACTTCCGGATGAAGCTCACTCTGCTTTGCAGAGAAGATAGCTTCTTCGATACGTTCAGTGAAATTCTCTTCGGTTATGTCTTTGGTATTAAGGTCAAACTTATCTCCATATTTTGCATAGTACTTGTTTACGATAGACTGATAAGGAGAGATAGGTTCCGGAGTTTTAGGTTCTGCTGGTGTGACAGGAGTACCTGGTTGTTGTGTTAAATTTATTGTACCCGCTGGAGGTTCTACCGGAGGTTCAGAAGGAGGATTGTTGTCAAAATTGGGCAATCCCATGGTAAGGTCTGCCATCTGGCTACCTTCCGGCTCAACAAGATTGTCAAGATTAACTGGTTCTACTGCAGGAGTTGGTTCTACAGGTGGCATCCCTACCTGTGGTTCTTGTCCCGGATCTCTGAATAGTGTTATCATAATAGTTTTTTTATCTGTTTATCTGTTTATCTGTTAAAATTAATCCTCAAAAATAGTTCTTAAATGACAATCTGTCAAAACACTGACAAAAAAGTTTTCAACAATAGGTTATTAATCTTTAATTTTTTCTTTCGCCTTTTGTGCTGTGGCACCAACCTTTGCCATGTCAGTAGTTACTTTAGCCTGAGTCTGAATCTTAGCTACCTGTAGATTAGCGATAGTCTCAGCTTGTTTCTCCTTAAGGTAAGCCATCTCAACAGCTCTTTCTGAATCAATCTTCTCTTCAGTAAGTTGTTTTTCTTGTGCAAGCTCTCTGTCTTTAAACTTCTGTTCCATGTCGAACTTCTGTTTCTCCCATTCCAGTTGGGCTCCTTGAATTTGAAGCTGCATCTGTCCTAACTCATTCTTTTGTTTTTCAAGGAGAGCCTTAAACTCATTCTCCATCTGAATCTTCTGTTGCTCTGCCTCTTGTTCATTCTGCATCCTCTGTCCTGCTTTCTGTTCAGCTATCTCAGAGAACTTCTCCAAAGCCTTTTCCATCTCCCGTACAGACTCCATAGAATAGAGTTTTACTACCTGTCCCATGTTGATAAGTCCTTTGTTATGCTCTTCAAAGGACAATCTCTTAAGGTCGTTAATCATCTTCTCTTGCTTGCCTCCATCTTCTATCCATAGACGATAGTCGGCATTCTCCATGGTATGTTCCGGGATATTGAGGATCTCCTGTCCCAGGTCGCCAAGGACAAACTGACCTCTCCTTCCTTTTCTCCATGCTATCTTAGTAAGGTTAATAAGTCTGTCAAGAACTTTTCTCTTTGTCTGGTCATGTTCATAGAAAAGTATCTCTGTGACAAGTGATGCCTGAACGATAGCCTGGTCGGTGACACCTTTGAGGTCCCTACTGTCCATGGCTCCCAATGATTGCCTGTTGACACCGGTGATAGTTCCGGCAAGTCCTTCCAGATGTTCAAGGATGCTATTGAGATATTGGATAGCCGGAGTGACAGTATCGTCATAATGTTGAAACTGGTTGAAGGTAGCTTGTCTTCCCATACCTTCTTTGACAGACTGTATCCATCCTACACCAACCTTCCGTTGGTACATCCACTCCTGCATGCTCATACCATCGGGAAGTTGTGACTTATCCATGATAAATCCTTTTACTCCGGAAAGGGCTAACCACAGTTCTTTGTGAAAGTGAACAAGGTTATAAAGTATCTGAATGTCCTTGGCAGCCCATACTATGCTATAAGGTTTTCTCGTTATGCCATTAAAAGCCCTTCCTACATACGGAAGCTCAACCTTACTCGGATTGTCAATACTCCTTAGTTGTACCGGCATCTTCTGTACCCGGACATAAGTATTGTTGTTTATCTGCACTCCTTCCCATATGTCATTCTTATATCGTGTCTCAATAGTCTCCCCTTCTTTGACAGTAAGACTTTCATCCTTTCCAAGGATATGAGTAAAATAAGCATCTTCAACATGCTTGTTCGGAGTTTTCTTTCTATTTACATAGGCAACAGACTTCCATACACAATAGCATACTCTTATCTTATTTGATACATCAGGAGTCCCGGAATAAAGAGAGTTAGCTGTACCATCGGAAGAATAATCTCTTTCGTTTCCATATTGATAGGTAGTATCAGAAAAAGAAGAAGAAGAGGTATAGTAGTAGTCTTTTTTTAATTTATCAAGGTCTGTATCCTTAAGTTCGGTGCCAAACTCATCAATTATCTGTGGCATGGTCATCCATCGTTCTTCCATAGCCCATTCACAATCACTCACCCATTCCGACTCATCATCATTGGAATAATAGAAGTTTAAAGTATTGACTTTCCTTACCATGGGATCCGGGTCTCCCGGGTGATAGTTGACATAATAGAACTCATTATCTCCAACAAGTTTGTCATCAAATCCATAAGTAAACTTACTCTTGATATCATATTCATTCATGAGAAACTTAACACCCTTCTCGGCAAACATCTCAAGTAGTTCTTTGTATTCAAATCTATACTTAAGGTCAATAGCCTCCATCTCTTCTTTTAAGACAAGAGCCTTTGAGTTGAGAGGTTGTCTTAAGGATTGCAGTACAGCCTGCATCTTCCGTATCTCCCGTTGTTTGTTGATGACCTCTTCTGTCTTTTCCTGATTCTGCTGTGCCACCATAGCCAACTCTTCTTCCTTGTCTGCAATAGTCTGAATAATCTCATCCATCTGCATCTTCCGTTGCATAAGCTTACTCATGACAAGGTCAATGGCTTCCTGTGATTTAAGTTTTGTTTTTTTAGAAACAGAATCAGAGTCAACAGTAAACACACGAAATAGAAATGGTCGTTTAGTCTCCTGTGACCTTAACCTGTCAAGCCGTGGACGTATAAGAGGTATGAATCTTATCTTTGCCGGATATTCATATTTGTCTACCTTTCGCAAGTAGTCATAATCGCTTTCACTGAAAACACCATTGAACATATCATAACAAAACCTATCCTTTGCTTTTGACTGATAGGTACTGCCTACCATATTTACTATGGCACTGACATTGGACTGTCCCCATTTGGCATCCTTTTGATTTTCCGGAATTAATTGTTTTGGTAACATAGTTTCGTTTAATTAAAATTCATTGTAATTTTTCCGTTCTTGGATGTATAATGTACAAATCCATCTTTTTTCTTTTCTGCTGATTTAACAGCAAGATGTCTGTCGTCAAGTTCATGGACGATACACAATGCAGACGATATAGTAATATCGCAGTTGTATCCTTTCTCATCCCTGTAGTTGATAGCCGCAATGATCTGTTCCTGGTCAAGCATCTTATGACTGTTATCTTTTATATAATCCCGATAGGCAGTCAACCAATAAGGCTTAGTGCCTGGGTCTATGCCGAACTTATTATTTACCTGGCTAACTTTTACATTAGAATAGGCAATACGTGGACGTTCTCTCAAGAAATGGTCAAGATGATTTCTCTCATACCATCCGAAGATGCCTATGTTGGACCACTCAATAAGATTGGGTGCCTTATAATAGTAGCATAACTTAGCTGACATATCATAGAAGTCCTCTGCCTTCTTTGGCCGTATGGTAACTCTTGCTACGAAAGTCCTCGATATGGAAGATACATCTTTGAAGGCTTTAAATATCTGGCAACTTCCTTTGGAAGAACTTGTGTTAGCCTGGTCTTTGTCATAACTGTCGGTAGCTCCCTTGTATAGATTAAGGAATACATTCCCGGCCGCATCTTTTGCAGGATGTTCATAAATGATAAATGGCCCGTTATTATCAGCGAACCATTCAATACCTATAATCTTATCTGAGTTATCCCTTATCCATTCAAGCCTTCCTCTCTGTGCTATGTTATTCAACTCCCTTGAGTTTCTTAGTAAGGCCAGTTGTGCGTTGAGTAATGCCACATCAAAAAGACTATTGCCGGTACGCATGAAAGCTTCGTCCGGATTTAAAGGCATCTGTGTCTTTAACCGGATAAGCTTATTGCTATCTTTTGCCTGAGCCGCTGCATCCCTGTCAGACTCAATCTTTTTCATACTTGGCTCAAAAAGAGAGTTGCCGTCAACATCTATAATAGCATATTTCCATGCGGGAACGAAATAGCAAATCTTCTTCATGTCGGCAGGATCTCCTTCACGATAGATATTATCAAACTCAAGCATGTCATAAGCTGTAGGGTCAAAGAATATCTCTTCCAGCTCATCGGCTCCCTTGTCCATATCACCGCCAGTACCTACTATGATGGCGATACCTGTCTTCTGGAAGTTGGCTTCAAGGGCTGGTTTTATAAAGTTAAAAGATTCTTTAAGCCCGGGAAACCTTCCTGCCTCTTCAAAGATTATCAAAGAAGGACTATTATGTACAACAGTAAAGTCAGAAAGTAAAAATAAATGATCTCCACTACATTCAAATCCATAATATTTACCAACTCCTTCTTTAGAAATAGAAATTCCCTTAATTGTATTTTTCTTAGATTGTTTAATACATTTTTTTCGTTGAATTAATACAGGAATCTCGGAAACTTTTCCGGTAATATGGATTATCCAGTAATTTTTATTTTTTATCCTTTTAGACTTACAAGTACACCAAAATCCAAGACTTCTTGATATCATTAAAATATCATCTTTTAATCTATCGAATTTAGTTGCAATTTCATATCCTGCACCACTATTAAAAAGATAACCATCAGAATCAATTAATCCAGCTAATAATTGTAATCTCATGCTTTTGGAATTGCACATATACGATAAAGGAATGTGTTTATTCTTAATAAGATTCATTTTTTTAAGAGTCTGAATAGTATTCCTTATGTATATTCTTTTACAATCAGTTCCTTTTTTATTCCCAATAGAATGAGAATATGTATTACATAAATAATCTAATATTTCTTTATCTATATTAGTAATTCTTGCTTCATCAGAATCTCCATCTCCAAGCCATAATCCTAAAAAATAAGGAGCAAGTTCTACTCTTTTTATTTGATAATCAACAGCAGTTTGCTTCCTATAACAATATCTTTTAAATGTTTTTGCTTTAGAAAAATATTTTTCTGCTTCTATAATTAAATTACCATTTTCATTTTTTGAATCGCAGTCATTAAAGTTATTGGTAATAAATTTACCATGCCTATTACTATTTCTATTTCTAACCAAAGGAGAATGTTGAAAAACAAGATCGTGTTTACTATTTACAATATAATCATTACCTGCAACTTGTTTTATTCTATAGAGATTATCAATTCCAAAATGAGTTGATAATACAGTTCTTGATAATGAATCTGGACCCATTACAAGGTCACCAACTTTTATATCCTGAATCATTTTAATAGACCCATTATGCATCAATACTAATGTGTTCTCACCAAAACACTTTCCAACTGTTGCTTGTGTATTATTCTTTGAAGTAATACAGTATACCTCAGACATAGAACCTTTCCACGAAGGGATACCCTCTTCGATGACCTTATATTTTGCCTGGATATAGTCAATAGTATCAGGAAGTCTTCTTTTGAAGAATTCAGTTCCCTTAAGACTGTTGATGCCACGGATAGTCATCTTCATGGTATTCTGACAATACTTATCCTCTCCTGCTGTGATGATAGACTGGCTGTTTCGAAAGACAGAGAATTCTTTCCCTACCAGAGAAGCAAGCTTCTCCGAATATCCTGCTTGCCGTCTTTTTACAATACACATGTTCTTTCCATTCTTTCTTGCTTTGTCAAGAGCATGAAAGAACTCAAAGTCAATATCCAGAAATCGTGGACTCACTAAGTCTTTCCTGCCGGTATTGACATTGATACCTTTTATCTTCCAGAAATTAAGATACCAGTAATGGTCACCGGTGATGGTAATGCCATCGACAGTATAGCCATTGATACACCTGTCACGCTGGTCATCCCACCACTCATGAAACTCCATAGACAAAGGATGGGCTTTGCAAAGTCCACTCTTGACAACAGGAGAAAAGTTTATGGTGTTACCTAGCATTTGATATCTTCAATTTCACAGTTAAAGGTTTTCTTAAACTTATGTATCTTATTCAGCTTATCTGAATATCCGGAAAACTTATTCTTAAGAGCAGATAGTAGTTTTATTTCCAATGGAGAATATACAATACCATCAGCAAATACCAAAGCACCATCATGTCTTATGACATAATCCTGTTTGAGTTCTTCAGAATACACTACCTAACCTCCCATTGATTTTCCTGAAAGATATTTTCCCTATCAGAAAAAGGAGGATTGTTTTGCTTTGGGAATAACCCACCTGGCGTACCACCGTTGACGGGGTCATCACAACAAGCTGGTTCATCACTCGACCCACAACAACCATGTAACAAAGTCCAAATGGTTCTTGGACTGTAGCCGGAACCAGCTGTCCCGAACATCTTCATTCCGGAACTTGTGCCGGAGGCTTTAGCGAAAAATCCCATAGTTTCTAATTATTTAAATGATTAATATTATTCAATTGGATGTACCGTCTCACTTCCAAACATCTTGGAAATTACTTTAAGTATCGCCACCGAACTACCAGCATAGGCGGCAATCTGAATTCCTACAGCAATACCAAGAGGCGGTGCTGCGATGGTCAAACCAATAGCAGCGACAGCCGATCCTACAATAAGAAGTTTGTTGACAACTTTGGCAATGTCGACAGGAGTGTTGTCTTTGTTGAAATTCTTTAAACCAAAAGATAGTTTTTTCATGTTATTGAAAGTTTAAATGACTTACCAGCCAAAAGTTGATTAAAGGCTTTTACTGTATCACGGCTGTTGATGATATCAATAGAGCCATCATTGTCAATGTCAATATGTTTAGTCCCAAGAGAAATACACCCTTTCAATTCTTTAATGGCAAAATTTGCCGAATGGATGCGTATTCCAGACCTTCCCGGAACATGCTGTATCTCGTATGTCCTTTTTTCCATCTTAGGAGAATAAGTCCATGTGCAATAGTAAAGTCCTGCCGGAATACAACTTTTACCTTTCTGATTGTCAACCCATGGAAGTTCTAATGAAAGACATTCCCACTTCTTAAGGCCTTTATCATAACAGATAAAAGAACCAAGAGTAAAAGAATCTTCCATACGAAATCTATGTAATACGACATCCATTATTTTATAGTTGTATCTTTTGTCAAAGTATCAGGATTAAGTGCAGCGAGAGAGTCTATTTCACGCTGATGAACAGTTGATAGACTATCATGTATTACCTGGGTAATAGAATCATGGTTTACCACTACCTCTTCCTGATTTCCACCGCAAGCGGTGAATAATACTACTGATAAAAAAAGAATCATTGTTTTCATGTCAGTTTATTTAGATTGTTAGAATTAAAAAAATAATTTACTTAGCCATGCAAAAAATCCTCCGGAAGCAACACCACTGCCAATACCAAAGCCGATTATCTTACTTCTATCAGATTTATACTCTTTAATAGCGGCAGAGTGTTCGTTTACCACTTTCACCATACCTCTTATTCCAAGGTCTTCATCACCTACAAGACAAAGATTCATCTTGTTCATAAGTTCAAACATCTCAATCTGTCGTTGATTGAGAATGCTAACTTTCTCTGAAAGTGTTGCCGGTACATTTATATCCTTTGCCATGCCATTCAGTTTTGTTATTTTACGGATTTAAGAATTGGTTTGTTAGCAACTTTAGGTACTTCTTCCAATAAGAATTTATTATTAATAAGTCTTTCAAGCAGTTCAACTTTGAACTCTTTAATACTTTCAACTTCAGATAATGGTATTGGCCAGATATCTACTGTAACTTCTTGCTCGGCCAGGATGGCAATCTTAGCTTCTACTTCTTTCTTATGCATATCATCACGAAACTGAAACTGATTGTCTTTTACGATAGACTTTCCTTTTTCATCTTTCAATGATTCCTCTTCAAGGATCTGATGTCTTGCATTCTCAAACTTTTTTAATATATCAAAACACGCATTACACGTTTTAATGATACCCAATCCAACACGAACATTGGGTTTGTAAGTCTTTAGTTCTTGTAGTGCAGGAACGAAATCCATCATTAACTGCACATTCTTGATTCTGATTTCCATTTTAAATTGATTTGATTGTTTAACTGATTAATTGATTATCTTTAATTCATGATAGGAGTCCACTTTTCTCTCTTTAATATTTCTCTTACTTCTTCATTTGAATAAACTTGTAAATGCTCCATTGCCGAAGGAATTTTAGAACCGGCCGGTATTTTAACGACAACTTCTTTTCCATCCAGACTTCTTCTTTGTGTTTCAAGCTCTCCAATACAATGCTTCATAATATTAGCCAATCCGGAATCCGGTAATTTCACAATGAAATATTTCCTCTGTTCTATCATGGTACAAATTCCCTTACATTAGAAGCATCCATATTTACACCTGTGCCTAAGTAGTTTATATATTGAGTGAGTTTTGGTACAAAAAACATTCCCGCTGTTCCACCTGCATTCATTCTTGCTATATCATTATTTCCTTTAAAGAACCACACCCTGCAAAGAGTAGGGTTCATAGCATCCATATACCTCGAAATATCTTTTGGGTTGCCATTTTTATCCCTTAATATTTCTAATATTTGTTGCTGCGAGAAACCAACATTAAGCCAAAAAGATAAATTATTCAAATAGCCATTAAAAGGAAATAAAGCATTACCATAAGAACCTATTGAAGTAATAGACGGCACCTCATTTGCTCCTAAAGTTTTATTTCCAATCAATATAGCATTGACATATAAATTTATGCTTGTTTCATTACGAGAAAATACTATATGAATCCATCTATTGGTTGGTAGTGTGTATGTCCAATTAACAAAAGTTGTTGCTGTTCTGTACCATAATTGCCAGCCGGAATAATAAGGAGTATAATATGGAAAAGCTCCTCCTCCAATAATGACAGCATTATTATTAATTGGCTGATACATCCAGAACGAAATAGTGTGAGTTGTACCCAAATGTATACTCACATTTAAAGCAATCCTTTCATTCACACCATCAAAATAAACGGAAGAAAGATTTTTAAAAGGAGTATATTCTTTCTCCTTCTTTAATCCTTTTGAAAGCCCTCTATGTAATCCCTTGTTCATTTTAATAATCTGCCCCCATTGCTGTTATGAAACAATTCTTTGCAGCCGTCATGGCTACAATGGTATGTGCTACCAATAAATCCCCGTTGCCCATTTCAATATATCTTTTACCATTCTCGTCAATAGGCAGTCCAACGGCAACAAGTGGATTAAGACAATCTACCATCAATTTTGAAGCAGTATCTCCCGACCCCAAGGGAATATTTACGTTGGCTATCGGTCTGGCATTTCCACCGGAACTCTTAATATAAAAGCGAACATTAACAGCAGCAGTATCATCCGTAGAGGCGATAAGGGAATAGATTCTCGCTCCCGTTGCCGGAGCAGTATAAATAGTTTGAGCATTGGTAAGCGTTCCTAAGATATCAGTACTCGCACTTGTTAAAGTTGCGGAACTTACGAAGGGAGTAATCGCATACTTCCGTTTCTCATTTGAACTTAAAGCCATAATATTTTGTTTTTAAGAGTTAAAATTGATTTCTATCATATCAAGGTAATCATCTGCAAAAGCTGGTATGTCAGAATCAGAAATAGTGTTCCATACAGGAAGTGCTGATATTACTCCTGTTCCTGTTTGAGTTAAAAATTTCTTTGTTGTTGTTATCTGACCAGACAACTTATCCCATTTTGGAGTTGCATTGCCGGTTATCAAATCACCCAATACCGAACTTCCAACAACGCTATCGCTGTGGGTAGCACTTAAGATATCATGATTTCCCCCTCCAGGAGAATCCCATGAGCCATCACCTTTCAAATACTTTACTGCATCTCCTATAGCAGGAGCAGGAACAAGACCGTGTGTTCCACCGGCACCAGAATCTCCCACCATATCAGCAACATCATCGGTGCCATCAGTATGCGTGCCTCCATGAGAGGGGATTGCTGTCAGATACCCCAAATCATTAGTGAATTCAGATATATTAGGAGGGCCTGCAAGCCACGCTGTAAAGATAGGATCCGTCTCAGCGAAACTTCCTATCCATGATGTTGCATCATTAATGTCATTGTACAAATACAAAAGGTCATAGGCAGTATAATTAAACTTCTCCTCGGTAGTATAGTTATCGGGGAAATTCAGGTAATCCTTACTTTTAAGTATCCATTCCATATTATTTATCCAATAATTACTATATTATGGATTATGCACAAAGACGTTCACGTAGTCGTAGCCAGCTTCATCAGCACCATTTACGAGAGTAACAGTAGTGATTAGGTATTGATTGACGGAGAAATCGACATTAATATTAGCTCTTGCAGTGTTAGTTGCATCATAATCAGTACTTGAAGCAGAGAAATTTCCATAAACATTATTAATTGATAAGGAATTTTTATTTACTATTCTACGAAATGTTCCTGTAGATAATCGAGAAGAACCTTCAACTAATCCACAAATAAGTATTTCGTTCCCATCAATATTTGTAGATGTATTCAAATATTGCTTAATTGTAAATCCACCTGCAGTTCCAACTTTATAAAAAAAAGGTTCAATTCTCATGTGTCCATTCGCCCCCATAGTATTAGCGGGAATAAGGAGAGGAGTACCGATGATGGTTTCATTGGCATTACCAGTATGTGAACGGTCTTCATTGTCGTATGCTACTAAAACTGAATTATTTATTGGTGTAGATGAATTAGATTTCACATCTGACGGATTACCTTTGCCAAAGAGTTGATTTTGTCTAAAGAAAGATTTCCACATAGTAGTAAGTTTTAATTAGGTTAATCTTCAAATAAAGTTGCTTTACCTCCTCCGACTGTCTTGCTGTCGTTATCGTTGGAGATTCTTTTCTCTACCTTCTCAAGCATGTTAAGAAGGTCACTTGCATTCTTCAAAGTGCTGGCTACCAACTCATGGTTCTTAGTATCTATCTTGGTAGTCTTCCAGAAGTCGATATAGTCTTCTATCTTCTCTTTTACCTCTTCCAGCAGACGTTCCTTGGCAGTAAGTTCCATGAGTTTATATTTCTCTATGGCAACATTTACTCCTGCACTCTTCTCCATCTCCTTCCATTCGGTCTGCTTAGTCTTTAACCTGTCTTTGCATACCAGTTGTTTTCTGTATTCCGGAAGGACTTCTTTATAAA
>Ga0209323_10001912_pt1 | contig 13773 bp, 13 predicted proteins | sample Rifsed19ft2_FD_184014 | JGI IMG/M metagenome (GOLD analysis project Ga0209323, IMG submission 184014) | Soil microbial communities from Rifle, Colorado, USA - sediment 19ft 2 (version 2) | ecosystem: Environmental > Terrestrial > Deep subsurface > Rock core/Sediment | place: Rifle, Colorado...
CTCACCTTACGCAAGAGACCATTTCACCGCCGAGAACGCAGAGGGCGCGGAGCGGATTTCCAAGCAAATCTCTGCGTTCTCCGCGCACTCTGCGGTAAAGTCCTGCCCAACTGCGTAAGGTGAGCGGATAATAAAATCGCCTGCGGCCGATTCCCATGTGAACGACGATGCTGTACAGATCGTCCACCGCCGAGACGTGGAGTACCTTTACGCGATCGCCCGACCGCAACGGACCACGCTCCTGGTATTCGGACACAGCCGCCTCGAAGGGGAAAGCCAGGCTTTCCTCAAAATACGCCTCCCAGGTATGCAACGCGGCCATCACGTCATCATGCTTCACTCCAGCCAGCACCGTTTGGATGCGCCGGCCCTCCTCTCCCAAGTGTGACCAGCCATGTTGCTCAGAAAGCTCGTGTGCGACCCGCGCCACGTCCTCCACGTTATCGCGCGGCTCACCCGGCTCGATGTCCGAGGCATACAGGTCCATCGCCTGCCAATTCAGTCCATCTTCCTCACAGCGGTCAACCAGATCGAGATCCATCGCGTTCAACGTCTCGCCGTCCCACTCAATCCTGACCAGTACCTCGCCATCGTCCGCCCGATCGAGGTACACGATGCGCCCCTGCCAGCCGCCAATGTCGATGTCGAAATCGGGATCACGCACGCCCGGCTGGCGGCATGCTCCCCTGAACCTACCTGTCTTGACTTCGCGGGCCGGGTCGCGGGTGACGCCGGGCGGGCAGCCGCATCCTTCATGCCCGGCAGGTGGGGAATCAGTCCTTTCTGATACGCTGCTTCCCGAATCGCGCGCGGTGTGGAGCGGGCGTCGACGAGGAAGCCATCCACCTGAATCAGCCACGCCAGCGGATTCGCGTTGAGCTGGCTGGGCAGGCACCAGCGCGGGTCCATCTGCACCATGTCGAACAGGGTCTCGGATGAGATTGGCCTTGTTGGCGGCGCTGCTCTTGATGTCGTCCGGTGTTCCATTGTACCGCCCAATCTGCCGCACGATCGATCGAGGGCACGCAAATGACAAGAGAGCTGGTGATTATATACATCCGCGCTATCCCGTCGTCACCGTCGGCGACGATGAATCGATCACCGCTGATCTGATAGGTCATCTCCCAGCCAATCGCAAAGGTCCCCGCTGACTCTGTGATGTGACCGGTCGCGGGTCGCCGTCACGCGCCAGACACAGCGCCAGATGATCGCTCGGATCAAGCAGCTAGGCATCACCGGTTTCTGTCGAAAAGAAGACAAGTGGGCCAAGCATCACGACGCGCGCATCGCGTTCGGCGGCGCGGCGCACGATGTATTCCACCTCGCGCTCGATGTTGATCTGTTCACGCGACAACTGTTGCTTGCACGTTGTCACCTGGCACATCACAATCGCCGCAGCTGCGCCTGTAGCGCGGGCCGCCGCTTGTACTTTTCGGTTGTCCTCTTCAAATACGCACGCCATTCATCGACTTGCCTCAACTGCGCGTATGCCTTCTTCGCCCGCTTCAGCCACTCGGCAGCGATGGGGTAGTTCTTGCTGTTGGCTTCGGTCATCAGCCGCTCAGCATGTTTGATGCTCACCCGAGCGACCCAGTCCGGCCGATGGGGAAGCACTCCATCGGCCACGGTCTCGACAACGGTGTACCAGACATCGCGTCCTTCCGCCACCTTGATGGCTTCATCCCACTCTTGCTCGAACAAGTGGACTTCGGCCATTACGTGCTTGTCGTGCGACTTGCGCAACGCAGACATCACGTCGGGGCGCAGTTTCTTCCAGCCGGCCTCTGCCAGGCGTTTGATGGTCTTGTAGATTTCAAGTGAGGGGTTTTCGGGGAAGGCTGCCAGCCACGCTCGCAGCGCCTCTTTCGTCCGTCCCTGCGCTTCTTCCACAGGCCCTAGCCATTCACCCAGCTCCGCCTTCGACCCTTTCAGCTTCAGGCCGCGCTCACCGATGTCCAGCGCCTCGGCGATGTGTTTCAGCGCCCGCAGTTTTTCGGCCAACTGCTGGGCTTCGTCAGCCGTAACCAGATGTTTCTTCGCGTACTTCATCGCCCCGGGCACGCGATCGAGGTCGCACAGTTTGAGCGCGTAACGCAGGTGGCGCTTGGCTTTCTGGCACAAGGCCAGATACTCATCGGTGCGGCCTTGTCGTTCCAGTACGTTGAGTTTCGCCTCGGTCAGGTCACTCACCCAGGACAGCGGCCGGCTCCAATCGTGATGCTCGTAAACCTCTTCTTCGCTCCAGCCATAGTCTTCAATCGCCTCATCAATCCACTCATCGTCGAACTCACTCTCGCGAGCCATGCGTCGTTTAGCCGCTGCATCGGTAGGTGCTGCGTCCCAGCCATACTGAGCAGCCTGAATGGCGAGATAGAGATTGCCCTCCATGCCATAGTCACTGGCGTAGCGCTCGAGGTGGGTTAGCCGGCCCACCAGCTTCTCGCGCTCGACCGTGGTCAGGTCCATGCTCAAAATGACTTCGGCCAGCGGCTGGCCCAGCTCGCCGACAAAGCCTCCCAGCTCACCGTTGGAGTCGTCGATAAACTCGATGCCGTGGCAAGCTTCCTCCAACAGAGTGAGCAGGATCGTGAGTGCGGTGTCGGGGTCACCCGCCTCGAGGAACTTCATAGCCGTCGCCCGCACTCCGTCCAGTTCTTTGACCAGGCTACCGACGTGCCAGTACGCCTCCGAGGCACGCATCCCATCCAGGCTATGCAGGATGCCGATGATTTGACGGCGATACACTTCGGCATCTACTCGTTTCTTGCGTTTCCGTGGGGTCTTGCCCTTTGGACCGGGCACAGAGATGGCCGCCTCGATCCAATCGTACAGATCAGGTTTGTCGCGCAGGAGTTTGATCGTGAGCGCAAGAAGATCGTCTCGGCTAAGATCGGACAATAGGTCTGCCGGGTCTTGGCGGATGGCAAAGCGCTTGGGATGGTGAAGATAGGCGAGCAGCAGCGCAACGATGTGCTTGCAATAGCCACCATACTCATAGGGACAGGTGCAGTCTGCCTCGCGGATGCCGGCTTCGTCTAGCGTCACGCGGACGCGGTAGTATGGCGCAGAGGTACCCTCGCAATCGCCACTGAGCGTATTGCCCTGGAGGCTGCCATTGGAGATGGCGTCATCTTCATACAGCGCTTTCCCGCGCTGAAAGCTCTGCGGGTCAGCGCCAGCGCGGATCATGGACTCGGTAAGCTTGGGCAGAGCCATGGTCGTATCCTCTCAAGCGGATAGTGGATCGAGCCTGCTCACTGCCGGGACTACCTGTTGCTCCAGCTTCTGGTTCACGGCAGCACGGCACACCTATTATAAAACCGGATCGATTTGTTGTTCTCGCAGGTTAGAGATGTGGCGCCGCGCAGGATCAGGCGGATGCGTATGAGAACGTATCCTGTCACGCGACCTCCTCACTCTCCGCGCTTCAGTTCACAAGGTGCTTTACTTGCTCCAGCAATCTGACACGCGTTTACGTGTCTCATAGGGCAGGAAGAAGACTATTCCAACTTCGCCGTCATTAGCCGCCTGGACGTGCTTCGCAGTCTGCTGGGCGAAGTTCACATCTCCACGACGTTTACGCCGAAATTCAAGACGGCCTCAGCGAAGGCTTCAACTTCCATACCGGCATCGAATCTCAAATTCATCCGCTTACGCCCGGCGGCTGGCTGCGCTTGGCCTCAATGGATGACGAGGAACTGCGCCTGTTCGGCCAATTGCCAGAGGCGTTGCATCGCGGTGAGGACTCGTGCCTGGCGATTGCGGCGAAGCGCGGCTGGGCATTTCTCACCCACGATGCGCGCGCACGCAAAGCCGCACAAGAGTTGAAGGTGACTCATTATTGACTGGTATTACCCCACATTGATCGAAGCCATCTGAAAGACCCCAAGACCCTCAGTCGTCCGGCGAAATCGAGCCCCTGAGTCGGAAAACCGAAAAGAGACCGAGGGTCTTGGGAATCTTCAGCGAACCTCAGTCAGTCTTCGCAGTGGAACCTTGTCGCGGAAGTAGAGTCAGACTGAACAAGGGTTGGGGTGGGCGGCAGTGCACAAGGAGGCAACGATAAGGAAAAGCCCTGATAAATCAGGGCTTCTGAGGCGACGAGGGGATTCGAACCCCTGAGTGAGGGTTTTGCAGGACGCGGCGTGGGTTAAAGCAGTTCCTTTGGCGCGTTTTGCTAAAACGCGGTCAACGTCCGTGCACGTCGCCCCATGTGATTTGTGGATGCACCTGCGCCGTGGATCTGTGCACGTACCTTAGCCAATAGACGTAACGGCAGTGGCACGAGCCAATACTGACTAGTTGCGAGTGTAACCTCATTCGGGCGTCATTGTCAATGTCGGCGTACAAGGTACATTCTAAATCTGCTATAACCTCGAATCAAGCCATGCCTTCCCATACTCAACTACAGTGTTTGGTCGGGGTCATGACCATAATGGGGTGCATCTCCTACTCGGAAAACTGGATTCTCGAATTGAGCATGTCCGGCCCCGCGAGGGAGGCAGGTAACTGCGGTCTCTGCTCGGCAACCGACTGCCCACCGTGCAGTTAGTCGAGCATAGGCTCATCAGACCAGTTGTGTAGGTAGAGATTTTGGGCGATAATCCAGGCTCGTATAGTGTGGCGGCTGAACACTATGCCGTTAAGCGGCTTTTACTATGGTCATGTCAACCGGAGCTCCAGCATGATGCGGTATTGTTTCCTACCAGTGTGTCTCTTTGCCGTCCTAGTAACGGCCTGCGGTTCTGCATCGGACGTGACTGCCACACAGGCTGCAACAGCCGGTTCGCCGCCCACAGCTACCGGTATGCCCATTCCAATAGCAACATCGACTACAACACCTGTACCGGAGCCGATCGAATTTAACGTCCTCATCCTAGGGTGTAACACCGGTGTAGATATTGCCCACGGTATGGGCGAGGTTACAAACATCTACGCTCTGATACAAAACGTGGGAGGTGCAGAAGCCAATAATGTGCAGGTGACAGCCAGCGCGAATGACGAAGGTAGACCCCATCCGGATAAATCACAAACCATTCCGCGTCTACCCCCAGACTACGAGATTACCTTCAAGTTCACCGTGGACACGCAATTCCGGGAGGGCACAACTGTTGCGATAGACCTCACCAGTGAAGAGGGCACCCGGGCGTCAGATTCCAGAACGGATTGCCGACAATTGGATCGGGGTGATCTCTCAGTGATCGATCTGGCAATCCTGCAGGGGGTGAGAAACATTACGAAATAAGTGAAAAGAGTTATTTCCTTCTCCAGAGAATCATTAGCAGAGTAACCAGGCTAAAGCCAAGTGAGACCAGGACGTCAGATGCGGGCCAGCGGCGCACGAGCCAACTGCCAAGCCCCACTGCGATCACTACCCCCCAAAAAACTAACGGTAGCCACACAAATTTTCTCCCCCAGCGCCACCAAGCCAACGCCATCACACCTGCGACGACAACGCCGAGCCAGACATTGAGCCAGAAACATATCGCGAGCAAGCCGCTGCCAATTAGGAGGCCAATGCTCCCTACCAGCGTGAGGCGGATCCGCTCCTGTGCCAACAAGACGGCAAAAGCGACTATCAGACCTGCCAAGGAAACAACATCAAAGAGATTCGCGGTTTGAGTCGCCTCGTAGAGAGTAAGCATTGTGCCATAAATGATTACCCACCAGTAGCTAGGTATTATGGATGTGCCGGTTCGATGCTGCCGCCAGGCCATCGTCCCAGCAAGAATGGTGGCGGCGGACATGAATATGAGAAATTCACCGTCGGGTGTAAGGAGCCACGGATAAAACCCATAGACGAATGCGCTCCAACAGGGTCCGACTAAGAGAAAGATAAAGAATATCGCGCCGTCGCTGATGCGTAGCCTGCCATACGCACGCCAGAGGTTATAGGGCACCAGTCGGGCCCCAGCATAGCCGAGCCCGACAGGCAACATCGCCGCTGCTAAATCAAGCCATGCCACTTGACGAATGCCCAAAGAATATCCTCCTAACGAAAAGGCAAAGATTGCCATATAGCCGAGATAAAAACCTATAAATGCGCCTTGATAAGTATAGAGACGTGTTACGCCGGCAGTGGCTAGATTATGCCGCTGCCAGAATTCATTATTCTGAGTCGAGGTTAGAACGCCAATAAAAAGCGGCAAGATCAGTGATCCCCCAGCATACAGCACCATGGCCTCCCTGGCTTGCTCCTGATCGATGAACGGCCAGCGGAGCGAAGGGGAGATGATCCACCACGTGAGAAGCCAGACCCACATCCAGAGCAGTGCCCGCGCAACATGTACGCTCGTCAACCGATCGAACAGCCATCTGAACACAGCTACGAGTATACGGGGCCACGGAGGTGACGGCCCCTCTGCTGCTTCCGTCAGGAGCGTATGTAGCTCTTCATTGATAGATTGAAGAAAAAGTTCCCTTAGAGAAAGTCTGGCTGTCTGCCTTTGGCCATTAGACTTAGCAGGCTGCGATTGGCTGGCTGCCTCGGTTATCGCGTCAGGAAAAACCTGGCGTTGTTCCACATCATCCAACAGGCGGTAGTTGCCGGCCGATAACAATGCATTTGCTTCAGACAGTGACTGCATTCCTGCGTAGTCATGCAATATCTTGAGAAGGCTGACCAGCACATGCCGATCGTCTGCATGAATCTTGCTTCTACCCCGTTCCCAAAGGCTAACAGCCTGGGGAGTGTAGCCTAATAGCTCCGCCAGGCGCTCTTGAGTAAGCGTTTTCCCTGTCTGTGGGTCTGTGCACCGTATGCGGTAGTCGCGTACCAGTTGCCCAAATTGACTCATGGTGCCGGCCTCTCGATTCAAGCGATGCCTACTGGACTTCAGCAGCTCGTATGCTTCAGATGAGTCATCAGACTGGAATGGCAGATGTGTATTTGAAGACGGATGAACATAGGATTGGTTACAGCATCATCGTGCGCGAGTTAGTCGGAAGACCCTATATCCTACTGATGTTTTCCCCCAGCAAGCTGCTCACGGAAGCGTAACCGCAACTCGTTTTCCTCATGCGATAGCCCACTGGAACGGGCCCACCGCAGCGCCTCCTTCAAGAAATCACGCCCATCAGGGTCTTTCCAGCCACTCCTTACTTGAGCCTCGGCCAGCGCGCTAATGAGCGTCTGGTAATGACGGGGGCCTCCTGGCTCTGGCATATCAACATTGTAGAGGCCGAGAAGCATACGTATTGCATTCGTGCTACGACCCTCCTTGATCTTCAGGCGTGCTTCCGTAACCTTTATTAGGAATTCATCCATCGCTTCTTCGCGGAAACGCAACGCGCGCCGTAGTTCGGCGAGAGCGTCTCTGGCTTCAATGCGTTCGCGCCGCCGAAGAAGCGCGTTTGCGGCATCCCGATAGGTAAGTCGTGCCCACAACCCCGGGTCTTGATCTGAGAACCGCTTGCCTAGAATTGGAACAATGCCGCGATGGTCGCGGTTGATCGTTTTGATGATTCGTAGCCCTTCTCGCCAGTAGGACTGTCCCAGTTGCTGGCAAGCGAGCGCCACCTGCTTTTTCGCCAGCAGACACAAATCCCCGTCGATGTTGCTCGCAAGTGACGACGCCTCCCCAGCGTGCCAATAGGCCCGGTCCGCGCGTTCGCGCAGGTTGTCAATGCATGCGAGGCGATATAGCGCCTCGGCCTTGATTAGCTGGAATCTGTGATTTGCATTATCGAGGACTGTTGCGGTAATCCTGGCAAAGTCGTGTGCCGCTTCGTAATACACCCTCTGAGCAGTCATGGGATCGCGGCTAAATTCGGCTGCTTCGTGCTTTGACACAGCCGCGGATAACACCTCTTCTGCCTGATCGAGCGTTTCCAACGGCGCCTGGGAGCCTGCGATACCGCCGCGCAGCCAAGACGCCATCTCGGCGCGATCTTCAGCGCCGAGCTGCAACGCTGCAAGCCAGCGTTCTCCAAGCTCTTGGCCAACGTTCTTCTTTCCACGCGGTGCCAAGACTCTCCGTATGACAGGCTCCGAAATGCCGCTTACCTTGGCGAAATCTTGGTAGGTCTTCAAACCAAGCTCGTGCATCCGGCGCCACGTCAGCAGACGCAGTCTTTCGAGACTCCCAGGCCTAGCGGCGGTCTCATCGAAGAATAGGCGGCCTCGCGAGCCGAGGCGCGAATTGCGGGAGCTTGTTACCACCATAGCGCACTACCATATCGGCAAACGTCAGGTTGTAAGGGACCATCATCGCCTAACACCACATATACAGTATAGCGCGACAGCGGGCAAGGTAACCCGTAATCTGCGTAGCAGTCCTCCAAATCGACTCTTGGCGCCGGTTTCTCGATTCAAGCGATGTTTGAGCCGATTCAAGCGATGCTTTCTGGACTTCAAATACCCGTGTACTTAAGATGGGCTATCAAACGGAAATGGCCGCAACATCAGCCATTTCGCGAACAGAACCTTAACAACTGAAGCCACGATGAATTGCCTGCGCGATCTGGGTCTATCTCTTAACGCCGGGCAGTCCAACCCAGGTTTTGGGTGCGCCGGCGTCAACGCGCCGGAGAAGACCAGGTAATCCGAATGCGTGTGCCCTGCCCAGGGGCCGAGTCAATCGTCAGATTCGCCTGGATGAGCGTTGCTCGCTCGTACATCCCCGCTAATCCAAAGTGTCGGCGGGCAATTAGTCCCGACAGATCCAGACGCTCACCGGTTTCGAATCCAACACCGTCATCCTCGACGGTCAAGTCAATGCGGTCTTGTTCCAAAAGACCGTGGATAGTCAGTCGGCGCGTTTGGGCGTGGCGCAGCACATTCTCACAGGCCTGCTGCACAATGCGATACAGGTGCTGCTCAAGGTCGGCGTTGTAGCGCACGGTTGTCTCAGGCACATTGAGTTCAATAACCAGGTCGGGGAGCGCTCGGTCAGCCAGCGCGTCGGCCAGCGAGCTCAAGGCAGCTCGCAAGCCGTAGTTGAGCATGGTAGGGCGCAGGCCGGTGATGGTCTGCCGCAGGCTGGTCGTGATCCGGTCATAGATTTCAAAGAAATCAGATGAAGGGGAACGCATCTCCGCATTCCCTTTCAGGGTCGCCAAGTCACCGAGGACGTGATCATGCAGCTCGCGTGCCAGGCTGGCTCGCTCGGTTTCCATTCGGTCAATGTCAGCCTTATATGCCGTGCGCAACAGCTCAGATTGGACGATGTGTGCAAGTGCGATAGCTGTCTGATCAGCCAACGCCTGCAGGACTGCGATTTCGGGCCCGGCATACTCATCATCAGGATCGCGGCGGCCCAGCAGCCACAAGCCGATTAAGCGGTCGCCCAGACGCAAGGGAAGCACCAGGCGCACCCAGGCACACGGCTGCGATCGGTGACTGTCTTCGGCTTGCAGGTGAGGGCGATACTGCCCGGCTTCAGCCAGCAGTGCAGAGATGTCGTTATCCGTCGGGAGGTCAGCGTCATTGATGCCTGTCCGATAGAGCACCGTCGTTCGACGGGCCTCATCAAAATGAAGAAAGGCGGATTGGCGGACGAGCAGGCTGGCCAGGATTTCGTCGCGCAACAAGCTGACGAGGCCGAGGGTATCAAGGCGGGTAGCAATGCGGGCGGCGTACGTTTCCAGCAGATGGGTCGGCGCAGGAGGCACTCCCAAGAGGCGGCGCTCGACAAAGCGTTGAAAAGGCGCATAGCCAAAAATCGTGACCAGGGCTGTCAACAGGCTGCCCCCAACGCCGACGAGTAGCGCGGCGGACGAGACGTCCAGCCAGGTGCCGACGAGAGCATACAGGATGATGAGCACCGTGCTGAGCACGTTGACAAAGAGATACAGCGACAGCAGGCGGTTGCGACGCAGTTCCATACCGCCCAGCCGGCGACGATAGGCGGCGTAGAAATAACCCACGGGCAACAGGAAAAGCCCCAGGAGAGAAGCGCCTACGGCGTAGTAAGGCAAAGCGAGGCCGGCCAACCTGGCGAGGCCGCTCGCCACCAGCGGAGCCACGGCGAGCACCGCCAGGAATACCAGGAGAGCGATGTCCCGACGCTGAGCAGGTCGGAGCGCGAAGTGAAGCAGCAGCAAGACCATCGCGCCGGCCACCGCCATGACCAGCCCGTATTGATACAAGCGCGGCGGAATCAATTCGAACCATGCCGCCAACGCCAGTACGCCGGCGGCTGTATACACAATCCACCCAGCTCGCTGGGGCAAACGCCGCAGGGGTTCCGGGATGATCCAATGCAGATGCCAGTACACCGGCACACTCAGCCACACCGTCGATTGCACGACGATAGCCGTTTCCCATACGTGCGCGGACGCGGCTCCGCCGCCGGTGATGAGCCAAAGCGCCGTCAGGTAGTAAAAAGCGACGAGCAAACGCTGGCGCATGTCTTTGGGGCGCACACTCAGCAGCACGAGAGTTCCGGCCAACCAGAAGAAATAGGGCAGAAACCATTGGCTATTGAGGCGCTGCAGAAACTCGTTCAGATTGGGACCTGGAAACATCCAGAGAATGGTCAACACCTGGCCGTCACGGTCGATCATGAGCGGGGCTCTGTCGCCGGGTTCAATCTCCTCGAAGAGCGTGCGGCGGAAATCTTGCCTGAAGTCGGCCCAATGCACCGGGCCGACCTGGAGTAGACGATCCTCCAGACGCAGATCGCCGTGGAGCGCCGGTTCCACATAGAGTTCGACCACCTGCCCGTCAGGTTGGTATCGAAAACCGGCGTAGGGGACCACCACGAAGAACGCATACGTGAACAACAACAACAGGCTCAGCATCACCCAGGGTAGAAAGCGTTCAGCGAGAGCCGATTGATGCAGCAGATAGCGCCCCATCGAATTTCTCCTGCGGAAGGTGGCCACCGATTGAAGGTCGTTATTGAGATCGAAAGGAGGCAAACCGTATTATAAGACAAACCAAGTAATTCGTATCGGCACCGCATTCGACCCTATCTCACACGGAGGTTCTCCCATGTCCGCAATGCAACTGTTTTACACCCGGCTGTTCCACGCGCCGGAGGTCTCGGATCCCGGCCTGGCGCGCCTGGCGGGACTGACGAAAATCAGCCCGAACGAGGTGCAGGCTCTCAAGACCGGGATGTCGTGGACCGAGTGGCCGGCGACAACTGAATAGATCACACCGTCACTGGCCGGGACTTTGTCCCGGCCAGTCAATCATTAGGAGGGCAACATGGAATTTCATACCCAGGCGTTGAACTTCGCGTTGGAGTTGCCATTCGTCCGGGAATGGCCCGACGTACAAGACCTGCTCAAGCGTGCAGCGCCGCCCAACGCGGCAGTCTGGAAGATGCCGGCACTGGCGTGCGAAGCCGTCGGCGGAACACTCGATCGAGTCATCCCCGTCTCGGCGGCGCTGGCCTGCCTGCAACTCAACATCATCCTGATTGACGACTTACTCGACGATGATCCGCGCGGCGAGTATCACCGAATCGGAGCGCCGACCACTGCCAACATCGCCTCCGCATTGCAAGCGGCCGGGCTGGAGGCGATCGTGCACAGTGAAGCCGACCGGGCAATCAAGCTGGCGGCACTGGACAGCCTGAATCGGATGATGCTGACGACCGCTTTCGGCCAGCACTTCGACGCACACAATCCCACCGACGAAGAGGCCTACTGGCGCGTGGTCCAAACTAAGAGCTCCCCTTTCTTCGCCGCCGCCCTGCAGGTCGGCGCACTGTTCGCGGGAGCCGCTGCCCAGACCGCGGAAGGTCTTCGCCAGATCGGGCATCTGTATGGCGAGATGATCCAGATTCACGACGACTTAGACGATGCCATGGCCATACCGGCCAATCCGGATTGGTTACAAGGCCGGTCGTCGCTGCCGATTCTATTTGCGCGGCTAGTGGATCATCCCGATCGTCCACGATTCTTGGAGTTGTGCCAGTTGGTATCTGGCACGCAGGCTCTGGCGGAAGCCCAAATGATCCTGATTCGCTGTGGGGCAATCAGTTACTGCATGGACCAGCTCATTCGTCGCCACAAACAGGCAGAAGAGCTACTCGGAAGTATAGCGCTTGCCCATACGGCAGGCGTAGCAGACCTGTTGGAGACTCAGATTAAGCCGGTACGAGAGTTCTTTCGGGCTGGCGGAGTCTTGCAGAACAATGGTGGGGAAGAATCGATGACAACGTAGCCGCTTAAGACGGCTCACCGCAGACCGAACTGGAACCACGCCCGGCTAAGTCTGCGGATCTTGAAAGGCTACACGTGGCACATCAGCTGGCGTGATCAAGCCTAACTGCCGGGCCTTGGCGACGGCGGCCGCACGATGGCTAACATCCAGTTTTAAGTAAGCACCGGAGAGCAAATTGCGGACGGTGGAATTGCTCACACTCAGCCTGGCGGCAAGGTCCGCCAACGATTCATCGGGATAGGCAGCACATAGAGACAAGGCCTCGACCTGCCGACGTGTCAGGAGAGGTTTGTCCGTCTTCCACCGATGTCTGGATAATTGCTGATGCGCCTGTGCGCTTAAGTATATCCCGCCGCCCGCCACTGACTGTAAGATAGAGCCTAATTGCCGGATTGCCGCGCTGTCATCTTTCAGGATGTACCCACTGGCTCCCGCGTCCATCACCGCCTGGATCAACGCCCGCTCGGTGAGCATCGAGATAACCAACACCGCAAGGTTTGGGCATTTCTGAAGCAGTTCAGGAATCACATGCAGGATGGGGTAAGGGTTGGAGTTGTCCGGCGCAGTCGGTACGTTCACGTCCAGTATCACAACGTCCGCCGGATGCTCGGCCAACAGCGGGTCGAGCTCGCTGCCGAAGGCAGCCGCGCCTACCACCTCAAGCTGGGAGTGGTCCTTCAAACGGTAGAGGTAGCCATCGATGGTGCTTTGATGGTCTTCGAGAATCGCCACACGGATTTTAGAGGACATCAGATACCCTCCCTGCCAAAGGCCGTTGTTACCTCTCGATATGTCGTACCCCGGAAGTCTCCTGGTTTTCAGCGCGTACTTTGGGCTAGAATCTGGTTCATGTCATCAGTCATTCTGGGCGAAGCGAAGCATCTCGGAACTACGGCGAAGATGCTTTACTTCGCTCAACACCAGCAATTCACGTTGTCCTTTCGCCGCCTCGGCAGTCTAGAATGTGGTCATCAGCCAGAGGGTACGCTTGGATGAGACAACAGGTGCGAAACAGCAGGAGCTAACACGAGCAACACTCATTTCGATCGAACCAACCTGATAGCGCGGTCCCCAATAGTCGACGTATTTTTCCAACACCGCTTCTATCGCCTCGCGGGCGCGAAGTTGCTCTGCTGCTAGCGAGAATCTATCGGGCGGGGGAGGAGTTTGGAGCGCCGGGCTTGCCACGCTCGGCTCAGCCGGCTGTGGCGTGGGTGTAGGCGTCGTAGGGGGTGGAGGGGCGGCATTGACAAACGATGGCTGCGCAATCGGCGAAATATTAGCGAAGAGCAGGCTGCCTACCAACGTTAACGTGAGCAACACGTTTTTCTTCATGAGCAGGACCTCTTTCAGTATCAAACACGTTCGATGGGCTTTGTCGGAAAAAGGTCTGATCCGCAAACGCGCACTCAGATGATATGTTCGTCAATGTCTTCGCTTGCCGATCAGTAGTGTGAACCGAGATGGACTACCAAAGGTTAGGCGGCAATTCCTCAGAACGCTTAAATGGCGATGCGGTCTATAGTTGCAAACAGGATAACACTCTCGGCGCTCAGATAGAAGCCTCCCGCCAAAAAACAGTACAACTGCCTATGCTGCACCGACACCGGCCCATTTACCCACGAGGCACTATGGTCTACATTAATCTTGAAGAT
>Ga0209323_10001916_pt1 | contig 13758 bp, 9 predicted proteins | sample Rifsed19ft2_FD_184014 | JGI IMG/M metagenome (GOLD analysis project Ga0209323, IMG submission 184014) | Soil microbial communities from Rifle, Colorado, USA - sediment 19ft 2 (version 2) | ecosystem: Environmental > Terrestrial > Deep subsurface > Rock core/Sediment | place: Rifle, Colorado...
AAATTGAACCAGTCGTCGTGTCCTTTCTTCGTCTCTGGTGAGGTAAATGGTAAGAGACTTTCCGGTGGTACCACTCGTATTTGTTGTGATGCAGGAAGAAAGATCTATTCCCTTTGCTGTGATTCTTTCTGCATCAGCGGCTCTTAGATCATCTTTCGTGGTTATTGGTATGTGTTTCAGGTCTTCAGTCGTGCGTATATCTTCAGGAGAAAGTCCAACTGAACTGAAAAGTGAGCGGTAGTAGGGTACATTTTCATAGGCGTGCCGAATGATAGTAAGAAGCTTTCGATTCTGAAGTTCCCGAAGAGCATCGGAGGAAAGCTTGCGGTTTTTAAGTAATCTTCTAAACTCTAGGATCTCACCAATCATGGAGACACCCCACATAGCGATATGACAGGTCTGAACTTGCCGCTACCCTGTCTCTCCAACTCCTCATAGTATCCAGATTCAATTATGGCAGATTCTCCAAGCAGATGTCGTAAGTCGGAAAGAATCCCATTTATGACGTTCTGGTGGATTTTACTATCAACCGTGACGAGCCTAAGCTCAAATCGTTCCTGCTCATGCTGGATTAATTGATATTGCAGTATCTCATTCCTTTCTTTAAAAACTTCCCATACTGCTCTCGGATGTACAAACTCTCCGTTTGGGAGAAATATAATATCTTCGACTCTTCCCTCAAGCTCCATTAGCAGGGGAAGCGTTCTACCGCAGGAGCATTTCTGGCTCGAAATGGATGCAATGTCCCCAAGACGGTAGTTCAGAAGAATAGTTCCTCGATTTATAAGGTTGGAAATTACAACCTCTCCTTTTTCTCCGTTTGCCACCCTTTGTCCGCTTGCATCAATTATCTTTACATGACATAAGTCCTCATGGAGATGGAATCCTTTTCGCTCTTCACAAAAGAAACCAAGTTTGAAGACTTCTACTGCATTATATATTGACATAATGGGGATACCGAATTTCTTCTCAATAAAACTTCTACCTTCGCTTGTCATTGAATCTGCACCGTAAATAAGAATCCGTGGAAGATGCATCTCAATTCCCTGCAAGTCCAATATTTTGAAAAGAGTTTCCAGATAGGAGCCGTAACTTGCGATCACATCAGGGCGGAAATTGTTCACAGCTTCAACAATGCGCTCAAACGGCTCTACAACTGAGAGCACAAGCCGTTCCGGGCGGACTGGGATAAAAGTCATCTGTTGGTAAAAATCCCAAACTTTACTTCCAGTGTTTCCTGGATAGCCAATAGCGACTTCCCTGTAACCGAACTTTCTCTCACAAGTTCTGGATACCACTTCCCTTTCCCTCTCACCAAAAGCGATATTGGCAAGCAGGGAGTATTTGTCATGGTAGATCTCTAGAGGCATACCGGTCGTGCCGCTGGTCACAAAAGGAATGGAACTTCTTCCCTTCCTTGATGTAGAGACAAAAAGATGTGGGTTATTGCGGATCGTGTCCTTGTCAAGCAAGGGGAGGCAATCTAGGTTCTCAACCGTCTTGATTTCGCGGGGATCAATTTTGCTTTCTTTAAAAAGGCTGCGGTAGTAAGGCACAGTTTCCGCCGCGTATTTCACGATCTCTTTTAGCCTGGCATCACGAAGCTCGCCTAATTTCTCTTCTGGGAGATATGGAACACGACTCTGTCCTCGCAAGTTGGCAAATACCACAGCGTTTCCGTAGAGCTTGTTGAGAAACTTTCTAATCATTTCATTACACGCCATTAAGTTTGTTCTGCTTCTAAGGGAGCCCTGACTTTCAAGATATTATAAGTTCGACTGTTTAGGTTCCTTTATAATTGGTAACATTTTGTGTCCCTTTGTCAGCTTTGGATATGCTCTAACGACTTGTAATGTATCTGCTTGTCTCCATATTTGAGAGGCTATATTACTACCAATATCTTTACTGTTCAGCTTTTTTAAAATTGCATCTATGAAATCCTTTTCCTTTAGATTACGTATATCTGGACTGATGGCTATAATAAGTTTATTTAAACCCCTACTGTCTTGAGTTTCCCAGAACTGATAATCATCCGGACCCCCGCCGGCGTTTTCAATCATTTCGCCTACTGTTTCATCGAGTTCTGAGCCAAGCAGTGTCATTCCCTCACCAGTTAGTTTGTCGTAACTTCGAACTTCTGAGACATGAACATTCATACCTAGGTCGCTGAATAAACAGCTACACGGTTTAATGTTTAATCTGCCAAAATCTCCAATCTCGGTATTCAACAAAACTTTCCCCGTGCTTGGAGAAAGAGATGTAAATAAATATGTATTGACACTATGTCCTCCAATTAGCGTTTTACGATGTCTTTGAATAATTGCCAGCCTGTCCGTATAAAGGTGCATATCATCGGGGTAATTTCGATTTCCGCAGGAAGCCCCTATCAACCCTGTTTCAGTAGCGACATAGCGGGGGAATACCTTTACCCCTGCTGATTCAATAAATTTGTGTCTTCTTTCCGTAAGAGGTTCGCCGCCCGTGAATATCACACTGCCGCTTATATCTATTCCTTGCTCAGTTGCGGCTTGAACAATGTGAACGGCTGAACTCGTAAAAGTCCTTACCACGCTGATTCCTTTGTTTTTTTTAGTCCTTTCCATCCATTCTGCAACCTTAGTTGCACTACGGATATCAGTGAACTCAGGTCGCGGTATAGAAAGACCAAACACGCGACAACACAATGCTAAGTACTCGATAGAGACGCGATTTTTAACAGTGTTTCCAATCATTCCAGTGCCCAAGTGAGAAAACCACTTCTCAGGCGGCCTGCGAAATTTAATAATCATCAGAAGGTTAAGAATCCCAGATAAGCTCGGTAATCCGGGTAACCACAAAGCTAAAGGAACGTTTAACAGTCCGTGAGTCTCGTAGAGCATCAATTCATTGGCGCTTTGCTCTGTAATGAAATCCCAATCATACATAACTCGTGTACCACCTGAACGACTTCCACTTGTTGTTCCTTGAATGCTTTTACCCATAAGGAAGGGATTGTCAAAATCGGTCTGGCTAATTTCAAAAGTCAATCCTTTTCGGCAAATCGGAACCTTTGTTTTAAATTCCTCAAGTGTTATGTAAACCCCTTCGTCTCGTAGTTTTTCTAATGTCTTCTCTAGCCCTTGATGCGTGACGCTATCCTCAAGGTCTTTGTATTCGCATCCGGCCCATAGAAGAAGCTTGCGATAAGGGCTGAGTTGATTTTCATAGATAAGTTTCTTCGCATGAGTTAAGAAATTGCCCTGGCGATTGTCTATCCGCTTCCTAATGTCACTTTCTGCCCGTTCGGGAGTCATTGGACTTTTAAGATAATCGTGGAGCCCCCAGGTAATACGGGCTAGCTGTTTGACTCGGCTTATTTTCATATCGGAGATCTTTATTAAGAAAAGTTAAACCACTGAAATCTGTTTGAGGTTTATCAATATAACCTAGCTTCATAACAAGAGAGAAACCCTTCCAAGCCCTCTTATTTTGAATATAAACTCTTCTCGTCCGTAAGGGATTTTTTTCTTTTCAAACAATCATAGCGGCTTCTTCAAAAACCCTGAACCCTTCGTCTACTCGACCAAAGTGCTCTGGAGCGTAACCAAAAGGCATCAAAGGCGTGTGCAGGACTTCGGTCTTTCTCGCGGTTCGCTCGACGACCGCGCCACTCACAAGGCCGTCAAGCCCCAAGGGAGTATATGGGTTCCCGTGCCGCTCACAGCTCCCCATTGGGATAAGGACGGTATCAAGCACTTCCTTAATCCGCTTCTGTATATCTTCCGTTCCCATCTCTTGGATGTTTAGGATTTTCTGGTTTGTTCTCATCGAATTCTCCTACCTTCTTCCTCGGCAATTTGCATCATGTTTAGTTTTTTAAGGCTTTAAATATTTCCTGTAAGTTTCTCATTTTCATTTTACGCTATTTAGTTAGGATTTCTGAGAGTTTTCTCGAAACTCTAAATTTGATAATTTTGTCTGGTTTCATTTTGTTATTACCGCTTAAGATAACGTTAAATGAATAAAATCGTGTCTTACTCCGATGGATCATGGATCCATTTCAGTCATGCTTGCTTTCTACAGAGACTATAAGCTCTCCATAGAGCTCCAAGTCTTACACATGTCTCACATTCAAATTGTTTCGGAGTTTTTTATCGTATGGATCAGGGAAATTTAAAAACTCCGTTAAGATTAAAGCAAGTGAAGTTATAATAATTATTGCAGCACATGTAAGAATGAATGGGTTTATAACGTGCCCAGAGACCAAACCGATGAACGAAGAAACTCCGATGGCGATACTAACGACCAAGTGTGGCCAAAACAAGGGGTGGTTTCTGAATTTTTTCTTCACTTTTGGGGTTAACGCATACGGGAATCGGCGGCTCATTATAACATTAAGGGATGCTAAAAGCATATACGGCCATTTTGCATACTCTAACAATATTGCTCTCCAATGGATTCCCCATTCTACAGGCCAATCTAGATAAAATCGCTGTCGATAGAATTCACAAATCTGCAACGCTATGAATAAAAGAGCAAGCCTTGGTATAGTAGAGAGGGAGATCACCTTAGGCGTGATTCCTGTTATGGGCATGAGGGCTAGGAGTACGAGACAAATAAAAATTATAAAACTTTTATATAAATAATTAAGGCCGTGTAGAATGCTAATAGCGCGCTTCCTTAAGGGTAAATTCTTTGATAGCTGCGAAGGAGCGCGAAACGCTATATCTAAACCTGAGCGGGCCCAACGAAGTTGTTGGATAAGGTATCCACTCCAATCTACGGGTGCCAACCCCTTAGCAAGGATTTTCGGAACATATACCCCTTTCCAACCGTGTGCACGATAAAATATGGTGAGCAAGATGTCGTCTGCATCGTGGGGTCCAAAACCACCTACTCCCTTAAGAGCTGTCGCGCGGTGAGTATTGTGGCATCCTATAATGCTAGGCTGCCCCAGACCATAACTGGCCATTTGGATTGAGGAATAAAACCCTAAGGACTCCTCGGCCGCCCCACGTGCTATAAAACTTGCCTTTTGATTGTAGTAGGTCTGAGCTACCTGCACATATCCAACCTTTGGATCGTCGAAATAACCTATCACATTTGATAGAAAAGTAGAATCCGTAACCTGGTCCGGATCAAATGCTGTGATTATATCGTACCGGTTAAACGCGAATTCGTATAACCATGCATTATAATTTCCGTGTTTTGAATGTGATTGAAAGACTCCACCCTCACTTTGATATTGTGGTAGATTTCGCCTACTGAAATGATTTACGCCAAGTCGTTGGCATAATAGCTTGACCTGGTCGTTATCTCCTTCATCCAACACCCATGTATCATGGGGATAGTCCAATGCAGTCAATGCTTTTAGTGTATCCTCAAGCATATCAAGTGGCTCTGCATCCGGCACAAACGTCGTTGCAACACCCACTTTCCAGCCAGGGCTTGCCGTCATAGGCATGGCTCTTCTCATGTAAAGTAATAAAAACCAACGAAATAGATTATTACTGAGGATTATGATTAGTATTAGAACCATAATGCTAAAAAAAATCGGATGGTAAAGCCAGTCTTTAAGAGATAACCAATACGATATAAAGGAATAAATCGAAAAAAACAAAATAGCTGTCAACAGAATGAACAATGGGTAATCCCACCACATGAATACCTTTTCATTTTGGACAATTTTATTATTTTGCTCTTTTTGATTCATGTCTAAAAATTGAATACCAATGATTGATACTTATTGTTATGAAACAGCTAGTCTCTGCAGAACGATGTGACAATAGTTATGGTAAGATCCTCTTTATCTGAAGATGTCAGGTAAGATAGCGTTTCCTTAGGAACTGCTATGAAAACTAATTTATGAGGATCCACAACTGTTAAGTCAAGGAACCTCACGATCGACATAATAATCTAATAAATCAGCACTCCAGAAATCCCTAAATAATTATGAATAATCAACGTCGTTTGCGCTTCACTAAACCCTAGTATTATCTCAACGCTTTTTCGATCTTTAGCTATCTTTTGAAATACATTCTTAAATATTTACGGATGCTTCCTTAATTTTTGGGCAGGGATCCTTGTAAGTTCTCCTGGGCCGAGAATGCGATAAATGACCCATTCTGGGCTTTTGGCCTTGAGTTCACATGTGCGGTCTATATGCTAGTCTGTTTAATCATTTTGTATTGGGTTTTATAGTGACGATTAGGAATTTGCAGTTTTATAGCTTTCTCCATTCAATTACTATTATGGTGTTAATATAATTTTCCGCCATTCAGATAACATATTATCGTCAGTTATAACTTGAGCATTACCAAGGCCAGCTAGAACGCTGTCTTTATTCTCAAGTCCGTACGATTCAGGTTTTTTGTTAATAGTGTCAGCAAATGCAACTACCTCTTCAAATCTCCTCCGTTCGTCCTCTTTAGCTAAATCAAAGACCTTTTTCCTGTCAATTTGATAGTGTGAAAGTATTTCTTCCCAGCGCTTCTTATCGAAATGGATAGGTGCTTCGCTGACTGTCATAAAGTTTACAAATCGGAAACCATGGTTAAAAACTGCAAACGCTGTCTTCATTGCGTCTTCAGAACCTGTGGTGTTGAAGTGGTAGATACCTCCTGGAAGTAGGTGCTGGCGAATAAGTTCCAAAAACTCATATGAAAGTAAGTTCGTGGAGTGTGCACGCCAATGAAATGTTGTATTTGAAACAATCACATCGAACTTATAATTTGGGTTATTAGCGAGCCAACGCCTGCCGTCATCTATCACGACTTCGACCTTAGGATTACTGAGCAAACTTGAAACCTCGGGTTGCTTTGAGATCATCTTCAAATAGCCTGGATTGATTTCAATGATTGTAAGCTTTTCTAGTCCGGGCATATTAGAGATTACTTGTGCCCATGATCCAGAACCAATTCCAATCATCAATATCCGTCTTGGATTTGGATGGATGGCTGCTATACCATAAGCACGGATGATGTAATGAATGTCGTTCACAAGACTTGTGGAAACCTTTCCATCATAAACTCCTCCACCGTATACAATGCCAGAGTGTGTAACAGTAATGACTCCACTACGGTTTTCGATGACATCAGCAAATTGAGGATATTTAGTAAAGTCTTTTTTAAATTGAAGCCTTTCGTAGAATAGGTTGAAAAGCAGAGGCGTCAGAAAAACTAAAAGGATTGCTCCTCCACAGATTGTAAGCACTGAGGGCATTAGTAATTGTTTTGGGCTATGGCTAGCAAATAGCAATCCAGTTACGAGTGCAAGTCCTATCAATGCCAGGAAAAGAGCTATAGTTTGAATAGACCATATGTCCATCAATACAAATCCGGTGAGCAGACTTCCTGATGCGGAGCCTAGAATGTTACCAAGGTAGAGATAGGATAGACGCAAGCCCGCGAATTGATCCGGAGCTATACCGTAGTGGCTAACAAGCGGAAGAGTTGCACCTAACATTCCAGCGGAGATCGAAACCATGGGTAGGGTTATCCACCAAGCAGTGAATCTTGAAATAAAAGCTAATACAGGTAATACAAGAAAGCCAAAGCAGTTTGCAGCAAATATGAAAACTGCAAGTGCTCTGAGTGGCCCATAATGACCAACTGGTGTACGGTCCTTACAGAAGGCACGGCTTGAATAGGCACCAACTCCCAGTCCCAATAGGTAGAAACCTAAAAGTAGACCGAAGATAGCAGGGGGGTTACCCGAGACGAACGAGTAAGCCCTAAACCATAGGATTTCATACGATAGAGCGATAAACCCGCTCAGAGTGACTACGCTAAGAGCAATCACAAAATTCATTGCCTGCCTCCTGAATACATATGCTGAAACATCACGAATAGCCCTATCATTAGGTTAAGCATTGCAGCAAAGAATACAGATCCTTGCTGTCCTAAATTACGCATCAACACTAAGGCAGCCATTATAGCAGCAATTGCTGATCCTACCGTGTTTACAAAGTAGAGCGTGCCTACGGATCGCCCGACATTGCCTGATATCCTTACTGCGTGTGAGACAAGTAAAGGCAATGTACTCCCCATTAACAACGTGGGTATGAGCACTAAGAGGAAAGTGATTAGCTTAGTATTGATAAAGGACATACCAAGAGTAAATGATCCAACCCATTTAAAGAGGAAAAGCGAGAAAAAACCGTAGATACCAATACCCAACTCAACAAAACCGAAGACGAGAAGTAATGGGCAATTGGGATTCCTTGAAATTACACCGCCTATGAGGCTACCTATACCGAGACCTAACATGAAAGCTGTTACGACAACAGTTACTGATTCGATGTTTATGCCGAATATGATAAAAAGGGCTCTTTGCCAGATTACCTGATAGAGGAGTGCTGCGAAGCCAGAAAGAAAAAAGATTACTGGAATCCAATTTGCAAATCTCAGATTCAGAACAAACCCACCTTCACTCTCTTTCAATGGTATACCAAGACGGTTATTTAAGTGGTGAACAGCGTATAATTATATTTAACCCTTTTTCATTAATTGTGAAGATCTTGTTTCTAAATGGTCAGGTTAATTTACCAGAATCCCCAGTTTAGATATTAGTAATGGCGATTAAAGTATAGTGAACGTGTGATATCTTACTGGATGAACTTCAATAACGCAAATTTGAGCATGATTTAAAGTTCACGATTCTATTCCGGTTTGGTTAGCATTAAGTCATTCAATAATTTATTCTGAAACTGTACCCAAGCTGCCAAGCGCTGAGTACCATCTTTAACGAAATCAGGTAGCTGCTCAGTTAGATTACGTGTTTCCTGCGAATCCTTGTCCAAGTCGTATATCTCATACTTATTGTTTGAAGCGTCGAATATAAACTTATAATTATCTTGACGGAACCCAAAGAGATAATTTGACCAAGGGGCAAAAAAATATACACGGTTAACCCTATTATTACTAAACAAACTGCGGCCTTGCCACTTTTCTGGTAACGGAAAATTTAGCATGTCCATAATGGTAGGAGCTATATCTATTAAACCACCGATTGTAGAATATTCTTCTCCGCTGAATAACATTCGATTAATCATTATGAGTGGAACATGTACTCCCTCCTCATAAAGGTTAGTGGCATGAACCCAATGACCATGACGTCCGAAAGCCTCTCCATGGTCGCCAACTATTACAACAAGGGTCGAATCAATTAAGTTTTGATTCTCAAGCCACCGAAGGAGTTTTCCCAATACTTTATCAGCGTGACTAAGTGCGTTTAAATAGCGATTCAAATTTTCGTTTCTTGCGCCAAAATTTATTTCTTTTCCAATAGAAAAATATGGAAAGTGAGTCATCATTGTCCAAAGAACAGCAAAAAAGGGTTGTTTAGGATTTTCACTTACCCAATTAATAAAAGAATCCACTATACATTCATCATCATAACCATCCATAAATGGCCACCCTTCTGTACTGGAAATGAATTTCTGTCTCTTACAATTTAGAGTAGCATGATCATCTATCTTATCAAAATGATGATGAGATAAAAATTCATCAGTATCCTGAAAACGATTATCTGCTGAGTTAAGAAAAGCAGTACGGAAACCATGCTTCTTCAATTCAGTACTCAACGATGGAAGATTAATTTCGGGGCCTTCACGTGTAATGCTAAAGTATTTGATCCAGGGATAAATCGAGCATAATATTGAAACCAGGGAGTAATTGGTAGCCGGAGCATGTGCGTAAATATTCTCAAACAAGGCTGATTGTTTAATATATTTGTTTAACTCCGGGGTAACTGGATATGAGCCACCATATGCCTCTATATATTCCGTAGGCACAGATTCCAACACAAAAATAATAATATTCTTAATCTTTGAGTTCCTCGAGTTTTGTATCGAGGAGCTTTCTAATGGTCTATATCCAGACAATTGGAAATCTTCAGAGCCTATTTGTGTTTTCATGGTAAATAAAAAAGGACTCTTATTTGAAACTATTATAGATTGCAAAAACGAAATTACTGGATTTTCAAGTTTGGAATATTCCCATTGTTTTCTACTGATATACCTGTTGGCGAGCGGGAGGTAGATGAAAAGAAGTACAATCAAAGCAATTAGAATGGCGTTCTTTAAGTTGTTTTTGCGCAGAAGAAAATTTATTCCGCGATTTAGAAAGGAGGATACAAATAACAAAGCTATAATGAGCGTAAATGTACCTAGGAGTAATTTCCAGGAAACATTTGACAATATAACATTTTTTACGTCCGGACCTGCCAAAAAATCCGAATAATAAAGCCACTGGTAATTAAAAGGTCTACCTAGCATTTCTACGGCTTTGATATTTAAGAAGGCAATGATAAGTGAAAGCAAGGCCGTACCTAAATAGATAAAATAGAGCAGACGTTGCGCTTTCTGATTTTTTCGAATCGGAAGAAGCATAATCAGAAAGAAGGCAGTTATAACTAAAACATAAATAAGATCATAAAACCCAGCACATAGCTTTTGTAGTACAAGATCTGATGAAGGGTGAAGGTATACCTTGGGGAATCCCATAATATTTGAACGAATTAGTAAAAGGAAGAAGAAAAGACATACGCCGGTGCATAAAATCTTTACAGCATGGTTTATTGGTGTTTGTTGGTTACGTAATCCAAAGATGCGCTTGATTACTGCAATTTTGCTTTGTTGCAAATATCTTTTTTCTATTGTATTCAGAACTTTTAATTTTTTTATTAAGCCCATGGTTTGACTATACTCACAACACCGATTCTTCTAAATTGTACCAAACCCTAGTGATTACTTCACACTCGTCATGCTTAACGAAGCCAAGCATCTTGCCTTTCAAACGAGCTAGACACTTAGCTTCAAGCATACCCTTTCTTACCACATATCCCTTCCCATGATTTTCCCGTTCAAAAACTACTCTTAGATGTGGAAGTTTCGCTTTGTAAAACTCCGCCACCTCGTCAGTACGATCCTTTGCATCGCCACACATAACCAAAATCTCATACGCGAAGGGTTGATTAGAAAGCCACCTAAAAATTTCTTCAAGCGTCCTGCCAAGGCGTGTTTCCTCGTTGTAAGCAGGAATAATTACAGAGAGATAGGGGTTTGTTTTTTCCATTTTTGAGCATAACCCTTCCTAATCTAAATTCATTGGTATATAAAAATTAGATGTTCCAGACCAACAGTAGCGATGCCACCTCTTAATATAGGGATAGTTTTTTAGATAGCCCTTTCCGACAAAGATTAAGATATGTTGTATGTACCACCATTCCATATTATCATTTAGTCAGATCTTCTTTTAGGTTGCCTGGTTCCTCTTTCATCTGTACGAAGGGTCCTATACCTGTGTCCTTCAGCATCTGCATGCCTGCTGCAAGCTGATCTTTGGTCCACCAATGAATCAGGAAATCACGATGACGTGTAGCGAGAATAGAATGGGAAGTTCCCGCTAATATATCATGTTCTACTGCCTCCATCCCTTTCCGATACCAATCGCCCCATCGTAATCCCTCTATCATATTGAAAGGAAGCAAAAGGCACATTACTACAAGAAGACCCATCTGAGCAATAGTTCTAAGTTTAGGTGATCCGTAAAGCTCCCAGACGAAAAAGGCAGTGCATAAGGCTGGAACCGCGAAAAGCACATACCGGATCGGCAGACCTAGTGTTGGGATCAGACCGGCTCGCCCCCAGCCCATCACTATAGCAAACAGGGCTATGTTGCCGAAGAATAAAAGAACTCCCAATGCGCGGTGTTTCTCTAAGCATTTATGACGCAAAACCCCAAGTACTGCCAAGCCTCCACTAACCAAAAGGAAGCCGACCACGGCTATCACTGATAGATACCAGGATCTTGCCGCGACTGGCCCGAAGCTTAAAGCAAGAAACTTAGCCGTTGCCTTGAGTGTCGCTCCGAGACCAGGACTGGGGGGATTCCATGAAGGGTGCTCATAACCGACGAAGTACAAAGCCGTGAGACAAAGTGAGATCACCGCTGATCCAATTAAAAATCCGCTAATCCATTTCCGTCCTCCTTTTGTTTTTACAGAGTACCAATTAAGAACTCCAGAATAAATTAGCCAAAGCGCTAGAAGGGGCACGAATAGGAGCCCATTAGCTCCACATAGGGGAAGCAAAACCAAGCATGTTCCGGCGACAACCGCGGTGCTTGGCGTACTAAGGGTTTGGTGGATGACAATAACTAGCAATACAGCGCAGGTTAGAGCCGTTGGCAAAACAAATGTGAACTGCCAGCTCCAAACAAGGTTTGGCCAGTTTCCTAGATGAAGCAATGCAATAGGGAAAAAAGCGTCCGCGAAGCTTGTCCGACCACCACGCAAGTGTCGAGCTACTAAGATCATAGAAAAGGCAAGCACCCCCAAGGTGATAGAGTTAAAGAACATACCTACACGGAAGTCGCCTTTAGCAAGCTCGAGCAGCACCAGCAGTATTAGACGGGGCAATGGTATGCGATGCTCGTTGTTCTGAGCCCAAAGCCATTTAGCTAGATCGGGTTCATTTCCGGTTAGTGGTTGGACGAAGTACCAGTCCTCGGCGAGAGGTATATTCCTGCCATACTGTGCGATAGATACAAAAGCAATGACCAGCATGACTAACCAGACACTCCATACAAATACCTCCTTACTTCGATTAGAGTGAACTACTGATGTGGCTAAGACACTTATGTGGATTGATTTTAGTTCCATGTTAGTTTTTTTAGTTTGTGGCTATATCTGTCGAGTTGATCGAAGGAATGTCTCTTCTAGTGTTTGCATCCTATAACAAAGACAGTTCTGAGCCATAGTCAAAGTAATACTTGCTAATACCCGCCACCAACTTTTACCAAACGAAACGAAGACATACCCATATCTGGGGTGCTGATTAATCTATGATATTGGGACTTCTTTCATCGAATATCCCATCAAAAGAGGCTGAAGCCCTATCTCGGCGTCGACGGCAAAACTTGGCTGTGTCAATTGGAGCTTCTCGAGTACGCCTCGACGAATAAGCTTAAGGTTATTCGTTACATCTCGAAAACGGCGAAGAAACAAAATCTGAGCCAGTAGATGGAATCCACGATTAGCAACAATTTATTGTAACGGGTAATTGAGCAGGACACTGTGGAGATAAAAACGGCTCCCAATTACGACATCTGTAGACATACATGACGGTATTGATCTCTAAGAAGTCCTTATTCGGGTGGAACGCCTCTTAATCCCTGGATTGAAGTTGAGAATCGAAGTGCTGTGAACGAAAAACCAAAGGGCAAGCAAAATAGCGCTCCCCAAAGAACCTGAGAAAATAGATTCGTAGCAGCCCAGCCTGTGAGTTGGAAATCGCCTTTTTCTAGTAAAACTTTTACGGAATATCCATAAGCCCAGTCGTCATTTTACCGAAAATTACCGATGGAATTGACTGCGTGATATATACTAAAGAAGGCGAATCTTGCTTCATAATCTACTTAGCATTCCTGTTTCATAAAATAAGAGGGACAACAAAGCCTACTCGGAAATGTAATACAACCTAATGGTTTTTCCTACTACTTCCACAGGCTCATATGCATCAAGCCAGGAAAAGTGGTCGTAGGGTGGCCCCCATGCCCCCAGTTTGCTGCATAAGAGGTCGGATGCAATCCAGCCAGTTGTTTTTTGGTATGGAATAAGTTTCTTCCTTGAGGGAAGCCCTAACCTGTCGAGGTCTGCACTCCCACCGTAACAAATTGAAAACTCATTTATCCCCCTCTTTTTAAGTGTCTCGTTTAGACGCTTGAGATCCTGACCCCAGTCTGTATCACCAAGGACAATATCTTCAGGGTGTCTCCC
>Ga0209323_10001920_pt1 | contig 13750 bp, 13 predicted proteins | sample Rifsed19ft2_FD_184014 | JGI IMG/M metagenome (GOLD analysis project Ga0209323, IMG submission 184014) | Soil microbial communities from Rifle, Colorado, USA - sediment 19ft 2 (version 2) | ecosystem: Environmental > Terrestrial > Deep subsurface > Rock core/Sediment | place: Rifle, Colorado...
CCCCCCCCGCCTCGCCTTCCGAGTCTCCGTGTCCGCGAAGATCGATTTTGAAAACCATGAATCCGTTTTTTGCTAGATAATCCACGTAGGAAACGTAATTCACCGTCGTCTTATATTCTTGAGGAGGAATATATCCATGCACAAAAACAATTGCCGGAAATTTACCCGTTTCGGATTTTGTTTTCGGAAAGGTCATCCGATTTGTAGTTAGTCAGGTAGCTTGTATAGTTGTTATTTTCTGATATTTCCTCAAGTTCCCCCAAAGCGCTTTCATAAGTTCTTGATCTCAAGGAGGGAATTGTCATTTCCTGAAAAAGGAAAGGCGTAGGGACCGGAGCATCCTGATTAATAATTGTCGAAATGCTTTCGGGAAGAGTGATATTGGAGTTTTGAAAATTTATTTTCCAAATGAAGTACCCCGCGAAAATTAAAATAGCCACAATGGGTAAGACAATCAAATGTATAATCCCGTAAGATTTATACGTATGATTCTTAATCCCAAATTTTGGCATATACTTCCACGGCTTGAAAGACGTGGTATTTTGTTGCCTGCGATTAACTTCGTTAATCGCGAAAATTTGCTTCATCCACGGAATTAATGCCGTGGTTTTAAGCAAAGTGGCAATAAAATTTAATATAACCAAACTGAAAAATATTTTCAACATTATAAATTACAGAGTCAGAGCATGATGGCAAAAAGAAGTCATGCAGGGTTTATTCATGCGAACGCTTTTTAATACATAAACGCCGGACACGAATGAAGTATTTTGCGCCTACGGAGTGTATTTGAAAGATTCGGTTATATGGCTCAATTAATTTACAAAAATTTAATTGAATTCACAATATCATCAAACTCTTTTTCGTATTGTGAAGGGTCAGGGTGTTTTTCAATTTGAAGAATATTATTATCATCCTTGTAAAGAATATAATACACAAACTCATCTTTACGAGGTGTTCTAACTATATATTCATAAAAGGTTCCAACCTGTGTTACTCGTCCTACCTTTGAAATAATTGTATTTTTCGACCCCTCTCCTCCTTCACCACATCCTGGATAGATCAAATCTTGTTCATAATTAGGAAAACAGCTTGAAAAAATATTAATAAACATCTTTATCTGGTTACTATCCGGAGTGCTATTTTCACCTATCTTTGTTCCATAAGAGGAAATCATAATATCAAAATCCTTCTCATTAAGAAACCAACTAGCAGGATATTCTAAAGTTATTTTCAAATCCTTACTCGTATAAGTTTTCAATTGTGAATTAGCAGCATTGTCACCGGAAGAAGTTTGTGACCGTCGGGCAACTTTCCTAGGTTGCAATTTGGAGCTATTAACACCTACTAAAATCACCGTTATTATTATAATTGCTGACGAAGCTAATATAACTATTTTTCTCATTTTATTTAATAACTGTACACCAAATTACCGTTGTCTGTCTTAATAAATAATAGCACCAATCCATCCATTATTTCTTTTGGATCTCTTATTCCTGTCTCTTTTGTAAATATCGAGGTTTTATTTGAATCTGTCCTGTAATTAAACCAGACTACATCATTATCTTTTACTGCCCAGATCTGATTTATGGAATAATAGCTTTTATCTTTTTTCAGTAAATAAACTGCTGTAAATATGTTTTTGTCAAATTATTGAGAATTCGGATGCGGATGGTTTATGGAGTGTAACGGAAGGATTGTGCAATTTGGTCAAGATCGGAGTAAAGAGATTCTAAGTTCGTATAAAGGGAAAATATCCAACCATTATAATAGAATATATATACTTTTTGCTTTTCGCCCGAACTATATTTTAATACACGAATTCTAACTTGGCTACCATTTATCAAAGTCATTTCATCACTTAAGATGTTTGTTTTATTATGTTCATCTAAGTCTTTAATATAGTCATCCAAAATACTGAAATCTGTAGCTGTTCTATTGAGAAATATTGAACCTTCGTTTGAAAAAATTAACACACTTGACGATTTTTCGTTAATACTATATTCAGAAGGAATTTGGAGTAAGATATCCATGGTAGAAGATTTAAAATTCTTTAATTTCATATCCGAAATAGTTGGTGTTGTTTTCAGATTCCCGACAGTTGGTTTATTTGATCTTTCAAGGAAAAATCCTGATCCGATAACAATTATTAATATGACTGAAGCTAATATAACTATTTTTCTCATATCTAATATCCGTAAACTAAGTTTCCGTTATCTGTCTTAATAAATAATAACATTAATCCGTCTATTATTTCTTTTGGATCTCTTATTCCTGTCTCTTTTGTAAATATCGAGGTTTTATTTGAATCTGTCCTGTAATTAAACCAGACTACATCATTATCTTTTACTGCCCAGATCTGATTTATGGAATAATAGCTTTTATCTTTTTTCAGTAAATAAAGTGCTGTAAAAAGATTTTTGTCAAAGCTTAGAGTTTCACCGTTATTATATTTTATGGATTTGAATGAGAAAGTATTTAAAGTACCTAATTTTATTTTGTTTCCCACAACTTCAGTTACATTACCTGCCTTATCGCTCACCAAAATCTTTTGTTTTAACAATAAATTTGTAACCTTGACTTGTGTCTCATTATCATCAATCCCCAAAAGATCAATAGATTTTTTATCGGGATTAAATTGAATTTTTAGTTCCGGTTGAGTTTTATCAATGTTTATTTCTGATATTGTACTATTTGAGGTATTCCCGGCTTTATCTGTACACACTCCATCAATCGATTGGTTTTGACCGCTACTGCTTATAATACTATCATTACTGACCGTATCCACTCCGGAAAGGGAATCCGTACAATCAAAATGAACAGTGACATCCGAATTATTCCAACCATTGGAATTTGGAAGAGGAGATTTTGTTCCGGTTAAAACAGGTGGGGTTTTGTCTATATTAATTCCTGTAACTGTTATTTCAGAAACATTTCCTGCTTTATCAGTACATGCTCCGGTTACGCTTTGATTAGCGGCTTCAGTTGCAAGAACTATGTCACCCGTAACCTCGTATACTCCTGATCCGCTGTCGGTACAATCAAAATGGACTGTCACATCACTATTGTTCCAGCCATTTGCATCAGGTGTTTTCGTCGCAGTAATCACCGGTAGTGTTTTATCAATTGAAAATTCAACGGATTTTACTTCTTCAATATTCTCATCATTATCAACAGAGTAAAATTCTATTTTATAGCCACCTTCTTCTGAAACTGTAAATGGTTCGATGTATTCCATCCAGTCAGATTCATTGATTTTATATGGTGTGTAATCAACTCCCAAACCTCCTTCATCTTGTGGAATCAAAATAATATTGACATCACTTTTATACCAACCTTCACCCCCAATATCTCCCGAAATATTTACTGTTGTTGTCGGAGGAGTTGTATCAAGTCGTTCTGCCATCAAAGCAAAATAGCTAAAATGGTTAATTTGAGCAGTAGCAACCTTTGAATTCAAATCAACATTTGTATTCTCTTTACTCCAATTAATACCATCGTTACTGGAATATATAGAAACAGTATCAGTTTTATACGAACTTAAGTCAAACGGATTAAAACTTATTGAAAGAATGAAATAGTTGAAAAGTGTTGTTACCAAATTTCCCAGGCTATCTTTTGCTGTAATAAAGAGATTCGACCCAATGGGTTTTAATGAAGAAGTCCCCACGGAAGGTGCACCGTGCAAATCTAAAGTAAGATTTTCATCCGTTGATCCTTGAGGGAAATCCAGTGAATAACGTCCGATCTCAAAAAACTTGGTATTCGAATCCAAATCCTCCCGCAAATTATCTATTGCTTGAGTCCAGAGATAATAGCTTTTGTTACCCGTTCTTTGTTGGCCGTTATAAAAGAAATTGTAATTCGGCCATGGATCAGTTTCTTTACTTTGCCAACCAAACGGGTCTGTTATTCCATCAGGAATATTATCATCAAAATTCTCATCTTTGTTCTTATCCTGCACCACCATAAAATGGATATGGGAACCAAGTTCCCCTGCTGGTCTAACATTGCCAGAAAATCCTACATATCCAATTCTATGACCTTTTGTAACTTGTGAACATGAAGATGATTTTGTAATTAAACCATCAGGTTGTAAGTGATAATAACGTGTTTGATAGTAGTTACCGTGATCAATTAATATTTCATTACCACCCGCATCAGTATGTATATAAGAAGCACAACCAGAAGCTGCTGCTAAAACTGGATCGTTTAAATACACATACGCTCGACTTTTTCCATAGTCATAACCATCATGAGACGAATAGGAGATGTCGAATCTCGAAGGAAAACCATTAAAATTTGTAACACCTACAGTATCATTTAACCCCACACTTAATAACGGATATTCATGATCAAAGTATGAATTTATTGCTAATGCAGAATCACTAAAACTCATACCCTTGCTTTGATAATCCCATGGTAAATCCAAAAAAGGAGCTGGCACTCCAGACGGTTGCGGTGTTGAAGTTGGAGTTATTATTGGAATTGATGTTGGTGTCGGAGTCGAAGTTGGGGTAACAGTAAGAATTGGTAGAGGTACGTAACCTACACAGTTACAATATGTCCAATTTGTACGGTAACCATTACACAAATTGTTAAAGGAAGATGTCAATATCCCATGCGTGCATGTATTGACATTTGTCTCCTGACAATTATCAACATAACTCATACCATTATTAGCTTCCGCATTTGTTCCAACACTTTGACAAAAATAATTTTCTATTCCCCGAAATCCATTTAACCAACAAAGATCATAACAACTGACACCTATTCCTTCATTTAAAATAATATTTGATGATGGCTCACATCTTCCGTTATTACATAATCCGGCAAAACAACAATCATTATCAACGTTACACGCATAACTGTAAAAACTACAACTTTGAGCTGAAAGATTTTTTACAGAAACCGTGAAGAATACAAATAGAATAAACAATAAAATGTAAGATTTAAATATCTTTGTAATCTTGTTCACAATACTGTGCTTATATTTTGATTATATACGGGTTTTGTTAGACTCTGCAATACTTACTTTGTCGAAAAGGTTAATTGTAAAAGACAAATAAACCCTAAATAATTAAATCGTAGAGTCTACAGCATGATGGCAAAAAGAAGAAGAAATGTAACGGGTGCAAAATAGCTAGGGAATTTTCCAAAAATTTCTTCCCCTCTCCATAAAAGTAACCCAACCAAGCTGCAGTAAAACGTAACTCCGAGTGATTAAATGAATCCCAACCTTAATGTTGAAGATCTATTCATAATTCCTTTCTTAAATTATAACTTAACGATTCAAGTTATAATATAATCTAACATATGAATCATCTAAGTCACGATAGTGAGACAAAAGCCGCCGGGCAGCAGGTTTTCACTGCATGCGCTTTTATCCACCAAAAAATAGACGGGGTTGAAAAAGTATTTATGCCCAAAAGATCTACCAACAGAAAATTCCTGCCCGGTGTTTTTGAAATTCCTGGAGGACATATAGATTTTGGTGAAGATTTGATTGTGGGACTCAAAAGGGAAATCAAAGAAGAAACAGCCAAAGATATAAGTGTTGGCGACCCGTTCTTTGTATTTACTTACGTCAATGAAGTGAAAGAGTCGCATTCAATTGAAGTAATATTCTTTGCAAAATTTACAGATAGTTCTCAAAAGGTTATAATTGATCCCGAAAAACACTCGGAGTTCAAATGGTTTTCGGAAAATGATATTTCAGAAATTATTGAATCCGGAAAAAATGAATCCGATCCGGAAATCGAAGCAATTAAAAAAGGATTTGCACTGTTAAAAGGTTCTTCACTTAATTTCGAATAACGTTATTTAGAAATAATCTCATTTGTCGGAATAATACGTGAGCGCATTTTTTTATTTTGCGGAAATCCGGTTATCAAAAGATACCCTTGCCAAGCTCCTTCTCCTATCGCAAGTTCCAGATGAAGAGTGTCAACGAGTTTTGGTTCATTTTTGACTTCATAAAGCCGATATTCGCCTTTTGATAATTTTTGATCGGTTTTATGACGGACCCTTGTTGTAATAAGCATCTCGCCAATACTTTTCGTAAAAATCCAAACATAGCTTTTTCCGTCCAAAGTAAGCACTTTTGTATCGCTTCTGGTTTCGATTAATGTATATTTCCCTTTTTTTATTAATTTAATCATACGCTTGGCTCGATTAATCCCGCGCAGCGCCAGTTAATTTCAGAACTTCCGGAGTCGACATTAACAACACAGGCAGGATTACAATCACCATTGGGTAAATTCGGGGTAAAGTCGATCCACCATGTTCCGGTTGAGCTGTTGCATGAATGATTTTCCTCTAATTTTCCATCCTTACAACCGACTTGGGCTTTTTCTTTAGCAACCGAATAACTCATGCTGCTTCCGTTTGGAGAATAACAAAGACCAGAATCATTTAGCTGGTCTTTGGCTTTTTGAACAATTACAGGTTCGCAATTACCTTCCGGTTTCGGAGAACTTGGGTTTCCATGTTTTACCCACTGCCCCCCACTACAAATCCAAGTGTCTTCATCACCGCCAAAAACAAATCTGAAAAACATAACCGTTGCCGCCACTGCGAACATCAAGACAAATAACGTTATAATCAATTTTTTCATTACACTTATTATACTTCTATTTCTCTGTGCAAGCATGCTAAACTGAATTTAGTATGGTAAACGTCTTCAATGAATCAATCTGGGGAGACCCGCCGTATTTTCGCACTCAGCTTTTCAATTCTGTTCGAAAACGCTTCGTGCCAAAATTTACTGGCGGGCAAGCGGAGATACAATAAACATCTGTAAGTATAATTATGATGAACACTGTGTTCACAGAGAGTATATGGGGGGATGAGGGGTTTTCGGCAATTCTTTCAATGAAATCTATCCCCGAAATAATTAAGATAATTGCCAAAGATACTTCCCCTCCTCTTTACAACATCAGCGAGCATTTGGCGTTCCAGTATTTTGGCGTCAGTGAAATCACCATCCGCGGGCTTTCACTTTTTTATTTTCTACTCTGCATATTATTTGTTTATTTGATTACATCAATGATCTGGAGCAAAAAAACAGGTCTTTTGGCGGCATTGGCAACACTTCTTAATCCGTTCTTTTTTATCTATGCTTTTGAGGGACGGATGTATTCTATTTTGGCCCTTGGAGTTACCGCTTCTATGTACTTTTTCTTGCGGATATTCCTGTTCAGAGGCAATAAGACAATAAATTATATCGGGTACATATTTTTTACGTTATGGGCAATATATTCCCACCACTTCGCCTTTTTTGCATTAGTTGTTCAGGGACTCTGGGTTGTCAAGGAATTTTTTTCCGGTAAAAGAAATACCGCATTCGGAGTTGTCAAATGTTTAGTAGTTGTTGCACTATTATATATCCCTTGGCTTGTTCCATTGTATGGCCAAGTGACAATGGTGAAGGGCGGTTTCTGGCTCGGAACACCGACACCGAACGATTTGAAAGTTCTTCTTTATGACTATCTTGGTCAGGGAATAAAACTATTAAATTTTAACGTTCCATTTGTAAATATGGAGATTTATGAAATCGCTCCGTATCTTGTCTTTGCAACACTTCTCACGCGCAAATGGTGGAAAAGCATCGACAAAACAATTTTTTTACTTCTTTGGTTTCTGACTCCGATTCTTCTGACATGGGCAATTTCGCAAAAATTCACATCGATCTTTTTTAACCGTTACCTTCTCTATTCCATTCCGGCAGCAATGATAATTTTGGTTACCGCAAGAAGTAAAATTACTTTTGTACCTTTGATAATTACTTTGCTGACATTTGCAGTTATCGACGTCAACTATTTTTTTACACCAACCAAACTTCCATTCAGAGAAATGGCGGCATATATTAAAAGTACTGAAACGACGGGCGATTTTATTATTAACTGGAATTCTTCGGCTCACCATCTTTGGGAAACCAAATTTTACGGAATACCTGGTCCGATTTACATTCCGGGTGATCAGGAGCTTCCGTACTACGTCGGCACGGCGCTTATGGAAGAGGATGATATTTTAAGAAAGCTACCGGTGAAGGTAAAAAGGGTCGGCGTCATCACAAGCGGATCGTTTGACGAAATAAACCTTCCGGGTTTTAAGCTGGAAGAAAAAAAAGAAATGGGAAATTTGAAATTCGGGTGGTTTACGAGTAATGAAAAAACCTATGGTATTAAAAGCATTTAAGAAATTAGAAAGTTTTTGTCATATTCCATACTGGTTATTTTTTGTGCTTATAGGTGTAATAATTCTCCGCCTCCCGAATTTTTTTGAACCTTATTCCTACGGCGACGAAACAATCTATTTGACATTGGGTAACGGCATACGGCACGGACTCACTCTTTATAAGGATCTCCATGATAACAAACCGCCTCTTCTTTATATTACCGCAGCCGTTGCAGGCAATCTTTTTTGGTTTAAAGCAATGCTTCTTATTGCCAATCTAATCGGAATCACTCTTTTTTATAAATTCTCTAAACTACTTTTCCCAAAAATAAATAGATTTTCTATAGTTTCTACCGTTATATTTTCAACACTTACCACGCTTCCTTTTTTTGAGGGCAACATCGTCAATGCGGAAAACTTCATGATTATCCCGACAATTATCGCCTTTTATATCATCCTTTTTCGTCCGGCAACATACAAAAACATCTTCTTTGCCGGAGTTCTTTTTTCAATTTCGTCCCTTTATAAAATCCCGGCACTTTTTGATCTCCCCGCCACCATCGTCTACTGGGTGCTTTCAAATAAACTGGATAAAAAAAATCTCAAGGCAATTGCGATAAACACGCTGATTCTTTTTTCGGGGATCGCGGCACCCATTTTTCTTACACTCATTTACTATGCCGCCCGCGGAGCTTTTAGCCAGTATCTGGTCGCTGCATATCTACAAAATTTCGGTTATCTGTCGAGCTGGAGACCCGATGTGCAAAAGGAGTCCTTCTTTGTCAAAAATGCCCCACTAATGCTGCGTGGAGGCTTAGTAATTCTCATAAACGCAATCCTCTATTTGCTGCGGAAAAAAGTAGATAAAAAATTCCTGTTTCTTGTCTCTTGGTTGTCTTTTTCATTATTCGGGGTAACTCTTTCCGAGCGGCCGTATCCTCATTACCTTCTTCAGGCGCTGGCCCCCGCTTCGCTTCTCTTTGCACTTATGTTTACTTCAAAAAGCATGCTGCAGGTCTACGTGTTTTTCCCCTTAAGTCTTTTATTTCTTGTGCCTTTCGTCTTCCGTTTCTGGCATTACCAATCAATTAACTACTACACAAATTTCGTAAACTTAGTTTCGGGAAAAATTACAAAATCACAGTATCTTGATTACTTCGGAGGAAGGGTTAAAGATAATTATGAAATCGCAGCAATAGTAGACCGTCTTACAAAACCATCAGAGCGGGTATTTGTTTGGCAGGATTCAGCCCAAATTTACGCCTTAGCAAATAGATTTCCGCCTACAAAATACGTCGCCGGTTATCACATTAACGATTTTTCCACCACTGACAAACTCTTATCCCAACTTTCGAAAAATCCACCCAAGGTCTTTGTTGTTTTCAGGGAAAACGATCTGCCGATAAAAATATCCTACTTTGTTAAATATAAGTATCTTTTGTATAAAGAGACTCCAGAATACCAAATATGGCGCTTTGGCGGAGACTATTCCAGATATATAGTTCACTAACTTCAATCTAATCTCACTACGTGATTATTCCACATTGTGAATAATTCACTTCGTGATATACACACTTCGTGATATACACACTTCGTGATATACACACTTCGTGATAAAATTCAATCAGTTTTATTGGGCAAATTATTCGTTAATCCAAATTAATATGAAGCGAAAAATGCGTAAAAACATAAAGCTTAAGTCGAGACGGTCGGTAATGGAGCCGAAAAAAAGCTTTAACAAGAAAAATATTCCTTATATTTACCTTACCTTAACCATACTACTTATCAATGTTGCGTTTGTAGTTTCCATCCTTTTATTATCCAAAAAACTCCCGCTTCAGGTCCCGCTTTATTACGGGCTTCCCAGAGGAGAATTACAGTTGGCCTCTCCGGTTGCTTTAGTTCTGCCCCTTCTTTTTTCTTCAACTTTCATTACTCTTAATTCCATTCTTGCTTACTTCGCAAAATCAATCTTTCTTAAAAAAGCTCTCGTTATTGGAAGTCTTTTCACTTCTCTTCTTTCGATTGTCACAATCACCAAAATTGTTTTATTAATGATGCATATCTAGATGAATATTTTTAATATAACAGTGTTTGCGTTTTTGGTTACTGCCATTCTTTCGTATTTGATAACACCCTATGTCATCAAGGCTTCTTATAAATTAGGGATCGTTGATGACCCCAAAAAAAATAAACATCCGAAAGTCATTCACACATATCCTGTTCCGAGAGGCGGCGGACTGGCAATCTTTCTGGCGTTCCTTATCTCTGCGCTAATTTTTTTACCCTTTGATAAACATTTAAAAGGGATCATCGCGGGTGCAATAATCCTAACCGTGCTTGGCATCGCCGATGACAAATATAATCTGAATCCGTATTTTCGATTATTCATGCAGTTTGTGGCCGTCTCCATGCCGGTTGTTGCCGGAATCGGGATTCCATTTATCAATAACCCTCTGACAAGCGGAATTATTGATTTATCGCAACCCCAAATTAGTTTTGAAATTTTGGGAAGACATAGCATATGGATAATTTCCGATCTCTTTGCCATTCTTTGGATCTTGGTTTTAATGAATTTTTTAAATATGGGTGCAAAGGGCGTCGACGGCCAGCTTCCGGGTGTAACGGCAATCGCCGCAGCAACAATAGCCGTCCTTTCACTTAAATTCTCTGCCGACATTACAGAATGGCCTGTTATAATTCTTGCAGTCATTACCTCCGGAGCATTCCTTGGTTTTTTACCATATAACATGTACCCGCAAAGAATCATGCCGAGCTTTTCCGGTTCAACTTTAGCAGGATATCTTCTTGGCGTGCTTTCAATTCTATCAACCACCAAGGTTGGGACGCTGCTTGTAGTCCTTGGTATACCTCTTATTGATACGGGTTACACAATTGTTCGCCGGATTGCTTCCGGAAAATCGCCTGTGTGGGGAGACCGCGGACATCTTCACCATAAACTCCTTGACATGGGTCTTTCCAAAAAACAGGTCTCCTATTTCTATTGGACTTCGACGGCAATTCTTGGGATAATGTCTTTGTACTTAACCAGCACTCATAAGTTTTACACTTTTATCGGTATAACAATCCTTTTAGGAGGTTTACTATTATGGCTAACTTATCGATCGAAATCATAAAAGCGGCACGCCCAATCCATTGGATTAAAAACCTGTCGCTTTTTGCGGCAATATTTCTGACGTCAAATCTTTTCAATCCGAATTTATTTATTACGGTAATATTTGCTTTTATATCCTTTAACTTTGTTGCTTCCGCTTCATATATTTTTAACGACATTGTCGATGCCGACAAAGACAGAAAACATCCCGTAAAAAAATACCGTCCGATCGCTTCAGGAAAACTTCCGATTCCAATTGCAATTACCGAAATTGTTCTTCTTTTATTTCTTGCATTTTTGTTTTCGGCTCCGTTAAATAATCTCTTTCATTTGGCGCTTGTCGCTTATTTTCTCCTCCAGGTTCTGTACAGTCTGTTTCTGAAAAATATATCCACTCTCGATATTCTGACAATTGCATTCGGTTTTGTTATAAGAATATATGCCGGTGCATTTGTAATAAACGCACATCTCTCTGTTTGGTTTTTGTTGTGTGTCATCTCAACCGCACTTTTTCTTGCTTCAGGAAAAAGAAGGTCCGAGCTTAATATTCCTGAATCCGTAAGCGGTGCAACAAGACAGGCCCTGTCAAAATACAGCCGGGAACTTCTTAATTCTTACGTGACCATGTTCGGAAACGCTGCGTGGCTTTCATGGTCGTTATTTTCTTTTTTTGAATCGCCAAAGGCATCTCTTGGGGTTTGGCTATTTCTGGCTGAAATTTCCAAGGCTACAACCGTTGACAAGCTTCTGATGTCAACAATTCCCGTAACAATTTATGCCATCATGCGTTACGAGAGTCTTATTTTTGAAGACAAAAGTGAAGCTCCTGAAAAAGTGTTATTGACCGACAAGGGACTTATGACTTCACTGCTACTTTGGCTGTTTTTTGTTTACTGGGTTTTTTATAAAGCGGTAATCTACACGCCGTCATTTTAAGGACTCTTTGCCGACTCCGAAGCTTCTGCATCTTTTGTGAACACCTGAACATACTGACTTGTTACCCAACCCATTTTGTCTTCACTAAGTGAAATTTTATACCAACTCCCTTGCGTATCTTCACCCAGATATGAGTACTCATCCCCTTCGTTAACGCGCCCGACTTCCTGAGCTGAACTTGATGCTGCACTTCTTACTCTCAAAAAACCTGTAGGTGTTTTTAAAATTTTAACCATTTTAACCGAAGTGACCCTGGGAAGCTCTGGGGTTTTCGGGATTTCAATCTCGGAAAGTTTAATAAAGGCAATCAACTTGAAACCTTTGATAATATTTACCTCAACTTCTCTGTCTTTAAATCCTTGAGTATTGAGTTTAATTTTATTTACTCCCGCTTCAATATTTTGTGAAGTATAGGGGGTTGTTCCTTTACTGACTCCGTTTATTGTAACCTGAGCGCTCTCCGGATCGGTGATAATGGTAATTCCTGTTCCGTTTTTACTGGGAAGCTTTTCAAAAGACAAAATTTCTCCTTCTGTAGTTAATTCTGAATTACCGAAATATCTTCTGACAACCGTTTCAACACCTGATACCAAATTAATTTTTTCTTCAAAAGGAGAGAGCGGGGTTCCGAATGAGTCGGGAATTAGCCTTAAGACGATCTCTGAGGGTTTTCTTAAACTGGTATAAGGAGTCCTGCCCACTTCTTCTCCGTTTATATAAACCGCTGAAACAGGAGTTGTTTCAATAAGTAGCCCGCTTGCTTTGGGAACAAAAAAATTAAAGAAAAGTAAACCCAAACCCGCAAGTCCAAAAACTATCAAAAATATTATAAGTAAAATCCTTAACTTCTTCATGAGTAATTTGCGGGCAAGATTAAAACACCGATTTTATCCACAAATCCGGATTTGAACTTGAAGTTTAACAAAAGTTTTCAGACTTGACAACTAATGGCGTTAACACCCCGCCGGAGATATCCCGGTGGGGTTTTTCATTTAAGTTGGCTTAGTGTAAAATACAAATCTGACAGCAGATAAAAATTGTAAACAGACGGTGTCAAACAAACGATCGCGTGGTGAAGTGGAAACACGGATGTCTGCAAAACATCTATGCGAGGGTTCGATTCCCTCCGCGATCTCAATAAAAGTCAATATGTGGGACCACTCCCCTTCCGGCCTCAAACCAATTATCTGTTACAAAAAAGCTAATTTGTTTCGTTGAAGTCCAGCTTAGTTATCAGCTTTTTCTCCTTACCGGGAAAAGTTGAAGCCGTCACATCAATATATTTTTCAAGCCCGGAGCCTTTAACCTTGCTTTTTAACAAATCGTCAACCTGAAAAATTCCGGCGGAGTTGTTCATTAAAACATGAATTTGGATGGGTTTATCTGTACCTTTTTTAATCTCCACCTTATCAATCGCCGCTGCTGAAACAGAATGAATATTGACTTCCCCTGCTTCGTAAGGGATTCTCGATCTTCCTTCGCTCATATCAAGTGCATCCGCAACTCTAACAACGCCAGCCTCAA
>Ga0209323_10001921_pt1 | contig 13746 bp, 13 predicted proteins | sample Rifsed19ft2_FD_184014 | JGI IMG/M metagenome (GOLD analysis project Ga0209323, IMG submission 184014) | Soil microbial communities from Rifle, Colorado, USA - sediment 19ft 2 (version 2) | ecosystem: Environmental > Terrestrial > Deep subsurface > Rock core/Sediment | place: Rifle, Colorado...
AAGCCCCGCAATTTACTCCAGCGGGGGGAATAGGCGCGAAATCAGATGATGGTAAATTCACATTTACAAACGAAGGGTGGAAACCGACAGCCCCGATTCCGACTGAGACTCCGACAGCCACCCCAGTACCGATAACCCCCGCGACTCCATCGACTTATGCTGGGGTCAGTGTAGTCGATTATTTGAAGTCACAGAAACAAGATGCTTCTTTTGAAAGCAGAAAGAAATTGGCGGCAGAAAAAGGAATTACCGATTATGCCGGTACAGCAAAACAAAATGAGGAATTACTTAAACTATTAAGGGGATAAAAATATGGGAACTTTCCAAGCAAAAGCATTTCAAGTAGTCGGTTCAAACGCATTTACGCGGGCAAAAAAGCTGGCTGATTTATATTTAAAAACCAATGTTGACGGCAAAGGCGACCCGCTTTCCAGGGGATATGAACAAGCTATTGAAGCCCTGCAATCATTTACTCTTGAAGAAGGGAATGTTGGGATTGATGCTCAAAGATTAGTAGCTGATTATGCAAACAAACTCACAAAATTATCTGAGAAAAAAAGCAGAATGAGTAGGAATTTAGGGCAACTCAAATTAGATGAGCGGGAAATTTACTTTGTGAACGCCAATGGCGGGAGGCAAGATATTATTCGCGATGTCCCGCAGATTGTTTCCAATATCGCCGAGAGTTTGACTTCTCATAAACTCGCAGTTGAAAATGCCATTGAAAATGCGATTGAAAATAATGAATCGACGAGCGATTTGCAGAATTATCTTATGGAACTTGACGGCAGGTATCGCCAGATGACTGAACTTTATAACGATTCCGTGAATGGTGAATTAAATCAAGGAGAATTACGGAATGATTATGGGGTGTTTGTTGATGCTGACCAGGGTGATGGAAGCGTGAATAGTGTCGGCATTGTGCCGATTGGAAATTTGCCTCCAGGAATTTCAAAAAGCGATTTTAAACGGGTTGATTCAAGCTCTAATTATGGAGGAGTATTTTTGCCGACATATTCTAAATTCACAACCGATGGTCTTGGCACGCATAAAGCTCGTATCGGTTCTAAAGTATGGAGTGGGACTGGAGACCTTGAATTATCTTACGATAAGAGAAATAGCGTTGAAAAAGAATTTAAGAATAAACCTGGCGACTTCAACTTAGGAGGAACATCATTAATGCAGAATCCTCTTCGACCAGGGACTTTCTCTAAAAGTTATGTCGGTGTTGATGAGAATGGAAATCCAGCAGAGAAATTGTTTTATGTCGGACAAGATAATAAATTATATAATGTCGAAGATAAAAGTGTGTTTGGGAATGATAGTCTCATTGCTAAAGATATTAAAAATGCCACTATCATTGACCCTTCTTTTGCTAAGAGTTTGTTGCAGAGTGAAAATATAGAGCCATTAAGAATGACTCCTATGACTAAGTCGGTAGATATTACTCAATCAACTCCAGCACCGCAAGAAGAACCATCATTTTTCGGGAAAATGCGAAAAGCGATAACGCCGAAGCGAGAAACTTTCTTTGAAAGTAAAAATATCCCGACTAAACCGGAAGAACCCACGGTTGGCACCTCAACGCCAGATATTGTTGAACAAGGTAAATCAATATTTAGAAAAGTGGGGGGATTTTTTAATAGATAATTATGGCAAGTCCAGCATTAGAAAAATTGTGGGCTGAACAAGCGGCACAAAGGAAAGCTAGCGGATATACACCATCGGAATATGTACCACCTGATACAGCTCCGCGTATTTTAGGCGTGCGGATAACAGAAGATGAAGATAAGTCTTTCGGACAAAAAATGCTCCAAGATGGGGCATTACTTTCATATGGCGCTTTGACTGGAGTAGCTAAGTTAGGAACTGCGGCAGTCAGTCTTCCTCTTACTCCTTTTTCTGAAAAAGCCAGAGAAACTGTTACTGAAACAGGGAAGATGTTTTATGAAGGATTTAAACAGACTGCTATCGATATTGGTGGAGCCACTGGATTATTGGGTGCCGAACAACAAAGAGAAAGTCTTGATTATTATAAAGCTCATCCAATGATGGCAATGCTTGATATATGGGGAGTAGCATCGCTTGGCACGGGAACCGTTCTTAAAAGCGCCCTTACTGGCACCGCACGAGGTGCGATGGCATCTACTATTAGGGCTGGTATGAAAATGGGGATAAAAGAAGAAGTGATGAGAAGTGCATTTCAAGTTTCTCGTTCATTTTTGAGTCCAGCGAGAATAATAGGCAAGACTGAAAAAGTTGCATATCCTCTGGAACGCGCTTTATATAAGGCGGTAAGAACAGGGAATGTTGATGAAGTAGCTAGTGCGATAACAACAAAATTAATTAAAGAAGGCGTCGACCCGAAAAAAGCATCAGAACTCGCACAAGTCGCAGCAAAAGAAACCGCGGATAATATCGCACGGCAGTCAACCAGGTTAAAAACTCTTGATGCTTTCACTCATCCGGCAAGTGCGGCTTTTAGAGGTGGAAGCGCAATTGCCACAAAAATAAGTGGGGTGGTTCTTGGAAATCCCAGCGAGTCGGCAGTGGCGGGAGCGTTTGGGAAGGCGGTTATTGATACAAATAAAAAATCAGCTCTAATGATGGAGCGATGGCTTGAAGCGGTGACTGGCGAAAGAGGTTGGGAAAATACTATGGAAAATAGAACTCGTATTTTCCAAGAAATAAAAGCTAAACCAGATTTTGTCGGACTTTCTCCAGACGAATTTTTCGCTCATTTTGATAATTATGTGAAAGCTGATATTAGCGTAGCTCGTCTTCGTCAAATGACAAATAATCCTAGCTATATTCCTGTTAAAACGATTTCTAAAGATACCGCGGAATCAATGGCGCAGACTTTGGAAAGCAATTTTGATGATATAACAAGCGAAGCGATGGGAGCGGCAAGAGTGGGAGTCGAAAATGTGGTGGATAAAGGATTTGAAGCCATCTCGGAATTTATGAGAAAGAATTTTCGCAGAGATTTTGAAAACTTTGAAGTTCTATTGCGTCGCGCATTTGGAGAAAAAGGGAATAAAGAATCATTGATTGCCACCATAAGGGGATTATCAGAAAATAAACCGCATCTTAATGGACAAGGATGGTCAAAAGAAGTGACGGCGATGATTGAAGATATGAAAGGAACTGGTTATCAAATTGGTCTTGCTCCTACCGGCAAAAAAGTTACCCTTGCGGCGGAAGTGGTCGGAGAATTGCTCCCTACCTCTCCATCAATAAAATATGCCCAGATGTATTCTCCGAACATAGCGGATAATTTTTCGTATGAAAGAGCAGTGAAAAATCTTGATAGCCCTGAACAAGCGCGAATCAAGTCAGTTGCCGATGATATAAATAGTGACAGTGGTCTGACTGGCAAACCGAAGAATGTGATTGGCGATACTAAAGAATATGGAATAGAAAATGCTCTTCTTGAAAATGGCGAAGCCCCTAGCATAGAAGCGACTCGTTATGCTGCCGCTCAAAAGGGCTTAGCTGCAAATCAAAAGACTGTTTTGAATTTTATTGAGGATATTAATGGCAAAGATGGTCTTCATATTATTGAACATAAATTGGATAATGATGCTATAAAGAAGATACTGGATGATAATGGGTTAGAGTTCCGTACTCTTGACAAAGGGAAGCTCATCATATATGATGAAGGTATTAAGTTAGTTGACTCATTAAATAAGGTTAATCAACAAATCAATGGAAAACTTACAACCGTTAGAGGAACAGGAGAGTTTATTGGCGGCGAAACCAGAGCCGCAGGACTCCAATCCTATAAACGAATCATCTCTGAACACGAAGCCAGTAAAGTACTGGCAGATAGTGGGTTACCCAAGACAGCCGAAGAAGGGCGAGGAATAGTCTCTGCTATTCCTGAATCAGCTCTCGAATCGAACAGAAATTATCTAGGCAGAGTATTAGATAATTGGGGTTTGACTTTTAAAGGTGTCGTAGAAGGCACATCGCAATTTATGTTTCGACAAGCGTGGATTCAGCACGCTTTTAAAGATGTTGGTGAAAAATTTGGAAATATCATCACCATAAAGCGTCCTGTCACTGGCATTAAAGGCATACGAACAATTAAGATTCCTGTCGGGAAATTATTTGAGTGGCTCGATGACCATAAGCAAGAATTTTTTAGCCAGCGCGCGATGGGCGCTGGAGTATTACCGCAATTTCGTATTAGAACTGTTTTTGATATAACCATTGACGATTTGGTGAATATGGGTTTTGAACCAGATGTTGCCAAAACAATATCTTCTATTTCAAAAAAGTCTTTGCGTGAAATCCCCGTATCAGTCACTGGTATCGCAGATAAATTGGTGAACATAATGCGCGGAGCCGACGGAGTGTTTAAAGGATTTGGAGAATTTTATGATAAGTGGGCGATAAAGACCCCGACATATATGAGGTATCAAAGTCCTTTGAGTTTTATGTTTCAATCACAGCAATTCATAGAAACAAAAATTATGGGCGCTATGTTGACTAAAGATTTCGCTGCTTTGCCAGGCATTCAAAAACTGGCAGGTTTTGGGGGAAGAATGATACCAGAAAGAGTCGGAGGAATTTTGCAAAGAGCCAAAATATATTTGAGAGAAATTACTGCGGAGCCGTCTTTGAATGATTTAGCTATTGTTAGAGATGAACTTATTACTGATGTCCAAAAAGTAATCAATGACTCATTCGGCACATCTGAATTTCAATCAGTTACTCAAGGCGCAAAGAGAACTGTGGCAGAAACAGGCGCGGAGATTTTAAGCAGGTCGCATAGAGATTCTCTTTGGATGAGAGCTTTCGGAGGTTTTCATATGAATACTGGGGCGAAGATTTCTAAAGGTATCGCAAAGAAGTTTGGTATGACAATCGAAGAGGCTGTTGCTAAAAATGCCGATGGTGCTTACTTGCATCCTCGTTTAGTTCGGGAGATGCAAGACACTGTCAGAAGCGCGCTTACTTATTCTCACGGATTCCAAACTTCACCTTTAGTAAAAACTATGAACATCGTTTGGTTCCCGTTCCGCTTTCAAGCTAAAACTATTCAAACCACAGCTAAATGGTTGAGTGAACTTTCCCCAGTTTCGAGGGCTATTGTTATTAATAATTGGGTGCATTTTTCTAATTGGGCAGGGACAGATGATGGTATTGAGTGGAGGAAATCTCATCAGAATCTTTTGTATTCTATTCTTGCTTACACGACAGCTGCGGAACAGATTGGTGATTCTCTTGATGCTATTAGTAGAGGGCAATTATTCGGTGGCAATACTGGTTTAATTGGAGGCATTCCATTTGGGTTTGTTTATAATTTGGCTACTGAATTAGCTCTGCTCCCAGAAGACCCTGAACAATTTGACCCTGCCACTGGTAAGAGTTTCCAATTCAAAAAGACTCCAAAAGAAATTATCTCTTACGGCTCATTTGTAAAAGCTCTTGAAGAGTTTGTATTTATGATGGCGCCTGGTATGCCTTTATATACTGTGTCCGGCGGTGTAGTCAGAGGAGCAAGTTATCGGCATATGATACAGAAAATTGTTGAAGATACTGCTGGATGGGCGCAAGCAAAATATGAAGGAGTTGACCCTAAATTAGGAAAGACTCTTTTAGAAAGAGAATTTATGAGAGTTAGACCAGGGGAGACTAGATTTTAATTATGGAACTTATTGTTTATATATTTTTGACGCTAGTGTTTATCGGAATAGCTTTAGGAAAGCTCACTTAACTGTGGATAACTTGACATACCTTGTGTGGTATAATGTAAATATGGTATAATAATAATAGTCTGATATTAATAATTAAATAACTAAAATCTTATGAGCGAAAATGCAGCCACCCCTGTGGTACCCAAGACGGAAGCCCCCGTTGTACCAACAGCCACACCTGCGAGCAACGCAGCAGAAATGGTCAATCTGTCGAAAGAGGCACACGACCAGTTAGTACGTGACGCAGCTCGTGCTTCGGAAGCACAATCAAGAGCTGACCGTTACGAGAGCGTATTGAAGAAGAATGGTTTAATCGGCGGAGGTCATTTCAAACCCGCTATGCCAGCTACCCCTCCGACTCCAGAAGAGCGACAGGCGCAGGCAGCGGATGAAGACCGGAAAGCCGAGAAAGGTTTATTAGCACTTGCTCTTGACCCTATTTATCGGGATATTTTCGATAAAGAACCATTATTGCTAGATATGCTCACAAGGAATCCATTAGCGATTCTTCCAGTGCTTGCGCCAGAAGCGCTTGACGCAGATGACGCAGTATCACTGGTAAGGGAAGCGTTGAACAAGCGGAAGCCTGTCGCGCCCCCAGCTAATCCACCAACCCCTGCCCTAGCCACTCCGCCCGTTGGCGCTATCAATGCAAACGATAAGCCAATGAACGAAGAAGTGGAAGCAGCCAGAAAACTCCCCAATACCGAAAGAGCTATTGCGGGAATGATTGGCGCCAAATTACGGGCAAGCGGTGGGAAGAAGTAATTATTAAGTAATTATTTTATCAAGAACTTTTTTAAGGATTGATAAAATACAACAACGTGGCATTAGCATCAAGTACCCCGTTGGCATCTTACGACCAGAGTGCTGGTGAGTTTCTAGATTTATCTAATGAACTTGCGGAGATTATAAGACGGGATAATACCTCGTTCTTATCTCGCGTGGGTATCAGTGGAGAAGCTACTGAAACTACTCACTCTTGGATGGAAGATTCGCTCAACGCAAACACAGCTACTCTTGATGAATCAGGGTTTGATTCATCAGAAACAGATATGACTTTCGTGTCAACTTCCAACATTCGTGTTGGTTCGTTGCTCCGAAACACATCTGAAGCTGGCAAAACAGAAGTAATCCAAGTTACCCTTGTTGATTCTGCGACTGTTTGTACAGTTGTTAGAGGTTATGGCTCAACCAGCGGTGAAGCTCATTCAACTGGCTCCACTTGGGCTATAATCAATCCTAATCAGGAAGGACAAGACCCGCCTTCAGACGCGAGCAAGGTTCGCACGAAAGTGTCGAACTACACTCAAATCTTCCAATACGGCATCAATGTGTCTCATACGATGCGTTCCGTATTGCAGGCTGGCGTGGCTGATGAGTTCACTTTCCAAGTTTCTCGGAGACTTATGGAAGCGATGAGAGAATTGGATATGGCTCTTGTTCTTGGTGTCAAATCCGCCTCGGCAGGTTCGGATTCAGTATATCGCTCAATGGGTGGTATTATTGAATTTGCTAGCCAAGCTACCGGCAATTTGACCACCACTTCCGAAGCCCTTTCTCTTTCTGTTGTAAATTCAATGGCTAAACAGATTTGGGATGACGGTGGTTATCCGACCTTCATTCTTGTCGGAGGCAAACAAAAGAAAGCAATTTCTACGTTTGACCAATCAGCAAGACGTTCGGTGTACGATAGCACTGTCGCTGGTTATGTGGTTGACCGTATAATCACTGACCTCGGTTTCGTGCTTGATGTCATCGTTGACCCCTGGATGCCTGATGATGTGGCGATTGTCGGCGACTTGAATAAGATTCGAGTTATGCCGTTGAGAAATTCAGCGATGAGAGCAGAAGACCTCGCCAAAACTGGTGCCTCATTCAAAGCCCAGATTTATGGTGAATATACTGCCGAGTTCAGAAACGCTATTTCCGCCTTTGCTCATCACAACAATTTGACCTAATAGTTAAATTGTGGTTTCTTACTGGCTCTTCCTAAAAGAACCAGTCCCCTAAGGGGAGTCGAACTTATTGGGATAACTTAAAGTAAAAAACTTTACGCTTATGGCAATTACAAGAAATCAAACACAGTTCGGTAAAGAGATGCCGTCATTTGACCAGGCAAAACCTGGATATGACAGGCATGTCAATAGCATCCAGTCGGATGATATTGACCCGACAGTTATCCAGTATGCGGAGATTGCGGTGACCGTGGCAGAAATGCTTGCGATTCGCGCCACTCCAAAAACCCTGGTTGCTGCGCCTGGTGCAGGTTATGCTTTGGAGTTTGTGTCTGCATTATTCATTTATGATTACGCAGCCGCATTCACCGAAACAGATGATAACCTCGCTATCCGGTACACAGATGGCTCTGGAACGACTGTAAGTTTGACGCTTGAAGCTACGGGACTCTTGGATGCTACGGCAGACAAGATTTCTACGATTCAGCCTCTCGCGACAGATGTTCTCGTAACCGCAAATGCAGCGCTCGTACTCCATAACACTGGAAACGGTGAATTGGGTGGCACTGGCTCTCCTTGTCGGGTTAAGGTAGCTTATCGGGTTCATAAGACTGACCTGTAATCCGTTCTTAGTTCCCTTTGCCTCTTTCCTAAGGAGGCAAAGATGAACCCAGAACAATAATTTACTTGCAATAAAATTTGTGATATAATTAATATAATAAATACATGGCAAAAACATTACCTATTTCAGCGACAAAAAGTTATTTTCTTTCAGTAAGAAATACCTCAATTAGAGGGGTTGCGCTTTGCGCCGCCGCCGCTAGTTCTGTTCTTGAAGTATTTGATGGCGTAATTGATGCTGTCGCAACTTATAATTTTCCAAATGCAGGGACAGGTTATGCTGTCGGGGATTTAGTGACTTTGGTCGCGGGAGAAAATGGCACGAGTGAAAGTAGAGCGATTTTAAGAGTGACACAAGTTGATAATCTTTCTCCGTCATCCAGTGTTTCAAGTTCTCCTTCATCTTCAATCTCACTTTCGCCATCAGAGTCATCCTCACCGTCGAGTTCGGCATCTCCATCAACGAGTATTTCTTCCTCTCCATCCCCGTCTTCTTCGCCATCAACCAGTATTTCATCTTCACCCTCATCTTCTGCGTCACCTTCAACTAGTATTTCTTCATCGCCATCTCCCTCAACATCAGCATCAACCTCTATTTCCTCATCCCCATCTTCTAGTATTTCATCTTCAGTGTCATTATCGCCAAGCCCTTCTGTTTCTCCGAGTGCCGGTGCGGGAGAAATTACTGCCGCGGAAATAATATTCACTGGAGGTGGTTACACAGCAAGTAATACTTATGCCACTACAACTGATGGTTCTGGTACGGATGCCACAGTTAAAGTTCTGACTGTTTCTGATGTAGGCGATTCAATAGCAAAACTGGCTTGCGTAGCTAATGAGTCAGCCCCGCCATTCATTTCTGATTGCGGTGTCCTTACTACAAAAGGTATCAGTGTTAGAATCAGTGGTACATCTGCGAAAGGACACATCACTTACGAATAATAGATTTCTCATAGAGTTATCCACAGAGGCGCCTATTGGCGCTTTTGTGTTATTTGGGATATAATGAAAATGAAGGGGGCATAAGTTGGTCGGACGAAGGAAAAATTCCTGGCTTGCCGATGTTGTGCGATACAACCCCCCTTCAATTATAAAATAATATCTAAATATGCTTAGTTGTATCATCCCTTCATATAAAGATTCATCTCTCCATAAAACTATTCAATCTATCTTAGACAATGCGCAAGGAGAGATAGAAATTATTTGTGTTCTCGATGGTTACTGGGCAGAGATTATTGATGACCCGCGGGTCAAGGTTCTTCATCTTGGAAAGAATCGTGGGATGCGCGATGCTATTAATGCCGGTGTTGCCATCTCTAAAGGTGAATATCTTATGAGGACTGATGAGCACTGTTCATTTGCTAAGGGTTTCGATAAAGTAATACTCGACACAATAGAAGACAATTGGATAGTCACACCAACTCGTTACGAACTTGACCCTATTAAGTGGAAGCGTATGAATTTACCGCCAGTCAATTTTACAAAACTTATCATCCAAAATGTTTCCAATGGTGTTCAGAAGTTTACCGCAGTCCCCTGGAAAGAGCGTGATGAAGAATTGAAAGATGTGATGATAGCTGAAACTTTAGGAATGCAGGGGAGTTGTTGGTTTATGAAAAAATCTTGGTGGGATAAAGTTATTGGCGAACTTCAAACTGAAGGTTACGGCCAGCTTATTCAAGATTCCACTGAAATGATATTTAAGACTTGGAAAGCTGGTGGCAAGATGATGCTGAATAAAAATACGTGGCACGCTCATCGGCATAGAAAGTTTGGTAGAATGCACAATAATGGCACTAAAGAAAATCCGGCGAATTGCGATGCCGGTTATAAATACGCGATAGATGTGTGGGGCGATTATTATGAAAAAGTAGTCAGACCAAAATGGCAGATTTAACTTGCTTATTTTTAACAGTAAATCGTGTTCCCTGGATGGCTTATCACAATAAGATAATGCTTGAAGCGATTGGTGATTGTCCGCTCATCACAATCTCTGCGGAATCGATGAATTTACCTGGCATCCAATTACGACAAAGTGCCGAGCAATCACACGATAAGATTTATAAATTGATGTTGCAGGGCGCGAAACTGGCCGCAACAGATTATATAGCAATAGTGGAAGATGATATGCTTTATTCTAAAGACCATTTTGAACTTCGTCCGCCATTAGATACTTTCGGATATAATTGGAATCGTTGGTCATTATTCACGTGGGGCGAACCGACTTTTTCTTTTAAGAGAAGATATTGTAATGGATGCAGTATCTTGCCGAGATTAGAAATGATTGATGCCTTAGAAGAACGATTTTCTAAATGGAAAGAAATCCCGCATCATCTTAATGGCGAGTTGGGTTTTGAAAAGGTGGAAAGAAATCTCGGAGTGAAAGTAAGAAAATCTGTGGTGTTATATTCAAAGATTCCCGTTGTCCAGATACATCATACTTATGGAACGCCAGGGATAGGGAGAGCGCATCTTAATCAGAATGATACTGCTGATTTGGAAGCGAGAAAAATAAGAAAGAGAATGGGATTTATTCGTGCTTATGAAGTGCCATTTTGGGGGAAATCATCAGAGTTAATTTTTAACTTCAAATGAAATACGATTTAACAGCAATCTTTTTAACAAACAACGAAGTGCCATCTGAATGGATGAAATTTCATAATAAAATTTTATTGGAATCGCTTAATGGCGCGCCACTTATTACATTATCCCGCAAACCAATGAATCTTGGTATAAATATATTACAAGACAAACCAAAGAGTATGTCAAATATATATTGGCAATTATTGCGCGGAGCAAAAATGGCAAAGACTGATTATATCGCAGTGGTTGAAGACGATTCTCTCTATCCGCGTGAACACTTTCTCCAGCGCCCAAACAAAAATTGTATTGGTTACAATATGAACCACTGGTCTCTTTTCACTTGGGGCGAACCAATATATTCTTGGCGCAATCGCAGAGGTAATTATTCTATGTTATCATATAGGAAATTAGTGATTGAAGCGCTTGAGGAGAGGTTTAAAAAATATCCAAATGGAACACCAGATAGAATTACGGGTGAAATCGGCAGACCAATGGTGGAAAGAAATATGGGAATAACTTTAAGACCGGTAGAAGAATTTGAAACGACAGTGAGTATTATAAATTTTAATCATTCCAACGCTTCGGATAGATTACAATTAAGGCAGAGAAAAAGTTTAGGCGAGATTAGGGCAAATTCGATTCCATATTGGGGCGAGGCTTCTGAATTAGTAAAACATTTTAAGTAATATGACAATACAAGAATTTAATAAAACTAAAAATGGACATAAATCAAATAAGACAATTAAATGCTAATCTAAGCAAGAACTATACGACACACATGACTATGCTTGTCAAAGTTTTGCTTGCAAGTAAAGGTGATGTGATTGAATGCGGGGGTGGTGTGTTTAGCACTCCTTTACTCCATTGGATATGCAAAGATATGGATAGAGAATTGATTACTTATGAGAGCGACCCTGAATATTATGCGTTTGAACACACATTCCAAAGTCGTCAGCATAGAATACGATTTGTAGATGATTGGGATAAAATAAAGATACCTGACCACGTGAGTGTTGTCTTTATTGACCATCATCCGCCAGAGCGAAGAATGATTGAAACTTTGAGGTTTAAAGATGTAGCAGATTATATTGTAATACACGATACTGAACGAAAGAGCAGAGAATATAATAGACTAGAAGTGTTTGAACAATTTAGATATAGATATGACTGGAAGATGTGTAAGCCCTGGACTAGTGTGGTTTCAAATTTTAAGGATTTATCAAATTTATGAGTGCTAAAGATTTATCCAACAAATTTATGTCTATAAGCCCAGAGATAGTGTCTTTCGCAAAGGTTTTTTGCCATAGGTTTTTTGCGGCAGAAACAAGTTCTACAACTCAATCTTGGTTTAGAAATATGCAAAAGAATTTTAGCAATGTCTTTAGCGGGATACTCACCTCCTATATTTCTTTTTTTCCAACTATCAGAATGATACCGCCTTATGTGTTCAGTGTTATTTTTCATCAATTCAAGATTTTCTATTCTATTATCAGTCTTGACATGATTCAAGTGGTGCACTCTTTCGTTCTTTTTAAGTTTTCTCCCAAGATGTTGCTCTATTACAAACCGATGTTCCAAAACTCTTTTTTCTCCAGTATTTATACGGATATAGCCAAGTGGACTGATACAGGGCTGTCCTTTTTTAAGGTTTCTCCAATTAGGAGAAATCTCATAGTTCCCGTGTCTAAAAAATCGGCTTCTGTGCATTGCACAAATACGACCATCATTCCATTTAAGGATGTTGTTGCAGTATTTAATTTTGCAAATTTTTCCAGTAGCCATAACATAATCATAGCATGATGGATAATAAAAAACAACCTTACACGCTCTCTATACTTATCCCCAGCCGTCACGAGGAATTTTTAGCAAGAACGATTCAAGATGTTCTTGAAAACATGAGTGACCAAACCGAAGTTATTGCCGTGTTGGATGGAGAGTGGGCATCGCCCTCAATTCCTCAACATCCGAGAGTAACGGTGGTTTACCTCCCTGAAGCCATAGGACAAAGGGCGTCAACAAACCTCGCTTGCAGACTTTCCAAGGCAAAATATGTTTGTAAAATTGACGCACATACCGCTTATGATAAAGATTGGGATATAAAAATGTTTGAAGCATATGAAAAGGTGGGAGATGATGTCACGATGGTTAGTACAATGCGCAACCTCCACGCCTTTGATTGGGTGTGCAAATGCGGATTTTCTCATTATCAGGATAAAGGTTCAATATGTCCACAATGTTCAAGTTCTATGAAAAAGAAAATGGTGTGGCAACCACGCAGAGGCACGCGCAATTATTCTTATTGTTTTGACTCGGAGCCGCATTTTCAATATTTTCGAGCTTTTAGTGAGCGCCCAGAAGGGAAAGGAGATTTAACCGAAACGATGTCTTTACAAGGGTCTGCTTTTATGTTGACACGTGAAAAGTATTGGGAACTTGACATTTGTGATGAAATGTTTGGTAGCTGGGGGTCACAAGGATTGGAAGTAGCAATAAAAACCTGGTTGAGTGGCGGTAGAGTGATATGCAATCACAAAACCTGGTATGCTCATATGTTTCGCACAAAATCAGCGAATGGATTTGGCTTTCCTTATCCACAGTCAGGGAATCAAGTAAATAATGCTAAAAAGATGGCTAAAGACTTATTTTTCAATAATAAATGGGATAAAGCCATAAGACCCCTTTCCTGGCTCGTTGAGAAATTTGACCCACCTGAACAATATTGGTCGAAAGAGGATAGACTTAACATTAAGAAGTGTGGTATAATAAAGAAATGAAAATGCCTTTTTCTGTTGTCAAAACGAATAATACTACCAACAAATCATTCTCCTACTCAAAAGGAAATGTGACTTTGAATTTTACTCTTCGCACAGATATTAAAC
>Ga0209323_10001924_pt1 | contig 13743 bp, 18 predicted proteins | sample Rifsed19ft2_FD_184014 | JGI IMG/M metagenome (GOLD analysis project Ga0209323, IMG submission 184014) | Soil microbial communities from Rifle, Colorado, USA - sediment 19ft 2 (version 2) | ecosystem: Environmental > Terrestrial > Deep subsurface > Rock core/Sediment | place: Rifle, Colorado...
CAGTCACACTTGTGTCTCGCGACTGGGCCTCGGCCTTGGCGGCCGCCTCGGCATCCTTACGTCGTTGCTCCTGGAGCTCTTGGACCTGCTTTTGAAGCGCCCGGTATTCCGGGGTATCGGTAACCGGAACGGCTTTCGGTGGCGTGCCCTTTTCGTCGGGTTCTTTCGGCTTCAGCGCGGCGATCTTTTCCTCGAGTGACGGAACTAGGCTTTCCTGGATCGTCTTTGTGAGGTCAGCGTTGATCGTTTTCGCGACCTCAGCCGATACCTTCGGTAACTCGCGCTTCAGGTGCGTCGTGATGGCCGCGTTGACGGTGGTGTTGATGAGCTCGGCGTTTTGCTGTTTGAGTTCTTCAGCAGTCGGTAGCTCAACGTCGTTGCCTTCTGCGTCCTTGATCGTAATGGGCATACTTCGGTCCTCAGCCCCGGGTCGGGGCTGTGCTGGGGTTTCGTTTCAGCGCCCCAGTGGCGCTGTGCGGCATTGCCCGTTATCTCGCTCGAGGCCGTACTCAAGCGCGGGGTTATGCGGCTATTGACCCGTCTTCACTCGGCGCCGCAGGGCGAGTGATGGGGTGAATTTCGCGGCTTGTTCAGTCCAGGCTCCCTCGCGGCCGCGGGGGAGTGGCGGAGTGGGTTTTATTCGGCCACAGCTACGCACGGCCTAGGGAGCGGTTTCACATCTTCGGATTCCAAACCAAGCTCACGACAAATCGCTGTGCGCAGAAACTCGATGCGACTCTGTGTTTGTCTCACGTCCCACCGCGCGGCCCCGGCGGTGGGAAGAGTCTTGGTCGTCTCGCGCTTGCGCGGTCCGCTCGAGCCCGGTTCCTCGCAGCATCCAGTTCCTGGAGCCGCTGTAGCAAGGATTCTGGACTGCTCTTCAGCTGCGTCGGGCGGATCCCGCGTTCCCCGTACCCGAGTGCTTCTCGGATATATCGGACCGACGACCGCTGTTGGTTGTCCAGCGTCCAGCGGTGCGGATTCGTGACCGTGTCGACAGCCATCCTGTCGGTTGCGCTTCGACCCTGAATCGCGTCCAGGATCTCGGCCTTGAGCTCTCTGTAATCAATCTGAATTCCAGGGAGCCGTTGCCTGAGCTGCTCAGGCACGAAGATCGTCATCACGACGCATCGGCACCGGTTGTGGACCGGGGGCTCGTATCCGCTCTCGAAGTGCCGCCCGAGCGGCACCATTTGCCCGTCCAGGTGATAGCAGACGCTGCAGGTAGCCTTGTCGAGGTAGGCGGACCAAAACCGGTAGGAAAGTGCGGTCCAGCCCCAGGGGAGTCCGAGGTCGGTGTCGGTAGGAGGCTCTTCGGTAGTGAATCGTTCCCTGGCTCGGCGCGGGGTATCGTCATCCCTGGCCCGGATGACCTGGTTCCACTGGTAGCGGTGCTCAGCCTCGTACGCGTCGAAGGCTTGGACGGCGGCGTGGTTCCGAAGCCTCGGCGCCATGATGGCATCCGTCGACTTGATTGCGTCCTGAATGGCGCCCCCGGTGCGCCCCCATTGCGCCACCCCCGCTACCGCGGCAGCAGACCACTGAGATACAGCGGAACCGGTTGCCAGCGTTGCCTGGACAGCATCCTCGGCCTGGGTCTGAGAGCGCCCCAGTACCGGTAACTTCCACACCGCCGCGTAACCGGCAGCTTTGCCCCACCCCTCAGCCATCGCCAGTTCGAGTTCGACCTGACCATGGGCGAGATCTCGTGCTGCCCTCCTGCCCGCCTCGACCGCATCGTACAGGCGGCCATCAAGCCTGGTGGCCTCGTCACGAACGGCCACCATGAAGCGCTGGTCGAAGCTGTCCCTGTTACGGCGAAGTTGCCTGGTCTGTTCTACGAGCCTGGCCGTTGCCTCCCGAGTGGCATCCCTCATCATCCCGAGAACAATGGCCTCGGATGCGACGGCCCGCTGAATGGCGTCTAGGTGCTGGCCATGAATTCGCGCCTTGGCCTCAGGCGGCAGCTTGGCCGGCACCGGTCGCGTCTCCCTCTTCCTCCTCTTCGTCTTCCTCGGTTCGCGTTTGCGGAGGAGTCTCGGTCAGCTTTTTTCGCAAGAGCTCTTTGGTGAGCTCAGCCTCTTTCACCCCGGCCTGAATCTCTTTCTGGATGACGGCTTTAGTTTCGGGGGAAGCCCCGGGCAACAGAGCGAACGCCAAGGCGCACTTGTACTCGGTTTGGAACGTCTCCGAGGGTATCGGCACACTTTCGAGTTGCAAGGCCTCGGTGGTGAGGTCAACTCGCTGCTCCAGGTTGAACTTCGACAGGCCGAAGGCACGCCAGACTACGTTTTCACCGCGGGCTGTACTGATCAGCGTGTAGATATCGACCGCAACCTTGCGCACGAATTCGCCGAGCGCCAATAGCACCTTTTCGGTAGCGGCCCGATCTTCACGTTTGCTTTCCCCGCTACGGCCGACCACAGCTGCATTGTTGTCGAGAGACTGAGACATCGCCGTCACGGTCCGATACATCTCGTCCCGGAGCTCATTGACACCGCCTTGCGCAACCGTGAAGGCCTGGCTCTTCGGGCTAGCGAACCCGATTTCGTCCTGGTAGCCGATAGGCACGAACCCCTTCTCGCGCCACTTGTCCATGATGTTGTCGCCGCGATGCGGATCCTGCTGGATCTCCGGCGGCAACGCCTCGCCAAACCCAGAAATCGGAGGACCGAGTTTGATGTACCCGATTTCATGCAGGCTCTGTGCAACGGACCCGAACAGATCGCTTCGCCGCTGGAATAGCTCCTCTGCCAACGAGCCGATCTTGTTGCCCGCCCAAAGCCCATCAGGAAGCTCGAGCACGACAATTGGTATCTTGGTGAAAGAGGTCTGGACAGGCTCTTGGACGACACGCAGGTACATCGTGTCCGGCGGCTTACTTCCTACTTTGATCGGTGGCGTCTCCAGCGACATGCACCAGGCATTACCATTCTGCATGAGCCAAATCTTGAAGCGCTCACGGTAGGTCTCACGCGTAGACCACGGAGTCTCACGCTCACAGATTGTCCTCCGAAGAATGGCCCACGTCCACGCCCCATCCATACCAACGCCCCAGTCCATGATTTGCTCTGGGAATTCTTCGCCGCAGTAGCCGCGCCCCGCACCGAGTTTGTTCTCTTCGTAGCTAGTAACAGCCTCTGGCGCCATTGGCATGTCAACCGACACGTAGCCGCGCTTCAGCAGCAAGGCGGTGGTGATGACTCCCCGCAGCATCATTGCCAGCGTTGTACCGTTCCGGTCGCAGTCCTTGGCGAACGATGGCCAGAAGATCTTATCCGGTACCTCTCCCGGGGTATCCGGATTGTTGTCATCACCGGCCGGCGTAACATGGAGCGCTTCCTCAAAAAGCGCCGCCACCAGGTAGTCGATAATCTGCCCGAAATAGGCGATGTAACTCGTCTTGGTGAGCCGGTACTCGTAGGACGCTTGGCTTTCGTTTGGATCCTTGGTGATGAACTCGCTAGCGTGATCCTGAAGCTCGTACCCGCCTTTGTAGAGCAAGCGTATCCGCTGCCACAACGCAGCATCGACCACAGGATTGCGGATCGTTAGGGTGGCGTATGGAAGCAGAGCGATCCGTTTGAAGGCGTCGAGTCGCTCAACCGGAGTCTCATCAGCCATCGCTCACCCTTTATGCCCACTGTGCTCCGATGCCTGCCGCCGTACTCGCATTGGTTCCGTCGGTGGTCCCCACCGAAAGCCCGAGCGTCGTTCCAACGCCCGCCGAGCTGAATTCGACAACCTCGACATGGGCATCGGTACCATGCGCGCGACCCGTCAAGACATACTCGTCAGCAGCAACCGTCACGAACGTGTGCGCGACCTGTCCCAGTCCAGCTACGACGACCGCCAAAGCGGCATTGATCCGTGCCGCCACCAGGGCTTGTGTAGTGTCCGTTGCGGCGAATTCGACTTCCACGTCACCAGTATCGAACACGGTGCCTTCATCGAACCGCAACGTGACCGAATCCCCAGCGACGAAGGTCGGGGTGGTATCGGCTGAGCTACTGGATACGGTAGCCGCGGCTCCGATTCCAGCGTACTTCCACTCTCCGAAGATGCCGCTACCGTATCCAGCCAACAGCGGAATCGATTGCCACGCCACATCGAAGAGTTCTACGATTCCGGCCGTGTTGACCCACACGTAGCTTGCTGGGCGACCGACGCCGCCGTTCGCCACGAGGTCGAGGTCTACCGTGACGGTTGCCCGGTAGTCGGTTTTGCTCGGTGACTTGATCTGGACGAACGACATCGTGACACCTTTCAGTGCTGCGGAAGGTACTTGGTCATCTGTGCCAATCTGTCGCGATAGCTGGTGCCGGAGAAAAGACTTATGAGCGCCGCTAGAGCATCCACGATGTCATCGTGGTCATCTTTCCGTGGGTCTCCCGTGAACGCCAATACCTCGGACAGGAGTTCTTCCACCCACGGACCGTAGTAGGAGGATCCTTCGTCTGGCACCAGGACATGACCGACGCCTGCTCCGGGAACTCGCTGCCCGTTTTCGTCGTACAGCGGCAGCTGGTTGCCTTTGTCGTCTTCTGGAGGATTCCAGAGAATCGATGCCGGTTGAGCTCGGATGAGCTTGTCAGCCGTCGCGGGTATTGCCTCAATCGGTGGCAAACCCTTCAGGTAGTTGTTGTTGATGAGGTCGGCGACTCCCTTTTCGCCTCCACCACCGGTGAACCACCGCATCGGCCCACGCCATGTGTTGCCGTTCTTGTCCTGGGTCAGCTGTAGCGATCTGAGCACGAGAGCAAACGATGATGCCGGCACTTGCGTCCGCACCATGTGGAGCAGGAATACGTCGCGTCCCACGCACACGCCGCGGATGATGACCGACCAATCTACGCCCTTCTTTTTCTCGCTGTAAGCGAGGTCGAGCCCGTAGCCGATGCGGTAGCCCATTCCGATCGGGAGTTCTCGGAAGTGGGTAACGCCCTTGAAGAGCGCGCCATCGACGGTCTTGACGAGCCAGTTGCCGTCCCTGAGCTGCAGGCGCCTGACCCGGTCTGGAATCGCCGCAACGCGCGCCGCATACTTCTGGTCTGCTCGCGGGTTGTCCGCGAGCATGGCAGGAATGAAGGTCCGGGAGAGGGTCTTTGGCCTACCGTCGGGATTGAAGACCGGCTCTCGCTCGTAGATCTCATGCCCGTCGTCGTCCAGGTATACGTGCCAGATCTCTCCGGGCCGTGCCGGCGGTAGCCTCCCGCCGTCATCGCTCCGCTCTGGCAGACCTTGCGCTTTGAAGTTCGGGTTGAGCCACGCTCCCCAGCGCTTGAACACCCACTCGTGTCCCGTTCCTCCGGGGTTGGTCGTTGCCCGTACGTAGACCGGGAGTCCCGGTCGGCTCGAGCGGTTACGCCCAATCAGGAACGTATACTGCTGCTCGGTGAAGTGGGTAAGCTCGTCGAAGATCAGTAGGTTGATTTCCCACCCATCGTAGGACTTCCAGTCGTCGTCGTTGTTGCAGTGGCTGAGCGTGACCTCGGCGCCACTTGGGAACGTCCACCGGTAGTGCGGGCTCTGTACCTTCGATGCGCCAGGGCATACCGTAGGATAGAGGTCCCAGCTCTTGTGAATTAGGTCGTCAAGATCCTTGCTTTGACGGCGAAGGATGAGCGACCGCATCCCGTGCAGATGGGCCCACTTGAGCGGGAAGGCTACAGCTGCGGCGCTCTTTCCGCCCCCAGCTGCTCCGCCATACAGCACCTCATCGCAGTCGATGTTCCAGAAGAGTTCTTGTGGGCTCTTCCAGTCATACGTTGGACGGCCCTCAACCGGAGGATTCGGGCGCCAGTGGGAGGCGATGTCGAGCGGTTGCGGTCCCTGCTCTTCGTCGTCAAGAGCTCGGAGCCTAGCCAGTCTCTCGCCGGCTATCGCACTCCATGAGGTCTTCGTAGATCCCAGCGAGAATTTTTCGCGCAAGAACCCCTTGGACATTGGCATTCACGTTCTTTTCGACTACGTCCAGCATTTCTTGCTTCGCCTGCTGGACCTGGATGTTGATCTTCTGACCCCACTTCTCGGGCATCGTGCGTTCGAGAATAAACCCCAATGCGCCCCATTGTCCCCTTTGGATAACTCGTCCGTTACTGTCGGTAATGTCCTCGGAAGCTTCGACGATACGGTCGACAGCTTTTCCCTCGAACATGGCACGTGACTGCCCGATCTTCTTTGCGATCTCGGCGTTCCGGTTAGATTTCCCCTCCGCGAGAGCCTTCCGTCCGCTTGTTACGTACTGCCGAATCACGTCATACGACACGCCCACGCGTTCGCAGGCCGACGCCAGCGTTACTCCCTTGCTCACGGCGTAGCAGATCTGTCCGACGACCTTGTCGTCGATCACGATATTACGGGACATGACCAGCCCTTTCAAGGTGACTTCCTGCGGGATTCCGCGAGTAATCGCGCGGTTGATACGTGAGTCTTGTCCGCGAAGCGGGTTCTCTTGGGCACGGGTTTCTTTTCACCGCGCGGATGGCGCTTGAGCTTGCGTAAGTCTACCCGGGTCGCCAAGCGCAGCATCTCTTTCGCCAGAGCTGTCGGGGTGCTCGTTTGGAAGGGTTCCCAGGCGGAAGGGTCGACAGCGATCGACATGCCCGGTGCGGTCTTGCGAACCTGCAGAGCGATATAGTAGCCGGACACGTCCTGCTGGACCTTTTCGACTCCAAACGCTGCGCGCAGCGCAGCTTGAACCGTGGACAGTATGTTGTAGGTCGCGAGGGCCACGCCAAACCCGAAGAGCGCAGCTCGCGGATACCCGAGCGTCGCAAGCTCGCCCGCCAGCATCTGGGTCAGCGATTGGAACATGGTCTCCAGCGTCCATCGGTCTCGATAAAGCTCGGCCGCCTTGACTGCATTGGCCATCGCGTGGGGCAGGTTCGTCAGAATGGCGATCTCGGGGTCCCCATCTCGCGTCGGCTTGTCCAGACGGATAGTAATCCGTCGCGCCTCTATCGGCTTGCCAGCAGAATCGAGGATCGTCACCGACTGCTCGAAAACCTCTCCAGTCTCAGTCCGACCGCATCGACGCACGGCACCCCGCGAGACGACCTGAAGATTCGCATGATGACGAATCAAAAAGTACGCAGGGCGCTGGGCGATCCCCGTCAGCAGTCCGGTAGTGCAGAAGTTCCTATCCGCAATCCACAGGTCGTTCGGCGCGACCAACTCAAGGATCTCGGCGGACAGCGACCGTTCCTGAGCATGGCCGTCTTCGCACGGAATCATGTCTGTCACCAGCATCAACTCCGGATCCAGAACAACCAATGCGTGCCCGGGCAATGGGCCAGCCTTGCTTCTCCGCAGCACCTTGAGGCGCCTCTCGGTGGCCGCAAGGTGATTCCCGTCGACGATTCGCACACGGCAACCCGCAACCAACTCCGGCATCCGTCCACCCATCGCGTCAATGACTGGCGTCAACCGCTCCGCAGTATGGGTAACCAGCGCCGCGGTCACGCCCGATTCCAGGCCATTGAGCTTATTGTACACGGACGTGAGCGCGACCGGCAACGTCTCCGCGACTTCCTGGTATGCGGCATGAATCGACGGCTCGATCTTGCAGACCACCATGCCCATCAGGTCGACCACCGACGAGAACAAGAGCTCGCGAGTGTACTGACCATCCGCCTCTTGCGCGAACAGCTTATCCAGTTCCTCCGGCGCCAGCGCGTGTTCCATGGCGGCGCGGGCCATGACACTCACGGGAGCCTTTTCGACAAATCGCCCGAACACCTTCGATAGAATCATGCATGGCCGAATGCGTCAGACGTCGTGCTCAACGCAAACACGTTCCACACGGTACCGAAAAGTAAATCTCACAAAGTGCGATATGGAGCTGATGGACCTACACGTCCGCGACCTTGAAAGGGCTGGGGACATGACTCATGCTGCGCTCGTCTCGCGGCGCATCCGGAAGATCTTCCGGAGCTTGTCACCGGATTGGAAACGGTTCGCCTCGAGTCCGAGTTCTTCGAGAAACGATGCGGCGTCTTCTGGGCTCTTGAACACGGACACGAAGTAGAAGTCGGTAGTGTTGTACCGAGCCCCGGCCTCAGCCGTCTTGGCCACGACCTCACGGGCAGCGCGTAGCCTGTCCGCCATCTCTTCGAGCTTCGTCGCTTCTGCGTTGTCGACTTGATCGCCGAACATCCGCATTACATCGGCGTCATCGAACCCCGTAGCGTCGAGGTCGAGCCCCGGAAGCATCTCGTTGAGCTTCTCTGGGTCCCATTCACCTTGAGCGGACCAGTTATTCAGGAGCAGGTTCGCTTCCTTCTCCTGCTTATCGTCAAGGTCGACCACCGCAACGGTCAACAGGTATTCGGGCTTCGTCTCAAGCTGGTCGAGAATCGATAGCCGCTGATGCCCACCAACGATGTTTCCGGTGCGCTTGTTCCACTGCACAGGACCCAAGTTCTTCAGCTTCTTGATCCCTTTACGGAGCTTTTTCCGCGCGGTGTCACTGATGCGGCGTGGGTTGTAAGGCGCGTTCTTCAGATCACTCCGCCGCCGAACCTCGCATACGAAGCCCTCGTATTGCGTAAGGGCGAGTTCTTCGAGTGGGCTATCCAAGGCCATAGAACTCACGCCGAGCCGGTACCGCCCCTACGTAGGGGAAAACTTGGGAAATACGATCAAAGTCGTCGGGGTAGTTGTCGAAGAGCCACAACAACCGAGGGATCGACAAGTCAATCCCTGTTGTCTGTGTCCCCTTCTGTGCGTCGGGTATCGGAATGTTCCTTGCCTTCAGGTACGCCAGAACGTCGAACTTGTTCCACCCAACGATCGGACAAATGGTCTTCGTGCGTTGCGCCTTGCGAGCGTTCGAAGCGCGGAACATGTAGTCGGATCGGCGTTGACCGTTCGCAATCAGCCGAATCCCTGTTTCCTGCGCCGCCACCTTGTAGACGTCCTGAATCGATAGCTTCTCAAGGTCGCCATACTCGCCATACTTGTCCCGCACCGGACAGAAGATCTCTTTTTGCAAAGAGACCACCACTTGCGGGTGGACATACTCACGAACCGTAACCCCCCATCGTTCTTTGGCGTAGTCTATGAGCGGCTGACAGCACCGCAGCCCCGGAAGGAACACCATGAAGAAAGCCTCCATTCGTTTGAAGGCTCTCGAGCATAGGTCGATGACAGCGAGACTGTCTTTACCTCCCGAGTAGGCGACCAGAACAGCCTCGCTCTCATCCGCTGCCTCTCGCAGGATCCGTTCAGTTTCCTGCCAGGGCCGCTCTAGTGCTTTAGGCACTCAGCCTGCTGAGCTTCCGACACCAGGGCGGAAACGGATCGCTCCGCCGCCTGAGGCCTTGCTGAAACGAGCCGGTGCCTTCTTTGCAGGTGCCTTCTTTTTTCGAGCTGCCATGTTTGTTCAACCTCCGGTTGGTTGTTATCGAGCGCCGGCAAATCCGGCGCGTCATCTGTTCAAGGTTAGGTGTCTGCTGGTGTGGTAAGCATCGGGGCGAGCGTGCGTGTCAGTCGTGACTAGCCTGCAGAGCTTCCTTTGCCTGTGGCGCGGATGGCACCACCGTGCGCATCCCCTTACGGTGACCAACGCCGCCCCGCGCGCGTCTCGGTAACTTCAGCGGTACCTACTTGCCCTTACCCTTGCCTTTTCCGCCCTTGGGCATCTTCGGACCGCCGTTTCCCTTGCCTTTGCCTTTTCCGCCGCATCCCATGATGGTTTTCTCCTGTTGCTGCCGCCGGCCGGCGGCTTGAAGTCTTTGAATCCAGGCCCTACGCCGCTTCTGTATTCTGCTCGGGGGGCAGCGGCAGGCCGAGCTTTTCGGCCGCCTTGGCGATTCTGACGTAGGTGTGTAGCCCTACCGTCCGTTTCTTCGGATCCGGGTGGTACGCTCGTAGAATGCTCGACCGACCAACGGTTGCTTCGAGTTCTATCTGCGCCATTTGGAGCGAGGTCAGTCGCTCGCTTGTCCTGTACCGCGCCATGCTTCGCCTCCTGAGCTGCTGGAGCCATCTACACGGGAGGCTCCGCAATTCAGGGGCTCGAATATCCGCGCCTACTTTGGTCGCCTGGCCTCGCGGCTCACCCGGGTTCAGGCCGGGCCCCGTCGCCAATCGGGTTGAGATTCCGTGAAAGCGGCCGTGGACTCCGGCGCCCGCGGGTACGGGCCGGCGGTCATCGCCGGATGGCGAGGTCTTGGGTTGAATGGTTTGACCCGACGCTTTGCACACGGGCTATCGGGTCGCCATGCCTCGTGACTACGTCGTCTGAATCGCGCGGTATCCTGACCTGTTGCTGGTTGGCCAGCCTATTGTCACCGAAAACTTGACCACGGTGGTCAACCAGTCGCTTCTAAAGACCCGCCTCGGAGCTCCAGAGTGGGCACTCTCCTGGTCTCAGGATCGGTTTGAATCCATGCTTCGTCCACTGCATTCGAGCCGGTGGCTTGCCGAGCTTTTTGGGTTTGAGCGCGACCGTTTCGCTCTTTAGCAGCTTGCGCTTGGGTAAGCGTGCGATTGCCTCCCGAATCGCGTCCACCGCGCGGTCGACATCGTCTTCGACCAGGCCGGAAGGTATACGAACCACGGTGATTCCGTGGCGGGCCATCACGCGGTCCCGGTGGCCGTCGTACTCTGGATCGTGGATTCCTCCGTCGACCTCGACCACGATTCGATCAAGTGGGCTTGCGAAGTCCGCGATGTAGCCGAGCAGAGGGTATTGCCGCCTGAACTTCACTCCGAGCTGGCGAGCGTTGAGCCGACTCCATAGGATGCGCTCGGAACGCGTTGGGTTCCGCCGCATCTCGCAGGCCTTCTCGCGCTTCCAGTCCGGCATGCGTCTACTGAGCAAATTCGCGCCCCTCTATTAGGCTCGCGAGTATCCGTTCCAGAATGTTCCAGATTGCTCCGTGCTTTTGGCCGGTCTCGCACTGATCTCGCAGCCGAAAAAGGCTGACGTGCGAATAAAATTCACTATTTTTCGCCGATCAACGGGAACCGGTTGGCCGGGATTACACTTCCAGACACTCCGGGCACGCTTGGTGCATCGTCTTGGGGCGATGGCAACCAAGATCACACGCAGGCAGGTTTGGGGGGTGGTGCTGGGGGAGATTGGACCCGACGTTCCGCCGCCGGTGGTAGCGCTACGCCGTCTAGCGGTGAGTCTGATAGGGAGGGAGCTCAGGCGCGCCCCTAGCGCGATTGCAGCGGCCCAGGCGCTCGGCATCACCTACCGGGCCCTCGTGCGCCTGGTGGGTGAGCACCCCGAGCTACGGCAGGTATACGACCGGACGGCCAGATCTGAGTTCAGGAACCGGACCGCAAACGATGCGTAGGCATGACACCGGTGTCTTTTTGGTTATGTCTATGAGTTCATTCAGAAAACCGGACTACGGCCAGTCGGCCTGCTATGCCTAGGCATGACCTAGGTGTCATAGACTGGGCCGTCTCGGTTCACCGGTTTTGCGTCGTCTTTTCGCGCACTTAGCAGCTCTAGACCTGAGCGTGACACCGCTGGCACGCCTACTGCAATAGCGGTTGGCGAGCGCCACCCAAACCACCCAACCCAAGGAACCTACCATGAACACCGCCACCGTCTCATGCACCTACGCGAAATTACACAACGGCAATTGGGGAATTCGGGCCAAGGGAGTCGTCACGGCAGGCGAGACCGTTACGGTCACCAAGCGCGACGGCACCACGAAAACCGAAACGGTTGGCCGGGTTCTGTTCTGCAAGGATGGCCTGAGCATTTGCGCCATCGAGCAGGCTACTGTCAGCAGCCGTGGCGGACGGCGAGGCAGCCGGGGCGCACGCCGGGAATGCGACGAATGCGGGGAGTATGTCACCCCCGGCACGGTTTGCTGGGAGACCGGTTGCACCCACTGAAAACTCTTGCCTGATGATACCGCATCATGCGCTATTCTAGGATCAACATGAGCCGCGCCGAACTTCTGACCGAACTGACCGGTATTCTGGCCGAATCGGCCGACCCACGGTCTCGCAACGACCGCCACCTAGGGGAGGTCATCTGGCAGTTGGTCGACCGGCTTCGCTTCTGTGGCGCCGGTGTCTACGAGCCACGCGGGCTTTCGGACACCGGGCTCTCAGATGAGGACATGCACCAGATCTCACTCTACCACCTACCACCCTACGCCCAGGACGAGCTGTTCGCCCGGTTCGACGCTCAACTCGCTGCAATGCTCGGGAGCGAGGCCCAATGAACAAGCGCCCTAATCACCCTGCCTATGCCGCCATGCTGGCTGCCAGCAAGGCCACGGGACTACCGCGATCGTTCGCGACCGACCTCACCAAACACGATAGGTCTGCCCTCGCGCAAACACCGTTGACTGACTCGTTTGCCTGGGCGCTCTACGATGCCGGCACCCATCTTGTGTGGTCGAGGAAACACGACCGCAGCCAAAGATCTCAAGAACACGGACAACCGAACGGATTTGGAGCGCAAGGCCGGTAGCCTGCTCGACATAGTGGCCGACGAGTAGCGGTCAACGTTCGACACCCTGGGGCCCGGCAGGCGGGCCCCAGGAGCCGGCCGTTCACCACCCAGGAGGACCCACCATGGTCTACGCCGCATGCCACACAGCCCAATCGTCACGCGCTCGCCCCGGCTCTCGCGGTAAACCGTGGGCCCGGGGCTCGAGCCGTTGGGAGGACCCATGGACGCACCATTTTGGCGAACCCACGCCTTGGCTGCCGCGCGGTGCGTACGCGTCGGGGCGCCACGGTCGAAATCTGGGGCCACGGTGAGACCCGCCTGGCTCGGTGGATGCTCGCCAGAGCCGGAATGCCGACTACTGCCTGGCCGAAACCGGGGGACGATTACATCACCATTTTGGAGGTAGCACTATGATCACCGCGCCCGCCCCTTGCACCGCCCCGCCGCCCCAGGCCGCGGGGCTTGGGGCGTTGAGGAAACCATGCACTACGAGGTACATTTCGCGCGCGCCAACCGCGCTGACCAGATCGCATCACTCAGGCGTGGCGCCACGCGCCACGACACTCGCGAGGCCGCACTGGCCGAGGCCAGTCGCATCGTGCCACCTAGACCGGATCTAGTCACGCTCGTGGTCGAGGTCCGACGAGAGGTCTGACCCACCAGGAGGCCATCATGCATACTTGGTTCATCGTAATTCCACACACATTTCCAGTGGGCGCCGGCTCGCTCACTGGCGAAAGCGAGCCAGCACTCCCGCCACCAACCAGGTACCGACATCAGGCAGAGCGTGCGGCCCGCGATTGGTCGCTGGTTTGGTTTACCGGGCCGACTCAGGCCCGAGTGATCGGGCCATACCCTACTCGAGACTCCGCTCGGGCGGCGCAGAGAGCGTACCGCTGACACGCTGACCCACTTCAGCCCCGCCGCCTTCACTGGCCGCGGGGCTCGGGGCGTCAGAGGAGATCCGACATGACACCAGTCACCCATCCAATGCAGTACAGAGTGCATCTGCCGGCTAGCGGGACCGTCCGAGACGTCGCTACGCTGACGGAGGCGCTTCGCGTCGCTCGGCCCAGTGCTCGCGACGGCTGGGGTGGCACACGCATCTCTCGGCTGAGTGACTCAGTAGTACTGTATGCGTGTGAGCCTGACGAGCACGGGCACTACTCCGCGCTACATCGCCTCAGGCCGCGGGGCTTGGGGCGTTGAGGAGAACCAGTATGAGTGAGATTAGAGACAGGTTAGACGCGGCGGAGCGTACCGTCGTCTGGGTCGCGTGGCCCGAGCGGATCGAGTATGGTCCTGGGCGG
>Ga0209323_10001925_pt1 | contig 13739 bp, 21 predicted proteins | sample Rifsed19ft2_FD_184014 | JGI IMG/M metagenome (GOLD analysis project Ga0209323, IMG submission 184014) | Soil microbial communities from Rifle, Colorado, USA - sediment 19ft 2 (version 2) | ecosystem: Environmental > Terrestrial > Deep subsurface > Rock core/Sediment | place: Rifle, Colorado...
CGCGGGGCGCATTCTTCGCACACACGCCGGCGGAAGACTACAATCTGCAACTGATCCGGAGAACTATATACTCCCACCGGATCCACCCTTTCCATCATTTCCCTCGCCATTTCCATCGTCTCCGCCAGGTAGATCTCCCGATATTTGCTCATCCGTCACCTTCCACTCGCCTCTCAAATATTGCCGGTTGTTGTGCGTGAAGCGCTTATATTCCACTGCCGGCAGCGGCTCCGGCCAACTCTTCAACGTGGTCTCCCATTCAATCAGGGACGGCTGCACGCCCTCGCGCCAGATCTGCAGCCGCCACATGCCATCGATCCCACAGATTACGTCGATCCCCATGCCTCCGGATAGCTTCGCCCGCTTCACGTCCCCCGGCTTCCAGGCCGCCCACCCGACCAGGTCGATGAGGATCTCCCTCAAGCTGGTCTTGCGCTTACTCTTGCTGTTCTTGTTCAGCTCATTGACCAGCTCATCCGGCACGACCGCCAGCATGGTAGTCTCAGCTCCCGGCCCGGGCATGACCACGATCATCTGCATGCCCTTCTTTAGGTATTTGGCCAGGTCCATCCAGCGGATGGTGTAGACCCTGGTTTCATCGGTGGGCATCATTGCCGCCTGCCTCCTCGGGATCACTGAATAATGCTTCCCGGAATTGTTTCAGCCTGGGGATATCCTTCGATGAGAGAATAATGGTCCGTCCATCGCCGGCTTCTGTTTTCTGCTCAGGCCCGGGACCCTCGACCTGCCTGAATTCCCTTTGCAATACCCTCAAATTCAGCAGCTCAGTGACCATTGCAAATACCAATGTCGGATCCATGGCCATCGTGATCGCCAGTCCCTGGCCCTCATCGTTGATGTTCCTTTGAGCATTCCATTGAATTTTCTTTGTTCTTCATCGCTGACCATATTCACCTTCCTGAATTAAACACTCTCACACGCACACACTCTCTCTTTTAAATAGAAGGCGCTTCGCAAAGCGCTTGTTTCATGCTTATTTCTTCTTCCGCTCGGTAACCCAGCCTTTTTCGATCGCAAATTCGGAAATACTGGCGCTGTGTTTTAATAAATAGCGCTTGGATGTCTCGATAGAAACATCCAGCCGGGCAGCCGCTTCGATGCATACCTCCCGTACCCGCATGGCTGGATGAACCGCTAACAAATTGCGGACGATGTAGACGAACTCACTTTCCGCCTGTCTATTAAACTCCACCAGGTCGGTGGCCTTCAACGAGCGTAATTCACCTTCAAACGATGGAGGATTATCTATATCAATTTCAGAGGCAGGCACGTTGAAAGATTCTTTCCTGGAGCGATTTCTTGACTTGGGTGCTCGAGGTTTATCCTCGTTAGCCATTTTGAGCCTCCAGGTTTATTTGTTTTTGTTTTCTGCGGTAGTCTGCACTTCGAATTCTATGGCAGGTTTTACAGTATCTATGGCCATATAAATAACCTGTATTCTCCAGGTTAAAGGGGTGACCATGCTCACATCCAGTTTTACTGGCATTTATTACGCCATCCCACTCACTGCGTTTCTTATTTTCTTCTGGCGTGACCGCCTCAAGATGCTCTGGATTACAGCACGCTCTATTTTGACAACCTCGGGCTTTTACGTGGTCGATTTCATAGCCTTCAGGGATAGGGCCAATAGTTAACTCGTAGGCTACTCGATGAGCATAAAGGCGCTTCCCATCTATTACTAGCTGTCCATATCCATGAGCGTGTTTAGCCCCTTTCCATGGCCAGCATTCGTCAGGCCTACCAATCTCAACGCGTGACCAAAAATTATCGATTTCCATATCTATGGGTTGCCTATCCTAACCGCTTGCCTGACAGCTTAGCCAGATTGATTTTTTCCTTCGGCCTGATCTGGAGCTCGGCCAGGTGCTCCTGGTGGTGGCCATCTGACTGCGGCATAGCACTGGTCCATTGTCCAGATGACTTTTCGACCGCCTGCGACTTTACTTCAGCTTGCGACTTTGCCGCTTCAATCTGGCGCCGGTTACAATTTTTGCAAATCCCCTTTTTCGTCATTGCCATCTTGACCACCATCCTGTGACATGAGCTGCACTCTATCCGCTCTTTCGAAATTGCATGGGTGATTTTCGTCCTGGCAGGGGTTGCGATAATTGCTTCAGTTGTATTGGGTGCGCGGATTGCAGGCTTCTCCGCTTCCGCCCCCACGATCTGCTCTGCCGTGTCCAGCTGCTCCAGAAGAGCCGCTACCCGGTCATCTTCGGTAATCACTAGTGCGTACGTGATGACCGTTGCCAGGCGGGCCTGGGACAACCCCTTCAGCACAGATTGCGTAGCCAAGTTCGCCTTTGTAGAAAACAAGAATCTCTTGCTCATGGTTCGCCTTCTTTCAAATAGGATGTGATGGTTCGATCAATTCGGCCCGAAGGGTGTTGATTCTTCGAGCATCTGCTGATATTGTTTATATATCTCGCCATGACGGTTGATGAGCATCGCGCCATCACCGATCAGGCCTACGGATTGCGTTGCCCGTTTCTCGATGGCCCTCTTCAGCCAGACTGAGAAGCGGATGGCATGTAGCCAGAATTTGACTTTCAGCCGGAAAATAAGCCCAACCATATTCAGCACAGCCTTTCTTGTCTTTTTTCTCTTTTCTTGTTCCGCTCCCTCCAGCTCGAGCACCATCAGCGGGGGTTGAACCGCCCTCCGAGGCCACTTCCAACCCCATTTTTCCAGGGTCAGAAGAAACCAGGTGATAACTTGCCAGAATCGCATTTTACGGCGGGCTTGGGCGTTCATCTATTGCTCGATGTATTGACACCCTTTTTCACCCTCGCACCAGGGGTTGAAAAACTCGGGCGTCAAAATTCCGGCAGGGACCACCAGCACATCGGATATCGTAGATCCAAGCGTGGTCGAGATACCCACCCCAAGAGTCTTCAGGTAGCCCATCGCCAACCGGATGGTGGCCAATAAAGTCGGAGCCGTCTTCTCGGTCAATTCATCAAAGCCATTATTGCGTAATATGGCTTTCAATTCGGTCAGGCTTTTGATCTGCGAGAAGTCGATGCCCAGCTCGCCCATCGCCCTAGCGGGATCGACGAGGTAATTGTGCGTCACGTTGACAAATCCGATGAAGGTGTACGGACTGCCATTCATGGCGGTTCCACCCTGGGCGACGAAAATCGCCACGTCCTTTGCCTTATTGATGACCATGAAGGTGCCCGGCGTGATCACGGTAGCCGCGGTATTGATCGCCCATAAAGCCGGCGCTGCGGACTGAAGATCCTTCGATCCGATCAGCTGCGCTGCCTCCATCTGGCCCGCGATGGTGGTGGCGACCGGGGCATAGTCTGGATTCTTTACTTTGCAGGCCGTGAGCAGGGTGAACAGGGCCAGAAAGATAAACAGGGTGCGGGGATAAGCGTTCGTTTTCATTTGTTTTTCTCCTTATTCAGATTATTCTCACCGTTCTTGCAGACGGTGAGCTTGAAACGTATTTCTTTCAGGTTGGCGATCACTCGCCCGACCTTCCGTACCTGATTGGCATCCATCAGCTCATCCAGCAGCCCATCCAGGATCCGGTCGCCTTCGTGAGCCAGGGCAATCGAGTCCATCCTGGCCCATTCGCAGGCCTGCGGCCATTTTTTCTTAGGAGTTGTGGACGATATCTCCGGCCCGCATGAAACCCATAATCCGCCCGCAAGCTGCCCCAATCATGGCTTCACCTCGAGAACCTGGTATTCTGGTGGTATGCAAGATTTCCATTCATCCCGGCCGAGCACGAAGATCTGCTTGAGCATGACCGCCCCGAAACAGGCGGCGTCACGGGCGGCGGTCAGCCGGCCATGCAAAAACGAGATGCGCTGGGGCAGCGTCAGGCCTGCGCCCCTCAGCCGGCGCGGCACGCCGCAGCGGTCCAGGACGGCATGGGAGCGCTCAATTTCATTTACAATTCGATTGGGTTGTTTTATAATGGGCATTGCATCATTTTCTTCACCCGCCTCCGTGCCGCCAAAGCTTCGGGGGCGGGTGATGTTTATCCGGCGTGGCCGGTTGTGGTCTCGGCCAGCAGGGCGGAGGAGGTCGGCCCTGCTGGCGTTTGAGGAGAATGGAGGCAAAGATCGCCTCTTAGCGGGTTCGCCGTTCCCGCCTCAGGATGGACCTGCCCGGGCTGGGGGGGGCAGCCAGGCTCAGATCCATCCTGGGCCGGGAACGACGCCTCGATAATCCACCTCGCCAGGACGGCGAGAGCATTTTTATAGGCCAGGTCTGTCGGGGCGCTCATGTTATTTGCTTATCCGGGGGCGCTCGTAAACCAGGATCGCCAGGACCAGAAGCAGGAAAAAGATGAGGGCAAGCGGATCGACAACGGGGTGCATGGAATCTCCTTATGAGAATTTCGCCAGCAGGTTTACCAGCAGAATTGCTATACCCCACAGAATAAGAACGAAGGGCAATGAGCGCCAAATAGCGCATAATAGCGGGTTGGGTTCGGGCTCCGTGGCAGGAGAGCTGCCCCGCAACTTCGGGTTCATGCCAGATTCTCCTGGGGGATGGATAGAGAAGGATTGACTTCCTGATTTTTCACCAAGGATATTCCTTCAAATTTATAACCATTGATGTATTGAATTATGGCTTGGCGTACGATCTCCGATCGCGAAACTTCTTTTTCGGCCGCGATTACCCTCAATTTCCGAACTTCCTCGTTCTCGAGTTTTACGTTAATAATTTTTGGATTCTTCATATTGCCTCCGAGTAAGATGATTACTCTTTAGTAATTATATCCATAATAGTAAAATTGTCAATAGGTAAAATAATAACTCACAAGTAATTTACCTTCTGGTAAGATGCAAATATATGGATAATAGAGAAGAATTCGCCCAATGGTTGGATGATAAATTGCATCAGAAGGGCTTGAAGAGGGCTGAATTTGCGCGCCTAACAGGAATATCTGCCCCCCAAATTACTCGAATTCTAAAAAGAGAACAAAGAGCTGGCCCTGGATCTATCAAAGCAATAGCAAAATTTTTAGAAGTAGATGAAGAAAGTTTATATAAATTGGCTGGTTACCGGACAGTTAGAATCAAGAAAATTGATGAGGAAGTGATTGCTCTTTATGACAAAATAAATGAAGAAACCTGGAGCGCAGTCCAGCAGCTGATGGATGAACGCGCAAAGAAACACGCCTACAATCATCCCCGCGCCGTGCGCTCCCGGTACATTCTTTCAGGCCTACTCAAATGCGGTGAATGCGGCGCTCCCATGGTCGGGCGTGTGCTCAAGCGGGAACGATATCCAGATTACCTGTCCTACGGCTGCACGGGCAGGGCCAACGTGGAACGAACCTGCCGGGCATCGCTCATCCGCAAAGAGCTCATCGAGCAGCGCGTGATTCAGGCCGTCCGGGATCGCATCCTGGTGCCCGCCGAGCTGGACGCCGCCTACCGGCTGGCCCGCCAGGTGGTCTCGTCCGGCGATACCTCCCGCCAGGCAGAGCTGCAGCGCGCAAAAGGCGAATTGACCGACCTGGAAAAATCTATCGCCCGCCTGATCCTGGCCATCCGTGACGCCGGGCATTCCGCCGCGCTGCTGGCTGAGCTGGCAGCGCTGGAAGAGCAGCAGCGCCAGGCCGAGGAACGGCTGGCAAAACTGGAAGCAGCCAGGCCACGGGAGCTGCCCGAGATGGATATGGATAAAGTTATAGAAACAATTCGGGAGAAATTGTCATCCGCTATCCCCTCCGATATTTCACAGGTATTGAGGGGTTTCCTCATCTCGGTGTTTGCGCGCAAATCTCGGGGGAAAGAGCTGACCGGAGAGATCATTTACAGGCTGCCCGCGCTGGGCCTGCCCGATCAGTTCGTTATACCTTTGTAGATAGGAACTACAGTTAATACCCCTAAAATCATAATCACACACTCGCCCTATCCAATATTTATGATATTTGTTATAATAATCTCATGCGAAACCCCAGCCCATCAACCGTAACAGGCCTTAAGCAGAGAACCTATGCTCTGCGCAAGCGGGTGCAACGCCCACCTGGTGGGCCGGCTTACTGGTACTCCCTCGCATGAAAGGACTCTACTCGCGATAGAGTCCTTTGCTTTTAATTGATCTTGATCACGAACCAACCGGGCACGAGTGTGGCCCCCGCCAACGTGGTAGCAATGGGACCAGGCGTGAGGGATGGCCGGGCGGTAAGCGTCTGGATAATTCCTGATTGCAGATCATCAGCCAGCGCACCGCGGATCTGGAACGGGGTTGTGGCCTGGCTGCCTAAGACTACCCACAGATTATCACCTGGATTGGCAGGCACGGTCAAAGAAATATTCACATTTTTGCGGCCAGTAGTATTATAGACCGCCGCCACATTGGCCCAACCTAGACGCGTGAGGTCGGGGCAGACGGCGTTGAGCATGGGTGTACCCTTATAAATGGCAATTTCAGCCCATGTTATGGTAGCTACCAGGGTCGTGACGTTGACCAGCAAGTTGATGGAGCTGGATGCAAACGGAGCCACACCCGCGTAATAGCAATGACAGACTGTGGTTGCCAGAGCTGTGACGGCGGTCAGATTGGCAGCGTCTTTCGTAGAATAACCCAGAATGGGAGCATAACGGACAATACTGCCCCCTATTTTTTGCATGCCCATGATGTCCAGCACTTGAAAGCCCGCTTCCTGAGTGTAGACCCACGTCTCGCCGGGGGCCAGCGTGGTTTGTCTGATAATACGCATGGTGCTCCCATTGTTCAGGCGAAAGTAAATTGTAGCGGCTGCAGTGTCGGCGTTGTAGATCGTCAGAGCCTTGACCTGCCGCTGCGTTGACCCCGCAGGGGCGGCTATCGCAGTGACCGCCGTTGCCCCATTGGTCTGAGTGTCGCTTTCTCCGGGAGTGGCTGCGCTGGCAGTATGATCAACATAATGGGCGACAATTGGCAGCTGGTTGGCCGCCACAGCTCCGCCCAGGTAAACCTCAAACGATTTGTTAATAGAATCGAGGAACATAATTTATACTCCTAGAAAGACCCGGCTCATTACCTGGCTGTGGGTGAGACCACCACCGGCGCTGGCAGAACTGATAATATTGGCCCCACTGCGCTTGAGAAACTCACCATCAATAATTGCGCCAATGGTCAATAACGCCGGCCCACCGGTCTCGCGGATGCCGCGCACGTCCGGGCTGGTTGCCGTGCCGCCCAACTGCCCTCCAATCTGGACATGCCCAGAATGCGGGGCCGCTGCGCCAATATGGGCGGTAAGATCAGAATTGAGCGCAAAAGCTACAGCATGACGGGTATTATCGTGGGATTGGGCAGGCGAGTTGCCTGAAGCATCCGCATTATGAACCGAGACCGTAATAGCTTTATGGGTATTGATGCTGCTATCAATTTCGGCCTGCGTTACAAAAGTGCTGGTATGCAGGGAATTGCCATGGCTGGTGGGCGTGCGGGCGTTGGTGTTGCGGGGATCGGTGTCGGTCAAATATTTATTCGCGATTGAGGGGGTACCATTCGTTCCCGCAAGTGCTGCCTTCTGATCGGACGTCGGATCATTCGCGTTGGTATGGTGCTGGGTGGCGGTTACATTAGTCAGGTTCACGTGGTCGATTGGGGCCCCATCGCCTCCGCTATGGTCGTGGCTATTGCCGTTCGTCACCCCTTCAGCAGAGGGCGCCTTGCCAGCCAGATCGGTAGGGAGATTGATAACATCGCTCTCCGGGTGCGTATGCGGTCCGCCACCACCAGGGGAATAACCCTCAAAATCAGTATCCTGAGCATTGCGTCGCACGCTTTGCCCTGCAGGGATTACTATATCCGTTCGTATGTCTCCAAAGTTAGCCATAGTACCTGCCTTATTCAATCATTCCGCTGGCTTGTAAATCGGCGATCAAAGTGCCCAATACATCGGCCAATTCCGATATGCTGGTGCTGTTGGCATCATAACTTCTGTCAGTGCTGACATTTGCAATCGTATACGTCTCTAAAATCTTGGGTGATTCTAGCCGTTCCAGATCGGCTATCCGCGATTCGAGGTTTAAAATCATGGATGCCATTTTAGCCAGCAAATCATCCAGATCACGATCCGGCACCATAATCCACCTCACGCGTCACGATCGCTACCTGGAATGCATCGTCTTTCTGCGGTACTTTCCAATTGACGATCACCTGCTCGATCTTACGCACTTGCTCCGTGCCGTAGACCGCCAGCACCAGATCGCCCGCCCGGTAGGTCTTGCGCCCAGTGACTGCTATCGGCGAATAAAACTGGTTGCTGGTCTGCAAGACATCAAAGGAAAGCTCCTCGCTCATGCGCAGTTCTTCCAGCCTGGCCAGGCCGCGGAACTCCCGCCCGGCAGCTTCGGATTCATTGCGCGCATCCACGAACGTTTCCAGATCATTTCCAGCAATATAGTCCGGACCGTCTACGATGGAAATCTGCCGTTCCGTGCCTTCCCCCTGCCCGGCGGCGATGGCAGTGGTTGCCTGAGCCCCGCGCCGGCGCAGGCGCGGATTACGCATGGTATTGTTCTTTAAAGAGAAAAGTACTCGATCAGCTCCGATGGATTTATCATCCCCAAGTTGGCCTGGATGGAAGTCGAATTCCCAATCGTTGAGATTTTGCCATTCAAACGAGAAATCTCCACCCGCCTGGTCGTTTATTTTTTGGAGCACGGATAGCAGATTAGCTCCCATCATCGACCCGCTCAGGATATTCCCGTTTCCCCCATCCGCGGCAATCGTCAGGTCGATACCCATGCCTGGCGCCAGGTCTCCTTCCCGTTGCCGCCCATTTGCTATGGAGGCATCCGCGGTGCAGTTGTATTGCACCAGCGTTTTCACGATCGTCTCGGCCGGCACGCCGCTAAACTCGCTGCGATTAGCGACGCCCGCATACCATAGTATCGATCGCCAGCTCAGGATGTGGCGCTCGTGGGGCGCGTAGAATATGTAATATGTCAGGCCATCCTCGTCCGTCTCCAGGTCCCAATCCCGCAGGATACCTACGAAGGCGCGCACGAAATCGCCGCTATCTTCGATGCCCAGATCAATGTTGCGCAGGCGTACTTCCAGGATGTCGAACTCTGCCGCGTCTGCTATTGCCGGGTGGTCTTCATGGAGCGCCCAGACCAGTGATTCATCGCCCGAGACGCTCTCGGTGAAGCGTGCCCAGAGAGGATCGACGAAGGCATTTTTCAGCACGCCGGAGCGGTCATACCAGCGCAGATGGAATTCGTACATTGATCACTCTGGACCAATCGCTAGCCAGGATACATCCTGGGCCTCGGCTGGGGAGGTGCCTTCTCTATATATCACCAAATTGAAACCAGTAATGGTTATATCCCTAGCCAAACAGAAACTCATGTCTATAATCTCCGCCTGATTCGTCGGACACACTAGAACAATTGGGGGATAGGAATAGGCCTGGGGAAATGTCACCGCAACCCAATCTACATGCTGTCCGTTATCAATGGAAGCTGCCACTACACCAGCCTGCATTCTTACCGCTGTTGGAGTGTAGTTGTTTACACCTGTAGTAGTCCAAATCGTAGCACTCCCTCCCTGTCTACGATAAAATTGCGGCACGCGATTGCCAACCTTGGTATCGTCTACTGCGTCCGCTCCAATCTTTCCATTGGTGACTGCCAGCGCGCCGATTTTGCCCTCGGTGACTGCCAATGGGCCAATCTTGCCCTCGGTGACTGCCAGGGCGCCTAATTTGGCCTCGGAGACAGCCAGTGGGCCAATCTTGGTATTGGTGACTGCCAGGGCGCCGATCTTGCCCTCGGTCACGGCCAGCGCGCCGATCTTGCCCTCGGTCACGGCCAGATCGATGAGCTCATCCGTATCGACCATTGCCGTCGAACGGCGGAAGGTGCGATCATCCGTGACCGTGATCACCCCGCCGGTGGTGACCGTGAAGGTGGCGAGTGAAATTTCCCAGGTGGTCCCAAAGGCCTGGGTCAGGGCAGGGATAGCCGGATTGCCGTCCGCACTCATCGTCACCGCCAGGCGGGTGCGCGCTTCCAATCCCGCGCCTCCAGTACCTGCCCAGTTGGTTTGCAATACCACGCGGCCGCCGGTGGTTCCGATGGCAGGTGTGGTGACAACCAGGTTCCTGACCGCATCATTAATATACAGACCATAACAAATGGCCGCACCCGGGTCTGCTGAGAGGGGAGTGGCAACTCCGGTAATTTCCAGCTCGCCGATGGATAATCCTTTACAGACACCCTCAATGGCTGGGTCTTGCACGCCAAAATATAACGCCAGGAACTGGCGCGAATAGGCTTCGCTCAATTCGGCGGCACCATCGCCGAGACCTGCTACGGTGCTCCAAGGCCAACTGCGTTCTGACATGGTAACCTACCTCCTATATTCCATGATATCTGTCGTAATAATTCATTGTGGCCAGCGTTTCCGATGTGACCCCGGTGCCATATACCCGGATGATATTATCTCCTGTGCAATAGCTACCATCTGGCAGCAACTCGCCTGCTGGGGCAATATGGAAGGTCGCCAAATCGCTGGCCGTAGTCAGGTATTGCTCTGCGCTGTTCCCGTCCTGATCGAGAATGGTCTTGGCGTCCCGGCGCGGCGGGTTGGCCAGGTCGATCTCCACCCATTCGGTCGGGTCAGCCAGCGACAATCCGCCATTGTCGCTCAGGTCGATAACCTCATCGGTGGTTTCATTAGTGATCACCGGACTGTCGATAGGGCCGAAAATGCGGATCACCGGATACTCTGGGGCCGCCAGGCGGCTGCCGTTGGCGTATTTTACATGGACTGCCATATTGAGCACATCGGTACCAACTCCCCAGGGGATGGGCCAGGGAATAGGCCAGCCGGTTGGCTCCACGCCGCCAGCTTCCAGGGAGAATAAGACCGTGTTGATTTCGGGGTCATACAAGCGCGGGTCGCTGGCCTTGAATACCCCGCTGACTTTTTCGACGAACTCTACCCGGTCAGCCCACAACAACTCCCCATCTAAATTCACATCTATTGCCCGCTCGATGCCATCGAAGTCAAAGATGAGCTGTACCGCGTCATTGTCGCGCGGTACAAATACGGTCTGGATCCGCTCGCGGATAGTCAGGTAGTTGGCCAGGCTGCTGCCATGGATTGCCCAGAACAGGTCCAGGTAGCGGGGATCCATCCTGAACCCCAGGTCGGAATCTCCATACAGTTGGGATGGTGACCGTTGGTTGAGGCGACGCGTTGCCGATAGGCTCAGGTCGTAGTCCAGCAAACGAATCTCATCCCCGTCATTGAGATCATAGGATAGATTGGCCACGCTTGCAATAAGCCCAGTCATCAGTGCAGCCTCCCCAATTTATCTAGGTGCCGCGCGGCATGTAACACTCTGAGCGGATCGCGGTTGGTGTAGATCGTTGTATTGGCGGAATAGCTGGTTGGGCCGGAGTTAATCTGCGACGCTGCCGCCCCTGCCATGGCCAGCGCCGGCATAGTCGCTCCCAATCCATTGAAGAGGGGCATATTCATGGCGACCTGATTCAATTCCTTCATCTGCTTTGTAATCCCGCGCAAGCCCAGCTCTAAGGGCGTGGGAGAGCCTGGATTCAACCAATCGGGCAAACTATCTCCGACTTCTTTGAACCAAGCGATAACTTCTATAACTTTGTCAATCACCCAGCCGATGGCTTGCTTAATGCCGTTGAATGCACTCTCGATGCCATTTAGGATCCCTTTTAAAGTTTCGCCGAGGTATGTTCCTATGTCTTTGAAGATGGGCAATAAGCTTTCGTTAATGAATTTCCACACTGCTTCCAATGCGGGCTTCAGCGTTTCATTCCAGAACTTGGCAGCAGCTTCGATGGCCGTTCCAATCGTAGTGAGCAGCCATTTGCCCACATCCAGGAATATAGGCCATACATAATTTTTAATGAAAAGATAAACCGTCTCAAGGGCCGGTCGTAAGGTTTCTTTCCAGAACTTGGCAGCAGCTTCGATGGCCGTTCCAATCGTAGTGAGCAGCCATGTGCCGATATCCAGGAATGCAGGCCAGAGCGATTCCTTAATGAACTGCCACACCCGCTGAAGGGCAGGAGCCAGGTGATTATCCCAGAAGTCTTTTGCCTTTGCAATTGCGACCGGGATATTTTCCTGCAGCCAGCCAACCACATCGAGGAAGATTGGGATTAGAGTATTCTTGATGAACCCCCATACCGCTGCTAGCGCCGGTTGGAGTACGGTTGTCCAAAAATTCGCCAGCGTCCTCAGAGCCACCGGGATATTTTCCGCAAGCCAACTTACAATATCGATAAAGATCGGGATCACGCTATCTTTGATAAATCCCCATACCGCGGCGATCGCCGGCTGGAGCGTGTTCGTCCAAAAATCCGAGAGCTTCTGGATGGCTATGGGGATGTTGATCGAAAGCCAGGTTTTCAGAGCTTCGAAGATGGGTTTGCCTTTGTTATCCCAGAACTCGGTCAAGGCCGTGCGGATACCCAGGAAGTCCTCCTCGATGACCTTGCGCACGAAAGCCACGGCGAGAACGATTGCCGCAATCGTGGCGATAATTGGCAGCATGGACAAGATCATCGAGACCGCGGCGGGAACTACCACAGTCAGGATCGCAATTCCCAGGCCGATCAGGATGTCTTTGAATGATATGAAACTGGTAATGGCTTCCCACACCGGTGCGAGCAGCTCCTGGATGCGACCCAAGAAATTCTGTACCTGTAAGGCGATGTCATAAAATTTCAAGCCGATCTCATTGCCAAATAACTTCATGATGGCAACGGTTAGTGAATCGATGAAAGGCGTACCGCCCATCAGAGATTCGACGAATCCAGAAAAAGCCTCTGCCCCGCGCTGGATGAAGTCGAACACCGGGCCCAGGGCTGCCAGAACCTTTGGCAGCACTGTAGCCGCCAGATTCATGAATAATTGCTGAAAAGTCTGTACTACCGGCAGCAGTTTCGTCCCCAGCTCGGCTTTGAAGTTCTGCCACCGGGCCTGCTGGATGCGGGCAGAGTTAGCCAGGCCATCCGATGTATTGACGAAATCCCCGGCAATCTTGTTGGTCTGCTCCATGAGCAAGCCCATGCGCGCCAGCACCGTGGTCTCGCTGTCCATCTCCTGCCCGGACTCGACCATCCCATTGGCCAGGGCATAGGCCTGGACGGCGGCTGCGCTCATGTTCACGCCGAAACGCAGCAGCGGCTCGGACTGCCCGCGCAGTCCCGATTGGACAGCGGCCATCGCATCGCTAACATCCGTGTTAAAGATGGACGCCATATCCGCGGCGCGCCCGGTCAGCATTACGGTGCTTTCGGCTGCCTCATGAACCCCCAAACCAAAGTTCGTCAGCATCGCCCCGGTCTGGGCGGCCATCTGGTTGAAGGCTTCCGCGGATAAGCCGGTGGTTTCTGCCGCCGTCTTTCCAAACTCATGGATCCATCCGGCCGCATCCTGGAATACCACCGAAGAGGCATTGAGGGCTTCATTTAGATTGCTCGCCGCCGAAACCGCAGATCTCCCAATCGTAAGCAGCCCGGCGCCTACAGCAGCCAGGCCGCCAGCCACAACGCCAAGCGCAACCTTGCCAATGGTATGGAGTGAGTTACTGATCCCGCTGGTGACTTTGGCGATCCCGCTCATGGCGCCTTCGGTTTTTTTGCGCGCTTGAGCCAGGTCGCCATCGAGCTTGTCGAGGACGGCCCGGATCGGGATTAAGGCTTCACCGAGTTGGGTTCCCATTCATCTCCTGCGTTTACAACAAAAAAGCGGCACAG
>Ga0209323_10001928_pt1 | contig 13719 bp, 13 predicted proteins | sample Rifsed19ft2_FD_184014 | JGI IMG/M metagenome (GOLD analysis project Ga0209323, IMG submission 184014) | Soil microbial communities from Rifle, Colorado, USA - sediment 19ft 2 (version 2) | ecosystem: Environmental > Terrestrial > Deep subsurface > Rock core/Sediment | place: Rifle, Colorado...
AAAACTGCGGGTAAAATTGACTCATCGAAAATTTTGAGCAGGGATACATTCATCAATCTTAAATTTAAAGCAAAGTTGTTTCGTTTGCAACTTCTTGTAGGTTACTTAACTTTTATGTTAACCTAAAATTAATGTTCAAGAACCTAATTTTAGCTCTTTTAATCGCAATTTTAGGCCTAATTTTCTACACAGCGATTGGTCTTTTTGATAATTTCACAAAAACAAAAAGTTCCTTTTTATCAATAAATACTGGAGACATTCAAGCTACTACATTGTTGGATAATAAAGACGTTGGAAAAACCCCCCTTCAACTTGAAAACCTAGCAGAAGGTACTTACGAATTAATCTTAACTATTCCAGAAGAGTCTACAAGAAGCGCTTTTTTTAAAGATCCCGTTTGGAAAGTTACACTATCCCTAGCCCCTTCAGCCTTAACAAGCGTTACGAGAGAGTTTGGCCCATCGTCAGTATATTCTGCAGGTGAGATTTTATCTTTTGCTAATGGCGAAGGAATTTCAATAGTCTCTGAACCAAAATCTGCTACAGTAGCCTTGGATGGAAGGGGAATTGGTGACACTCCTATCTCTATATCAACTGAACCGGGGGTCCATAAACTGTTACTTTCGATGGAGGGTTATTTCTCAAGGGAAATTGTAGTTAATGTTGAGGGCAAAAAACTTCTTATCGTTGAAGCAAAATTAGCCATAAATCCTTTAATCAACCCAATTTTGTTAGAAAAAGGAAATGTTTACTTATATCAATTAAACTCACTTAATCCAAAGGTTATTGGGGACAGTGAAGCCTGGGCGTCCGCAATCTGGTTTTTCCAAAATAAACTAGAAGGAGCTCCGAAGTTTGATTTGTTAGTAGATTCTCTTGGAAATGAATTTTTATTTGACCAAAATATTATTAATACAAAGGTTAAAAAAGGGACACCTATAACCCTCGGTTACTTATCGCCAAACGAGGGTAAAGAGGAAACAAGTGAGGCCAAAGCAAAGATTAATTCTATAAAAAACCGCTACGAAAAGGCCTTACCCAAGATTCAAATTTTATCAACAAGTGTTGGCTTTTTGAATGTAAGAACCGGTCCTGGAACTACTTTTACCAAAATCGATCAGGTATCTCCAGGACAAAAGTTTCCCCTCCTGCAGGAAAAGCCCGGTTGGTATAAAATAAAACTCCCCAGCAAAGAAGGGTGGATCAACTCCCAATTTGCCAAAAAACTCTAACAGTCTGTTTGCCAGGTGGTTAGAAATTTTGAAGCTTCTGTGATATAATCTTGAAGCTAATTTGGCGTCGTGGCCGAGTGGTTAGGCAACGGTCTGCAAAACCGTTTACACCGGTTCAATTCCGGTCGACGCCTCCAAATGCTTTATAACGTTTAGATAAAGTCCGCATCACCCCCAGAATTAAAATGGTTTCAATAATACTAGAATGCTTTTTTACTATCTGTTAAAATTCTTATTGTGAGCGACGTGGGTGACTTTAGAAAAGAAAAAAATGAACTTTTCGGAACAACCGAAGAATCTCCGCTTACTCCAGAACAAAAAAAAGAATTTAAAAGTCTAAACTATTACCCTGAAACCAACAAATTCGTATTTAAAAACTTAACGATCGATAAAAACATAAACCAAGAAATTATCTCAATTAAAACAAGCGCTGGTGATACTGAACCCTATAAAAGAATCGGAAGAGTCGAATTCGAAGTAGAAGAAGTAAAACAAGCTCTCTATTTATACAGAAGCCCAGAAGGAGGTTCTATATTTCTACCATTCAAGGATAAAACAAATGCGGTTGAAACTTACCATGACGGACGTTATGTGGAACCAGAGGAAAACGCAGACGGAAGTGTAAATGTAGATTTAAACTATGCTTATAACCCCTACTGTGCGTATAATGACAATTTCCGCTGTCCCATTACTCCAGAAGAAAATACGCTAGATGTGGAAATTCTCGCTGGCGAAAAAAGATATCATTAAGTTGGATCGGTGCCTACACACTTTCTATTGGTAGCGTCACATAGAACGTGGTGCCTTTTTGCGGTGCTGATTCGAACCAAATTTTACCTTGATGGGTTTCGATTATAAGTTTAGTGAGATAAAGTCCCAGACCAATACCTTCATAATTATAGGTGAGAATATCCGTAGCCCGATGGAACTTCTGAAAGACCTCTGATCTTTCCTTTTCAGAAATACCAATACCACCATCTGATATTGACAGTAAAATCTCCCCATCCTTTTTGTCTAAATTAATAATCACTCGCTTACCGTTAGGGCTAAATTTAACTGCATTGTCCACCAGGCTCACCAGTGCCTGTTTGATTCTACGCTTATCTATAAAGGCTTTCGGTATCTTGGAGGCAGGTTGTTTAAATACAATTTTTACCTCTCTTGATCTTGCCTTTACCTCAAGTTCCTTAACCACTTCAAAAATCAATTCCGATAAGTCAGTACGTGATTTGGATAAGGTTTGCTTTTCCTTCTCAAGAGAGACTAAATTGATCAACGATTCTGTCAATGTATCTAATTCTCTTGCGCCTTCTAATATTTTTTCCGCTTCGTTTTTTGCCTCCTCATCCAAAGACTGATTCTTCTGTAGGTTAGATAAGTAGCTTTTGATAACTGTTAAAGGTGTTCGCAAATTATGAGAAGCTAGTAGGACGAACTCGTCTTTGAGTTCATCTAACTGCTTTAAGGATTCTATACTACTTTGTAGAGACTGCGTCATTTGATTTAAAGAAGAAGCTAAATCAGTAAGTTCATCGCCTGTATTGAGCTCTATCTTTCGCTTTAAATCTCCTTGGCTTATGCCTTTAGCAGCACTGACAACTTTACCTAGTGGTCGCAGAATTGCTCTATCCACCAAAAAAACCATTGTAGCCATGGTCATTACAAAAACCAGAAAAGTTAAAAATATTATTGTCAGTATAGTTTGATCAATGTTTTTATAAATGGATTGATAGGAGATAAAATACCTAATTGAAAACGGTCTAGCTCCAAAATCATCTGAATAAGGTACGATTATCTCTCCTATATCTCCATTTTTTCCGGTCAGTTGGGTTGGACGGTTTGAGGAAACTGCTTGGAGAATCTTGAAGTCTTCTATTTTATTTACTATATCTTCCCCTTGTCTATCTAAATTGATGGTATCAAACAAGATGTCACCTTCTACCGAGATTATTTGTAGGCGGGTGATATCGTCATTAAGGGCGAGAGTGTCTACAAGCTGTTCTCTAAATCTTAAAAACCCAGCCTGAAAGTAAGAGTTGTAGGAGTCCCCAATCGGCTTTGTGCCCAAGTTTGAAAAAGTGTTGGCCCGCTCTAGCAACGATTGTTTTTGGAAATTAATATTTTGACGGATTAGAACAAAGGAGGCTAGACCGAAGATAACTAGGAAAATTGCGGCGGTGGTTAGGGAAAATTTTATCCTTAAGCTGTGGCGGAAAGAAAGTGGGTTCCACCTAATCTTCATTTCTATTGTGTGGTGTTAGATGCTTTTTGTCTTCCAGAAAGCTCGAATCCGAAGATGAATCCGAAGGGTGCAGGTTTGAAAGAAACGTCGTCTCTAACTATAAAAAATACAATGGTTTTGTCAATTGGTACCAAAGGTAGTTCGTCCATCACTTCTGCATGTACTTGGGAGATTATCTTTGCCCTCTGTCTTGAATCAAACTCTGCAGACGCTCTGTCCAATAACTTATCTATCTTCTCGTTGGAGTAGGCTGTCATGTTATTAGAACCCTTACCTGTTTTTTTATCTACAGTATGTATGAAAGAATTCAAGAGATCGGTGGAATCTATTGTATCTGCAACATAATTCAAATAGTAAAAAGAAGTATCTCCACTAAATAGCTTATTGTAAAAGTCTTCTGATTCGGCAACAACATTCAATTTTACCATAACACCCACCTCAGCAAGTTGGAGTTTTATTTGTTCTGGGATTTTTTTAGCAAAATCGGCGGTATCTAAAGTCACCTCAAAGCCATCTGGAAACCCAGCCTCCCCAAGTAGTTTTTTGGCTTCTATTTTATTGGGAGCCGGTCGCTTCAGCTGAGAATTAAACCCAACCAAATCCTCGGTGGCAAATTGACTAAGCGCGGCATTTTCGCTACCGGCGTCTTTTAAGAGTTTTTCAGCGTCTAATGCTAGCAGTATTGCTTTGCGTACTTTTACATCGGCAAATGGATTTTTTTCACTGCTTACATATTTAGCCTTTATGCTGGTCGCGTCAAACCCAATATAGCCTAACCCGCTATTACTTGCGGGAATTATTCGCAACCCCTTATTTTTTATACCTTCATCAAATACTTTCTCGATAACGAATGATATATCGATCTTTCCATCCTCCAATCCTCTTACAAGAGACTCCTCATCTTTGAAAGCCGTATAAATTAGCTTTTTGACTTTGGGTACCCCATCCCAATAGCCTGTGTTTGCTTCGAGAACTGCCTCTTCCTTGGAAAAGGATGACACTTTATATGGACCTGTGCCGGATGCTTTATCTAAGCCGTCTTTTTTCACCTGCTCTTCAGAAAGAATGAAAAGGAAAACCATCCAGTGAAGAAGGGTGGGGTCTGGTTTGGCTGTTTTTAGCTCTACGGTACTATCATCTACTACCTTAACTGAATCTACCCTGGCAGCAATAAAGCTACTCACCCAATCCTCATTCTTTTTAGCTTCTTCAATAGTGTATCTAACATCGCTTGCTTTTAGAATTTGTCCTGAATGAAACTTTACATTGCTTCGTAGCTTTATTCGCCAGGTGAGAGGGTCTGGATTGGTCCAGCTTTCGGCTAAAGACGGTTGAACCCTACCTTGTCTAATCGCTGTTAATCCTTCAAAAATACCACTGTTTAGGGACAGGGTTTCGTTGGCGAATGGGATATTTGGGTATAGACCTGTTATCGAGTCTACTCCAATTCTCACCTGATCTTTTGGAAGATTCTCTACATAATCGGCGGCGCGAAGTGGTACACCCGGGGGTTGAAAGTAAAGTAACGCGTATAAAGCTAACAGAAATCCAAAAAGGAAAATAAAAACTGCGTATATCGGAAACCATTTAACCACGGATTTTAGAATGGGCAACCTTTCCATAATTTAGTTCCGTTGAGTTTAGCTTAACAGTTAGATTTATTCACGTCAAATTTTTTGGGAATACTATTTGGAAATTTTAAGAAGTTCTTCTAGAACAATAGGCAGAGAGGTGATTCCATCTTCTCCACTGAAATGTCTAAACCCACTAGTCACAATCGTTTTTGCGCCAAGATTTTTCTTAAAACTGCTACTATTCTCTATTGGTACATCTGGATCGTCTGTGGAATGGATGGAAACAAATTTTTTACATTTTGTCTTAATTTTCTCCCAAGCAATTGGTTCTTCGAAGAAATTTTTCAGTTTTTTATACTTTAGAGGATTATCAAATCCAGCAATTAATATTGCGCCGCCAATTAATTTGACCTCCTGCAAATTTTCTAGAAACCGCAAAATTGTTATACAGCCCAAAGAATGTCCCACTAAAAAAGTATCTCCGTCAACTTTCCCAACTGTTTGTTGTAAAAAAGGCAGCCACTCAAAAATTTTGGGGTCATTGGTATTCAGCATAGCAGGTACTTGTACTTCCCAACCGCGTTTTTCCATCTCCTTCTTTAGCCAAGGGTACCAACCCTCCTCCGGATGGCCTTCCCAACCATGCACTATTATTAATTTTTTCTTAGCTTCTTGTGATTTTTTTGCCATTTAGTAATTTCCGCAAAGTATCTTTAGCAAGAATGTCTTTTCTCTTTAACGCTACCTCCGGATCAACCCATTCGTAGCCAGTAAGTTCTCGATTATCCAATTTTATCGTCCCAGACCTGGTGCGGCATAAAAAGTGAAAGTAAACAAGGTGGTATGGTTTGTAAAATTCCTCCGGTTCGATCATTTCACCAGCGTTAATTAGTTTAATGGGCTCGATATCCAACCCCGTTTCCTCTCTCGTTTCACGCTTTAGCGCGTCAATCAAAGTTTCTCCATATTCGACGTGCCCGCCTGGAGGAACTAGACCCTTCCATTTAACACTTCTGCAGTAGAGAACTTCTCCCTTGTTATTAACTATAAACGGGGCGACAACCACACCAATTTTCTTTTCCATCTTGTAGTAATCGTAGGTCTTGTTTGAAAATTTGTCAAAAGAAAAAGGGCTGAGGCCCTTTTACACATGGATTTATTATTTCCGGTTTAATTAATAGTCGCCCATACCTCCTGGAGGCATACCAGGTACAGTTTCTTTCTTTTCTTCTGGAATATCTGTGATTAGAGCTTCTGTGGTCAGGACCATCATCGCAATCGACGCTGCGTTTTGTAGGGCGGTTCTTGTTACTTTAACAGGATCGATTACCCCAGCAGCAACTAAATCTTCAAATTTTCCGGTTAAAGCGTTGAATCCTTTATTTGCTTCGCCCTTTTCGACTTCTCGGACCACCCAACCTGCATCTGCTCCTGCGTTTGCGGCTAATACTCTTAAGGGTTCGCGAAGAGCGTATTGAAGTATTTTAATCCCAACGACTTCTTCACCTTCTACTTTCACGCCGTTTAACGAATTCAATGCACGAATAAGTGCAACCTCTCCACCGACTACATAGCCCTCTTCAATCGCTGCCTTAGTAGCTTGAACAGCGTCGTTAACTCGCTCTTTCCTTTCTTTTAATTCAACCTCGGTTGCTGCTCCAACACTCACCACTGCTACACCACCAGAAAGTTTTGCCAAACGTTCTTCCAACTTTTCTTTATCAAAATCGCTGGTTGTTTTATCAATCTGGGTTCTTATTTGAGTAATTCTGGCCTCAATTTTACTTTTTGCACCTTTCCCACCAACAATAATTGTATTGTCTTTATCGGAAGTTACTCTGTCAGCTTTTCCAAGCATTTCAATAGTAACAGAATCGAACTTAATTCCAGTATCTTCGCTAATCAACACTCCACTTGTAAGGGTCGCGATATCCTCAAGCATTTCCTTTCTTCTATCACCAAACCCTGGAGCTTTAATTGCCAACACGTTCATAGTGCCACGAATTTTGTTGACGACCAAGGTGGCTAATGCCTCACCCTCAATATCATCGGCTATTATTACCAAGTCTTTCGTAGTTTGAACTAATTTTTCCAATAAAGGAAGAAGATCAGAGATAGCGCTAATTTTTTTGTCGGTAATTAAAATATAAGGATTTTCAACACTAGCTTCCATTTTCGCTGGGTCAGTCACAAAATACGGAGAGACAAAACCACGATCAAATTCCATACCTTCTTTGTACTCCACATTTGTCTCAAGACCCTTTGATTCCTCAACTGTCACAACACCATCATTACCAACCTTCTCCAGTGCCTCAGCAATCAAATTACCAATCGTGGAGTCAGCTGCTGAAATTGTCGCTACTTGAGCTTTTTCTTCTTTAGTAGAAACCTTTTTGGCTGCCTTTTTTAGATTCTCAACAACTGCTGTTACTCCGGCTTCGAGTCCATGCTTCATAATCATGGGGTTTGTGCCAGCTGTAATATTTTTGAGTCCCTCTTGTGTAATTGCTTGGGCTAAAATTGTAGCTGTTGTAGTACCATCTCCGGCGACATCGTTTGTTTTGGACGCCGCTTCTTTGATAAGCTGTGCCCCCATATTTTCAAATGGGTCTTCAAGATCGATTTCTTTTGCAACAGTCACTCCATCATGAACCACATTTGGTGCGCCCCATTTCTTATCCAAAGCAACATTGCGTCCCTTTGGTCCCAAAGTAGTAGCGACAGCATCTGCAAGTTTATTTATACCAACAAGTAATTTTTTTCTAGCTTCATCTGCGTAAATCAGTTGTTTTGCCATATAAATACTTCCTTATTCAACAATAGCCATAATATCTTCAAACTTGACCAATTTTAATTCCTTACCACTCATTTTTATCTCGTCTCCACCCCACTTTTTATAAAGAACGGCATCCCCAACTTTAAATTCTGGTTTAATTTCCTTTCCGTCCACCCAAACTGATCCTCCGACCGATAAAACTTTTCCCTGGGCCGGTTTTTCCTGTGCCGTATCAGGTAGAACAATACCCGCAACTGTTACTTCCTCAGCTTCTTTAGGTTCTATTAAAGTATAACCAGCTAAAGGTTTAATTTTGAAAGAAGTTTTTGACATATCAATACCCTATAATTCTTATCACTCCTCCTATATCACTGCTAAAATTATACCGGTGGTTTTATTTTTGTCAAGAGGTAATTGTATTAGCTAATTCTGGTTGGGCTGTACCCCTGTTACAGAATCAAGTAATTTTTGGGCTTCCCCAGCAGATGAATGGAGCGCCCCAACAGCACTAGAAGTTCTAATGACATTATCGATGGTGTCTTTGAAGATCTTAACCATTGGTAAATTCAAACTTCCTTCCGCGCTATCTTCGTCCAAGTACCAGCTTTGAGTTAGTTCACCCTGGTTTACTACCGCGGCAAAAAATTTATCTGACGATAATTTTTCTTTCATATCTGCTCTCGGATAAGGTCTGCCTAATCCTTGAATTCTTTGTTCATTGGTGAAAACTTTCTCTAGTACCTCTTTTTTACTTAAAAATTTGGCTAACTCCCAAGAGGCCACTTTTTGCTCCGAGGAATTATTTACGCCATTTGCCCAAAACGTCCCAAATACTACCTTTTTCTTTGTGGGGACTTGTGGAACAGGTGAAACAGTAAACAAAAGGCTCTTTTCGTCAACTAAAGTCTTCAGCTCCTCACTTGTCAAGAAGATCATAGCCACTAACCCCTTTTTAAACGTTGTTATTGAGTCTGGAAAAGTTTCATTCCAAGTACCGTTGTTGCCAGCAAAACTAGTATAAAAGGTAAGTGCATCAGCCCCTAAATTGTTGCCGTCAAAAGTCTCTGACTTATCAAATGTTACTTTGCCGTCTGATGTAAACTTAACTCCCTCCTGCATCATCAATGTGGCTAAAATTGCCGCAGCGTTATTTACATTAGAAGAAGTACCAAGAGCCACTGCTGATCTCGTTACTCTCCCTTTTGACCAAACTGTCAGGGAAGGCGTATATTGATATCGTAGTTCTAACCAACTAGTTGGAGGAGAGGTAAATTTTGCGTTTCTAAGATATTTTGTGTTAGCAACCAAAACTAAATTGCTCAATTCGATCGGAATTCCTTTGTATTCGCTGTTTAATAATAGCTGTTCCGTAACTGGGTAGAATACTTTCTCATATTCTTCCTTTGAATAAACCGATCGGGGAACCGACGACAAAGATCCCCTAAAAAGGGGAAACCAACTTGAATTAAACCAGAAAATATCCGGTCCGTCTTTGCTATTTATTTTATTTTTCAGAAGCGAAAAATAATCCTCCTTAAATTTCCTTGAGTATGTAACACTGATATTAGGGTTTATTTTTTGAAAATCATCTAAAACTGGTTTTATCACCTCTTCTTCCCATAAACCCCAATAAACTATTTCTGTCTTTTGATTTGCGGTTTTTAAAAAAGGTAGCTGGCCACGAAAAAGTAAAAACCCGAAAATAACAATAATCGGGAGTGCTGCAACAATTAATATCGTAATAATTAAATTTAATCGATTCAGCATAGATGTTTTGAAGCTATTTTAATATCTCTCTCAAATATTTTCTAATTTCACCAGCAAATTCTGGGTGACTTAATGTAAAGTCTATAACCGCTTTCAAATAACCCATCTTATCTCCCGTATCGTAATATTTAGCATTTTGAATCTCGACTGTATAAACCTTCTCGTCTTGGATTTGTTGAGAAACCGCCTCTGGAAGCCAAAGTTCCCCACCTTTTCCGGGTTTTAAATTCTCTAAATACTTGAAAATAGAATTAGTAAAAATATACGCTCCATGAGTCGCCAAATTAGAAGGTGCTTTTTCCGGGTCTGGTTTTTCAACAATTTCTAAAATTCGATAAATATTTCCGCTAACAGGTTCGATTTTAGAAATGCCATACTTGGAAAGGTCTTCTTTTCTCTCAATTTTAACCCCACTTATAATAGTACTTTCGTATTTATTAAAAGCATCGATAAGCTGTCTTAGTCTCGGTGGTTGAGAATAAATAAACTCATCTCCCCAGAGGACAGCAAATGGCTCATCTCCTAGTAGAGGTTTGGCCGTTAAAACCGGCCCTGCATTACCATAGGGACCTTTTTGTCTGATGTAAATAAAATTAGCTAAATTGGCGATTCTTCTTATTTCTTCTAATTGCTCCTCTTTACCAGCCTTTTCCAAGAAATTTTCAAGATCATAGCTTCGGTCGAAATGATCCTCTATTGCCCTTTTACTAGGTCCGGTAACAATAATAATATCTTCTATACCGGACGCCACTGCTTCTTCCACAACATATTGAATTACCGGTTTATCCACCACCGGTAGCATCTCTTTAGGCATTGCTTTAGTCTGCGGTAAGAAGCGGGTTCCAAAACCGGCGGCCGGTATCACCGCCTTTGTGATTTTTTTCATAAATCTTTTTTATCGGGTAAATTAATGGTATCATAAAGGAAGCTAACTAGTAAACTAATGCCGCGTATAAAAACAACATTGAAAAATGTTTTAATTTCAAGAAAATTTATTGTCCAGACTTTCCTAATAACACTAATTCCCATCGGTATCATCTTGTTCTTTGCAGTTCTATTTAGTAACAGAATCTATCCAAGAATAACCGTGGCTGGTATATCTGTTGGAGGTAAGACTTATAACGAGGCTTATACACTTATCTCCAATAAATTAAAGGAAGCGGAATCTAAACAAATAGTTATAGAGGATGATGGTTTACAGATTGCTCTTGCCTCAAATGACATAGGACTAACATATGATGTAGAAAAAACCGTTAGAAGTGTATTCGGTTTTGGCAGAACTAAAAATTGGCTTAACGATATTCCTACTATAATTAAAACTCTTGCGGTGGGAGAAAGAATTGCACCAAAGATAGACTACAACGAATCTAAATTAGATTCATTCGTGGAAGAAATTTCCAATTCTAAAGATCAACCGGCGGTGGATTCCACTATCAAATTAAACAAAGGAAAGCTCCAAATAAGTCCGTCTAAAACAGGCTTAGTGATTGATCAAGGTGAGTTGAAAAAAGATTTAATTTCAACATTTACAACATTAAACACAAAATCGGTGAGTTTAAAAAAAGTTACTGCCACACCAATTGTAACTGAAGAAGCCTCCCAAGAGGCACTAAAAACTACACAATCTTTACTGACAGCACCAATAATACTGTCTGGTGCTGGGCAATCATGGAAGATTGATTTCAAGAGGCAATTTGATTTCCTTTCATTTACTACCAACCAAGAGGAACCAACACCGCTGGTTAATGTTGAAGGAAAGAGTCTTTCCTTTCAAATTCGATCTGTTGAGGCGGAATCTAAGCCGGACGCCCGAAGATTAATAGTGACCTTTAATTCAACCAAGGTCGGAAAATTTCTAAACGTCATTGCAAAAGATGTCGATCAGGAAGCAGTCAATGCTCGTTTTGAATTTTCGGGCAGTAGAGTGGTTAGCTTTGTTCCTCACCAAATTGGTCGGAAATTGGACAAAAATGCCTCATTATTGGCTTTGCAAAAAGCAATCAATGTTGGTACAAAAAAAATTAACTTACCAATAAAAACAGCTGAGCCGGAGATTACCACTGAGAAAGTAAATAATTTAGGTCTAAAGGAGCTTCTTGGCAGAGGTGAATCAAAATTCGCCGGTTCAATAGCCAACAGGATTCATAATATTAACCTGGGTAGTTCCCGCCTTCACGGCGTGCTTATCGCCCCGGGAGAGGTTTTTTCCATGTATAAAGCCGTCGGAGACGTGGAAAATTCTACAGGTTACCGCGAAGCTTACATTATCCAAAATGGCAGAACTATTATTGGGGTTGGCGGGGGGATGTGCCAAGTTTCGACTACATTATTTAGAACTGCCTTGAAAGCAGGGCTCCCAATTATTGAACGTCATCCTCACGCTTACAGAGTTGGGTACTACGAACAGAATTCTGCAGCTGGACTTGATGCTTCTGTATATTTTCCTAGCGCCGATTTAAAATTTAAAAACGACACCGGCCATTATCTTCTAATTCAGCGTGAGATAAACTTAAGTAAATCCACACTGGCATTTGAAATTTACGGAACGGATGACGGGCGAGTAGTAAAAATGACGAATCCTTCCGTAACAAATATTACCCCACCTCCTAAAGCTCTGTATCAGAAGGATTCGACGTTAGACAAGGGTGTGGTTAAGCAAGTAGATTTTGCCGCTTGGGGTGCGGATGCTTTTTTCAAAAGAACAGTAACACGCGATGGAAAAATATTGTATAATGATACTTTCTACACTCATTATCAACCTTGGAGGGCTGTTTACTTAGTCGGGACGAAGGTAGGTTAACATGGTGAAAAATCCGTATCAACGAGTTGGAATTTTCGTTGATGTACAAAATCTCTATTATTCAGCAAAGAATCTTTATTCTTCTAGAGTCAACTTCGCTAAAATTCTAGAGCAAGCAGTCTCAGGCCGTCAGCTTATTAGAGCAATTGCCTACGTTGTAAAGGCAGAAGAACCACTGGAACAGACTTTTTTTGACGCGCTAGAGAAAGCCGGATTTGAAGTAAAGATAAAGGAATTGCAAATATTCCCTGGTGGAGCTAAAAAAGCAGATTGGGATGTCGGTATCGTAATTGATATGATTCGACTTTCACCCAAGATTGATGCGATTGTTTTAGTCTCAGGCGATGGTGACTATACGTCAGCTGTAGAATTTCTAAAAAACCAAGGCCACCGTGTCGAAGTAATGGCATTTGGAAAAAGTACTTCTTCAAAACTAATCGCTGAAGCAGATGAGTTTATTGACTTAGACGTAGACCACAGGCAATATTTGCTGTCCACAAAGCCACTCAAAAAAGTTCCCGGCTATGAAGGATGAAAAGAAAAGGCGAAGTGAGAGCCGTGGATCATCTTCGCCAATTTAAGCCTCACAACGTGAAGGCGCTAATCTGAATTCGCTTCTGGGTGGCGCATCAACCAACCATCCAAACCACACCCACGGAAAGTCCGGATAAGCTGGCCTTGTTGACACCGGTGGAACCCAAACACCCCAAGCCTAAGCTGGACTTTTCAGGTCCCACCTAAGCCGGTTTGACTGCCCATATTCCTAGCTGATTCGGAGATTATTTCGGAGTGTTAACCCCAAGTGCAGGCTTACGCATCTGCACAACCTCTCTCTTCAGCCGGCTAGGAGGGCTTCAGACATCCAAATGCACCTCCTGTGTCTTGGACAGTACCGCAATTTCTTAATACCACACGAGCAGGCTTTTGTCAATTTGTTAAATCTTTATTTTACATGTCCAACAGCGTAAAATTTACTTATGAAAATCCTAGGAATTGAAACAAGTTGTGACGAAACAGCGGCCGCAGTAGTGGAAGATGGAACAAAACTACTATCCAATATTGTTTCCTCCTCCCTCTCTCTACACTCAAAAACCGGTGGTGTTATTCCCGAAATCGCTGCTAGAGAACAAAATAAAGCTATGATCCCAGTGTTGGAGGAAACTTTAAAAACACTAGACGGTGAAAACGTAGATGCTATAGCAGTAACTTTTGGGCCTGGATTAATTGGATCTCTACTAGTAGGTGTGGAAACAGCAAAAACCCTCTCTTTTGTCTTAACAAAATCTTCAGGTTTATCAAATTTTTGAAGATTCACCATTATTGTTTTG
>Ga0209323_10001938_pt1 | contig 13679 bp, 10 predicted proteins | sample Rifsed19ft2_FD_184014 | JGI IMG/M metagenome (GOLD analysis project Ga0209323, IMG submission 184014) | Soil microbial communities from Rifle, Colorado, USA - sediment 19ft 2 (version 2) | ecosystem: Environmental > Terrestrial > Deep subsurface > Rock core/Sediment | place: Rifle, Colorado...
CATCTCAAAAGAGCTTGAAAGACAGCTTGAAGGGATTCAGAGGAGAATCTATTTTCTTGCTGGAGAAGAGTTTAATATAAACTCACCAAAACAGCTCAGCAGAGTCCTTTTTCAGAGCCTTGGTTTTCAGCCAAAGAAAAAGACAAAGACAGGTTTCTCGACAGAACTGAGTGTCCTTGAAGAGCTTGCAGAGTTCCATGAACTTCCACGGGAAATACTTAATTACAGAAGTTTGAGTAAACTAAAAACCACCTATGTGGATGCGCTTCCACCTTTAGTAAACCCAGATACTGCCCGGCTCCATACCTCTTTTAACCAGGCTGCAACAGCTACAGGAAGGCTGAGCAGCAGTGAACCGAATCTCCAGAACATTCCAATCAGGGGCGAGTGGGGGAGGCGAATCAGAGATGCCTTCATAGCAGGAGAAGGCAATATTTTGCTTTCAGCAGACTATTCACAGATTGAATTAAGAATCCTTGCTCATCTGAGTCAGGATGAGGGTCTTATTGAAGCCTTCAGAAAAGACCTTGATATCCATACAAGGACTGCATCCGAGCTATTTGGTGTACCGATAGAGAAAGTGAATTCCGATATGAGAAGGATTGCAAAGACAGTGAATTTTGGAGTCATCTATGGCATATCACCTTTTGGCTTATCAGAGACACTCAGCATAACAAGGGAGGATGCAAAAAAATATATAGAACAATATTTTGACAGGCATCAAGGTGTTAAAAGGTATATAGAGTTAACACTTGAGGCAGTAAAGGAGAAAGGTTACGCAACAACGTTATTCGGAAGGAAACGTCCTATTCCCGAGCTCAGAAGTCAAAGCTCAATTACAAGACAGCAAGGAGAAAGGTTTGCAATAAATGCTCCTGTACAGGGCACAGCAGCCGATATCATTAAAGTTGCAATGATAAATATTTGGAAGAGTTTTAAAGAAAAGGATGTAAAGGCTAAAATGATCCTGCAGGTTCATGATGAACTTTTATTTGAGCTTTCCTTGCATGAACTCCAAATTGTTAAGGATGTTGTCAAAAAGGAGATGGAGGGAGTAATGGAGCTTTCTGTGCCTATAAAAGTGGAAATAGGCTTTGGAAAGAACTGGGCAGAAGCACACTAAAAAAAATAATAATTAAGTAAGAGTTTAAAGTGGAAACATTTCTTTTTCGTGATGAATTTAACTTTAATTTTTATTTTGAATAGTAATAAATGGCGGGATATAGTATTTTCGCTCATTCTCGTCCCGATAAGATCGGGACTCCGAGGTTTTTGCCTCTTTATAAATTGTATATTGTTAATGGACTATCTGCAAAAAAATCCGCTCAAATACAATATCCCGCCATTACGGAATTGGAATCTTATGTTAAAAGTTAAAAGTTTTGGTATGGATTCAGGTAAAATATAACCTTGAAAGGGGGATGACATGAGGGAGAAAAAATCAGAAGGGAAAAGAGGTGTAAAGAAGGCGTCCCAAAAAGTTGCTAAAAAAACAAAGATGACCGCAGAGAAGACTCCTGTAAAAACGAAGGCAGTAAAGGCTGGAGCCGAAATAAAGAAGAAAAAGATCATAAAGAGAACTGCTCCAAAAGAGATGAAGAATGTTAAAGCTAAGGTAGAAAAGAAGGTCACAGGGAAGCCTGTCAAGAAGGAGACAAAAAGGATAAAGGCAAAGGTTAAAGTTGGAAAAGAAGTAAAAGCTAAGAAGAAGATTGCCAAAAAGATAGAGAAAAAGCTTGAAGTAAAGAAGGTTATTAAAAAACCTGCGAAGACGGTTAAGGTTAAAAAGGTTGCCTTATCGAAAAAGGCAGTACCCAAAAAGCCCGAGAAAATGTTAGCCCTTGTAAGAAAAAAGATATATCCACCTCTTCCAAAGGGGATCATCCCTGAAGAATACGGTGAAGATGCTGTTGCCCTCATGACTGTTGACCCGAGGAATTTGTTTATTTACTGGGAAGTAAGTGAGGATACCTTAGCAGGACATAAAGGTAACATAACTATCAGGCTCTATGACGTTACAGGTGTTGATTTTGATGGTATGAATGCAAATAGTTACCTTGATTTGACTGTGGACAAAAGGATAGGGGACTTATATTTGGAAGTTCATCCTGGAAGAAATTATGTTGCAGATATAGGAGTTAAAGACCATTTGGGTATTTTTGTCTCAATGGCACGGTCAAATAAGGCTACTACTCCCTGTGAAGGCATGGCAGAGAAAGGGATATTCCCCCATAAAATCTATGAAACTGGTCTTCCAATTTCTCCCCCTATCGGATACAAGAAGTGAACTGCGAGAGTGGCGGAACTATTTTCTGTATTTTCTGATATTTTTTGTTACAATTTTGCTACAGTCCAAAAGGTGTATCTGCTCACCACTCCGCAGGCCCGGGATTATTTATAAGGTTTCATTTCTTCATATCCTAATACCTTATATGCTTTGAGCCTTCTTTTATGCATGCGTAATAAGACCGGAATATTTGTATCAACATAATCGTAAATTCTTATTTCGGTTTTACCTCGGTATTTCCGATGTAGTCTACCTGCATACTGAACCATTTTGCCTTTGAAAGAAAACGGCATAGCAAGAAAGAGGGTGTCGAGTCGTGGATCATCAAATCCTTCTCCGATATATTGTCCTGTTGCAATTATTAACCGTTCTTCCGTGTCAGGGATCTCAGCAAGCTTAGCAATCATTTCTTTTCTTACAGTTGTTTTCATCCCACCATGCAAAACAATTATGTTCTTAACAAAGTTCTGAAGCTTCTGCTTGAGTGTTTCAAGATGTTCTTTCCTTTCTGTCAGGACTATCGGTGACCGTTTCTCTTCGAGTGCATTCAAGATGTCATCAAATATCATTTGATTTCGTTCTTCATCTGCAATTAATAGCGGCCAGAGATTATGGATTTTATCTTCATCAGACCAGGGACAGAAAAAATTAGTTGTTCTTGTTATAAATCTATATCTCAAAAGCGATTCAGTTCTGTTTTTCTGGGAAGCTATTTTATATCGTACAGGGCCACATTGCATTGTAATAATTGGCTGATGTCCATCACGCCTGTATGGGGTAGCGGTCAGCCCAATAATATATTTTGCATTAGCTTCCATCATGACCCTTTCAAAAGAAAAAGCCGAAATATGGTGGCACTCATCTGCAATAATCTGGCCATAATTCTTAATTCTGCTGTCTATTCCACCTTCTTTATCCAGACTTTGGAGCATTGCAACATCAATAATATTCGTGGCTCTGTCTCTTCCTCCACCAATCTGACCTATATCTTTAATTGGCAACGCAAGAAAAGAAGCAATCTGTGTGCGCCATTGTTCAAGAAGCGGCTTTCGATGAACAAGGACAAGGGTATTTATTCCCCTTGATGCGATTAGACGTATCCCTATCACCGTCTTACCAATGCCTGGTGGAGCCACAAATATGCCGTTTTCATGTTCAAGTATTCTTTTGCAAGCCTTATCCTGTTCATCGGTAAGCTCGCCACAGAAATTAAAATCGACCCTATTCCCATCGAAACGTTTGTCTTGAATGTTAAGTGATATTTTGTTTACCACTAAAAGCTCTTTGAGGTCTTCAAGACACCCACGAGGAATGGTAAGATAATTTTGTATGTCTTCAGCGCAGCAAATCACCCTTGGTGTCAGAGCGGTGGAGAAACGCATACTTTGCTTCTTATAAAACTCAGGGTTTTGAAATGCAGCCAGCCGTTTAATCTGGTTAAGTAGTTTAGAAGGCAAACCGTCCTTCTTGATGTAAATTCGGTTTGCCAGCACTGCATTTAATTCTGGCGGTAGTTTGCATGTAAGGCGTTCAATTTTTCGTTCATTGGATAAAGGTCTTTTCCATGGCTTATCATCCTCATCTGTCTGACTGATGCTTATTCCCATTATGTCTTTTGTCTTAATAGCTTCGGCAACAAATGTTTGAACCTCCTTGGACGTCATTCTTTTCACATTTGATAGGTAGGCCCACTGGTCAGGGGAGGGAATTAAATTGCTATCTAAGAAAAGGCTGTTACCTTTTTCTGCTGGAGCCTTTTGAAGAGGGAGGGCAATAAGACTTCCAAATCCCCCCTTGGGCATAGTGTCCTGGTTTGGGAATAAGCGGTCATAGCTTTTCATATCGAGCTCATGTCTATTAGACATAGTTTCTGTTATCAAGAAGCTACCCATTTGTCTGGCAAGAGCAGCAGAGACAGGCTCTGAAAAAAATATCCAGATATGTCCTCCAATACCTGAGCGAGATCGTTCAAGGGATGTTGGAATGTTCATCTGTTGACAGGTTTCCATAAATGCCTTTACATCATCCTGCCAGGTTTGTTTGTCGAAATCGATAGCAAGGAAATAACAAGTCTCATCCGGAAGCATTGGATAGACCCCGATTGTAATATTTCCCTCCAGATGTCTACGGATTACTTCATCGTTCAAAGGAGAAAACTTGCGATTATCACACTCACCACATTTTATATTGGGCTTTCCGCAAACCCCATTAATCCACTCATTTTCACAAACTGGACTATACCCTTTATTCCCAGTTTTCTTGCTCGTCCACGATTTAGGGTAAACATCTTCTCTTCCTCTGAACAAAGAGCGGAACTGGGCTATCTTTTCGTTAAGAGAAGATTGGACATTTATTTCTGCCGTAATTTTAATGGATTGTACAGAAGAGACCTCAAGTTCAGAAAGTGTAAAACGTAATTTTTTAAGGTCATTAGTTAACCGTTCTCGTTCGGTATCTATTTCCTTTAGACGTGCCTCAACGGAGCTGATATTGCCGAGTATCTTATTTTTGTCTTCGGGCATTAGTTACACTTATTTAATTAAATTTAAATGTGATAAATTCTATCACAATTTGTCACACTCGTATGTGGAAGCTAACTAACCCCCCAGCTACTTCTCAGCCTTCTTGTCATCATAAAATGCTAAATATATGATAAGATAAAACTACTTATGAAGATTTATCTTGATGTTTGCTGTTTGAACAGACCGTTTGATGACCAGGTGCAAGATAGAGTGCGTCTTGAATCAGAGGCGGTTCTTTCTATCCTTAATCACAGCAGGACTAAAGGCTGGCGTTTACTGAATAGCGAGGTCATAAATATTGAGATTTCTAAGATACCCGATAACGATAAAAGACAGAAGGTTACTATTCTGTCTATCATGTTACAATCCAATATCGTTGTAGATGAAGATATAGAAAGGCGTGCAATAGAACTTGAGAATTTAGCTTTTAAACCTTTTGATGCCCTGCATATTGCCTGTGCAGAAAAAGGCAAAGCAGATATTTTATTAACAACAGATGATGACTTCTTGCATAAGGCATCGCATTGTAAAGATACCTTGAAGGTAAAGGTAGAAAACCCTGTGAGGTGGTTAATGGAGGTGATTGCAAAATGAGCATTCAAACATTGGACCCTATCGCCATAAGGAAAATAGGATTAGAGGCTTTAGCAAAGGCTCTGGGACCTGTAGGAATGGTCCGTTTTCTCCAGCAGTATGAGGGTGGGATAGGTAACTATACCCAAAAAAGACAGGAGTGGTTAAAAGACTACACTGTTAAGGGTATAGTAAAAGAAATAAAGAATAGACGAAAGCTCTGACACGGGAAGCATACTGAAGGACTTCCTGAGAATTTAAATTGATATTGTTCTTGGATTCAGTTTTTAACTAAGATGTGCCTGCTACACCCTCCCGCCACTCCGCAGGCACGGGATTATCCATAGCACCCCATCGCTCAGTCCCGAAGGCTTTCGGGATTGCAATTCTGTGGTGGAGTCCATTACAGATGCCATTTCTAAAATGAGGTTACCGAGGTCAGAATAGCATGTAGAGGGATAGGAGAACAGCAATATTGTGGGTGAGAACTGCTACAATTTTGCTACAGTAAAATCCACGACGTCATAAACCGTTATCAGCTATTTGCGTCTAAAAATGCTTGACTTTTGTTTCACTATAGTTTATAGTTTCACCATATGGTGAAACAGACTTATTTAGTGAAACAGGTTTCTGAAAAGGATTTGCTAAAAACGGCACAGAAGAGCATAGAGTCTGTCCTTTCGGAAGTCCCTTTCATTGAACTAAAAAAATCAAAAGCCAATGTTAGGATCGATAATAAAGAAGTTGATATGATACTGAATCTTCTTATCTCAGGTAAGTCAGCAAAATTTATTGTTGAAGTAAAATCGCAAGGTGAACCACGGCTCATAAGAATGGCAGTTGCCCAGATTAGAAGCTACCTTAAGAACATTAAAGATGCCTACGGAATAATAGTTGCTCCGTATATCAGCGATGCCGGCAGGCTGATCTGCAAGGAGGCAGGCATTGGATGTACCGATCTGGCTGGGAACGCCTTCCTGTCATTCAAAAACATTTTTATTGATCGCAGCGGTAGACCCAACCCCTTTACTGTTGTCCGTCTCTCAAAATCTGTATTCTCTCCAAAATCAAGCAGAATCCTGAGAGTGCTCCTCTCTGACCCTTCAAAAAGATGGTATGTTGAAGACCTGTCACAAGAGGCTGGAATCAGTATGGGACTTACCTCAAGAGTTAAACAGGCACTCCTTTCCGAAGAATGGATTAAAGAAGAAAACAAGAGTTTCTATCTTGTTAAGCCTGAAGAGGTGCTCAATCAATGGGTCAATAATTACTCCTATGAAAAGAATCCGGGTTTTTCTTTCTATTCCGGCCTTTTAGAAGAACAGCTTGAGGCTGCAATCAAAAAAGAGTGTGAAAAAAAGAATTATTGCTATGGCCTTGCATTATTTTCTGGCGCGAGAAAAGTAGCGCCGTTTGTACGGTTTATGAGATTCTTTTCTTATATAGAGGGTGATATCGAGGATATTGCAAAAGCTCTTCAGTTTAAAAAAGTGGAAAGCGGGGCAAATATTACACTGCTACAACCATACGATGAAGGTGTCTTTTACGGACTTCAAGATATTAACGGCATTAATGTTGTATCTGACATCCAGCTTTACCTTGATTTGAAGAATTACAAGGGAAGGGGCGAGGAAGCAGCACAAGCAATATTTGAACAAAGGATAAAGCCCAAATGGTAAGTAGAAGCCAATATGGACTTTATTATCCACCTATTTCCCTGTGTTGTGGGGAAGGTCTATGACTCGTAGAGTGGTTAAGAGAAAAAAGAGGCATTAAAATGGAGCTTCTTTTTAGGAGATGAAAAATCATGAAATCATTTGAACATGATTATCTACTTGAAACACCGATTTCACATTCTCTTCTTCTGTCTGCGCGTTCTCTCGGTGAATTCCGGGGAAGGCAGATGCTTTATGCAGAACAATCTCCTGAAGTATTAGAAACTCTTCGGCGGGTTGCTATGGTTCAAAGTGCAGAATCATCCAACCGAATCGAGGGGATTACAGTATCTCCAGATCGTATTGACGGCTTAATCTTAAAGAAAACAAAACCTCGTGACCGCTCTGAACAGGAAGTGGCAGGATATCGTGATGTGCTGGCCTCTATCCATACCAACTATCACAACGTGCGTCTTTCTACAGACCTCATATTGAACTGGAATCGGATAATGTATCATTACACATCTGAAAAAGGCGGTAAATGGAAGAGCAAAGACAATGCTATCTTAAAGGTTCGTCCTGATGGTCGTCAGGTTGTACGCTTTCAGCCTGTTTCGGCACTGGCTACACCAGAGTTCATGGAGCGTTTGATTAAAATGTTTAACAGTGCAATGGAACAAGGAAAAACAGAACCATTGCTCCTGATCGCCTCTTTTGTATTCGATTTTGAATGCATTCATCCTTTTATGGATGGCAACGGCCGCATTGGACGGCTGCTTACACTTCTTCTCTTATACCAGAGCGGTTATGAAGTTGGTCGATATATAAGTCTTGAGCGCATCGTGGAAGAGAGCAAAGAAACCTATTATGAGGCTCTCCTTAAAAGTTCGCGCGACTGGCATGAGGCAAGACATGACCTGAGGCCCTGGTGGAACTATTTTCTTGGGATGTTAACAGCAGCCTACAAGGAATTTGAGGCAAGGGTAGGCGCAATCACATCAGCACGCGGTGCAAAGCGTGAAATGGTTCGTGCTGCTATTGCTCGTTTGCCTGCGAGATTCACAATAGGTGCTCTGAAGCGGGCTTGCCCGGGGGTGAGCTATCCAACATTACAGCGAGCTCTTTCTGACTTAAGGAAAGAGAGGAAGGTAAAGTGCCTCGGCAGAGGTCCCGATGCCCAGTGGGAACGTATTAAGGGTTGATAAGATAATCATATCACGAAATGAGAATGTGATAAGATTATTATTGGCAGGATGAAAGAGCAAGTTTGCATCCGTGGAACATATAGGCCCGAAATGGGTGGCTGATTTTCTTGAAGTTACAGAGAGAGAAGACAAGGATATTATCGTGCGGCGGGCATATGAGAAAGTAAATGAGCTTCTTGACTCGCTCCATATAAGTGCATGGAAGGAAACGTAAGCTTTTAGAAAATGGACTTTACTGTCCACCTATTTCCCCATGCGGGGAAAGTGGTTAAGAAGGAGAAGAGGTATTAGGTTGAAAACTTGGACACATCCAGGAGGAAAGCTCAGAGAACTTGGAGCATCTTCATTACCTTACTTTAAATACCAGCCCAGAGCAGCCCAAGATTACCCAAAACCATTTTCAAAGGTCATCAAGGCTTTATGATATCTGAAGACCGTTGTTTGTGGGTTGTGTCTTAAGAAGGTTGCAATATCCAATAAAAAGCTTGGGATGTTATAGGAAGATATTTTAAGTCTGCTCACAAGATAAAGAATAACCTGAAAGAAAAAGCATGATAGCAGAAACAAATATTATCCCTGATTGGATTGACAGTCAAGCACAGCCTATAAATGGGTTAGATTTACTAGGACTACGTTTGCCTGTTCAGAATATAAGTGAATCATTATTAACTGGAATTACAACAATCTCACCAAGAATCCGATACCTCTCCATTCGAGCATGGGTCATAAAATCTTTCGGGTTAAGCGGTCTAAAAGATGACCATTCCTCATTGATGGACTTTGTGTATAGAATGGAATGTGCAATAGTTTGCGGAGTCCTTCTTGCAAATGAATCAACAGTCAATATTCCTGGATCAGATGAAGCTCTGGAAATTCTTGAACAAAGCAAGGAAACGATACAGTTAAAAAGGTTAGTAATACAGACTGCATTTACCATTTATACAGGTCCCACATATAATTTGCTAATAGGTATCCCCAGAGAATCAGATGTTCCTGCTCTTACAGAAGAACGTGGAGTACCATTAGCAGAAGCCTTAGAGAATCTACTGAGAAATACTCAATTCCTAAAATTATTACGTGATAACCCACAACTTAGCGAGACCCATAGAGATGTACTTAAAGAACTTGGCGAAACCCTTAAGATCGATGACATTCCTGACAGTGAAAGAGATTTGCTTGTTGAAGCAATAATTCCAGAGAAGCCTATCGGAAAAGGTAAAATCAATGAAAGCATGAGGATTGGTGTCTACACTTTACTCCTAGAACTTGCCAAAAAACTCAACAGAAGTCCGATAGAAAATGATGTATTTGAGTATGCATTAGCATTAAATCATGAATTAACACCTATTTTACAGCCTGTACTGGATGGATATCTGATTTATAGGATAAGGGATGTTATAGCTTTAGCTCATGAGTATGCATTGGAAGAAGTAGCAAGGGAACTGGCAGCTCAGAATGAAGTTATCCAAGCTGATCAATTAATATCTTCTCTTTTAACAGATGAAATAAACTTGCCGCTGAAAGAATTAGGGCTTTTGATAAATGATGAAACTTATAAAAGTATGGAATTTAATGAATTTGTGGATCGCATTGAAAAATTACTATTGAATAAAAAAGTAGAACATGGCTTATATCGTTGGGATGGGAATCTTAATGAAAACTGGATCATTGAATATATCCAGAAAAGGCATAATTCATCATTAGGACTATTGCCTGTTGTATGGATTCTATGTAGAAAGAGAATTTCTTCTGCAAACCTCAGGTCCAAACCGCTTTTCTCTTTGATGTCAAGACAGGGTTATGCACGAATTGGACTAGAGCAAGTTGTATTTCCTGAAATCCAGCGGTGGGAAAAAAATAATCCAACTATAGAGGAAATTATTGCCAGAATAGTAAGGCGATCAGTAGATCAGCACCTTAGAATAGCTTGGGCAAGAATGTTTGCCGATGTAAAAAAGGATGTTGCTGTGCTGAGTGCTGATGGAGATTATTGGTTACATAGAAGATCATTTAAGGCTGCAAGGACAGCCTCTAGGATAAAAGAAGCTATTGGATGGCTCAAACAACTAAAATTGATTGACGATCAAGGTATTACTGATGAAGGTAATAAGGTATTTTCCAAAGGTCTTAGCATTATTCATTCTTTAGAGAAATGGGAAGATGATTAATCCCCGAATATTTTGTCGTGAAAAAGGCTATACAAAAGCTATAGGACTAACCTATTCTTTTGATCCTCTATTTTTTGAACGAGTGATATTGCGAGATCTCTGGAATGGTCAATCTACGGATATAACAATCATAGGAGATGTTGGTCAACTTCAAAAGGCTGTATCTGACTGTTCCACTCAACTTCTCTACTTAGGAAAAAAGTATTTGATAGCCCCCGCAGTTTTAAAAGGGACTTTTCATCCCAAAATGCTCCTCCGTGTTGGATCAAAAGGAGCAAAGATAATGATGGGTAGTAACAATTTAACATATGGAGGATGGGGTGGAAATTCTGAACTTGCATTTACAATAGATCTTGAAGCAACCCCAGAATCTGCTTTTCTCATCGCATCTTTACTCAAAAGTATATCCGCTTATATTTTAGACGAAGCCGTAATGGAAGCTACTGAACGGTTGCAGGAGTTTGAGTGGTTTTCTACACGTCAAACACATGTTGACGACACAATAGTAATAACTAACCCAAAATTATCGCTAGCAGATGAGGTTTTGAAGCGATGGAATGGCAGACGTTTTGATACAATGCTGGTTTTTACTGGATCAACCGATGACAAAGGGGCTTTCATCAGATGGTGTTATGAGAAGTTTGGAATAAAAAAATGCATACTCGCAATATCAGATGGAAATTCATCACTTCAACCTGAATTAGTTAAAACTATTCCTGTCGATATGAATATAGCCTTCTTTAAAAGTAAGCCTTTACATGCTAAATTTTATTGGTTTGAAGGCTTAGATGGTCAGGCAGCTATCGTGGGATCAGCCAACTGCTCGGCTGCTGCATGGCTTTTGCCCCCAGATAAAGGTGGAAATGTTGAAGCAATTTACATACACAATAACCCTAATCCCGATGACTTCCAGCATATTTTGTCACTACTGCCTGAAAATCATGTATCTATAACAGAGGCTCCTAAACCAATAAACATTACGGAAGCTGAAAAATCAACACCACCATATCTCTTATTGTCTGTAACCCTAAATCGTGCTTTATGCAGTATAGTTGCCAGAATCAACCGTGATCTGCCTGACGGGGCAATAGTAAAGATTCATTGCCTTAACAATATCACTACTCAAATGACAAAAATAGATAAACATAATTGGGTAGGTGAAGTGCCAGAAAGTGTATCATGGACAGAAGAAACCTTGTTGGCAGAACTTATCATAACGATTGACAACAAAGATTTTGTTACACCGCTTCACTGGGTCAATGATATAGTTTCATTGACACATGCTATCAGAGACAAGTCAATGGTAGAACCTTTTAAACCTTTAGGAAATCCAACGAGTAGTTCCGAGCATGTAAAAATACTAAATGACATAGCTAATGTTGCATCCGCTATTCTTTCAGACAAGCAAACATTTAGAGATCCTCATACTAGCAGACCAGAAAGAGATCAGGGTTCAAAAAAAGAGATAGAAGCTTCATCAGTTAAACCTGACGATCTTATAAAAAGTCTAAAAGATCTTCATGAACAAGAAACATCAGATTCATCAGGGTATGGGCTGAACCTGTCATTAACAGGAGTTGTAAGAGCCTTATTTCACGAAAGAGAAGAACAACACAATATTGATGATGAAGTTGAAGCAGGAGAAGATGACGATAATCAAGATGTTGAGGCTGAAGAAGGTGATGAAAATGAACCCAAAAGTCAAAAAGGTAAAAGAGGTAAAAAACCAATAGGTGAAATACCTGATGAAAAGTATAGGAAGAGCTTATTAAAGCAAATGAATACTTTCTTTTCTAAGATGATGAGTAAGGAATTTGTATCTTCATGCACAGCAACAAAATTAGTTCAGGCATCAGCATTTCCATTGGCAATTGCATTAATTGGTGAAAGAGGTAAATGGTTAAGCCCAGAACAAGCTCGTCAGTTAATAATAAAAACAGTTGATGTACTCTTCAATATAAATATCATGGACATAGAGGGAAATGGATTGATCCAGATTGTTGGAAACAGATACAGGAAAGAAGGATTATACGACGTATTTCTAAAAGTTGTCGGGGACGGATCGTTGTGGGTGACTTTGACCGCATCATTAGCTAATATTGAGTGGGCAGATGTAGGTGGTGCTTTTGAACAGGGAGTTGTTCTTATGGAAGTATATGACTGCAGGGAGCTAAGGTCCGAAACAAATATAGGAAAATTAAATATGCTAATATCTAAGAGTCAAGTAGCCAAAGCCAGGGAACTGATAACGCTAAAGGCTCCTGACATTGTGAAGTCGTTGCATACAATTGAAGACTTGCTTCAGAAAAATTCTGACATGCTCCTGAAGACATCTTCAGAAAAGTGCGAAGTTGGTGACATTCTCTGGAACAAAAAAGCAAGGTGGGCAATTGTCAAAGAGGTGCTTCAGGATGATAAAGTTATTGCTTATTTGCATTTGAGAAGTGAAGAAAAAAAGATAGTTACAAAAAATTATTATATAAATTTAAGGGCAGCTTGCCATATTTTTCCTGAAATAAAAGAATACCTAACAGTATTCGGACTGGGTCATTAAGTTCCTTTTTCAACACACTCTTGACATAGGACAAAATGACCATAAATAATCCCTGCCATTCGAAAGATGAGAGAAATAAAAGTCGCATCTCCAAAATACCTAAGTAATCACTGACTGTTTCGAATGAGCGTCATTCCGCTGCGAAGTTGAGGAATGACGCTTATTCGAACTCGGTTTTGTGGGGAAGGCTACAAAGGGAAAGCTTTTTTCCGTAACGGCGCATTAATATTTCAACCATATATCAGTATTTCTCCAGTTTCAGGATTCTGCGCAATTCTATCGATTCTTCTTTTTTCTCCAGAACATAAAGGATCATCCAATGAATACGCAACTATCGGTCTTAACCCTCTACCGGCATATTCAAGCGTTTTGAATAAGTAACCAATAAATGATCCTGAATAACGGTAGCAACGAATACAGTCCTCAACACGCTTTTGAATCAAATAATCATATCCTTTCCAACAAAACATTTTAGGGCAACGTTCGATCCACTCATAAATAGTGAAGCTAACCAATTTAATAATTTCTTGCCTGGCTAATACGTTTCCTTTTTGAGCAATCCTTACTAATGCGATACTGATGATATCCCGTATATACCCAAACGTTGCAAAAACTTTCTTCAAATTGTCAGTATCAAGCAGCCTTTTTTAATACGTTGAGAAGATTGAGCAAATCCCTTTTAACAGCTTCATTGCCACTTATAGTAAGTGTGAGT
>Ga0209323_10001943_pt1 | contig 13665 bp, 10 predicted proteins | sample Rifsed19ft2_FD_184014 | JGI IMG/M metagenome (GOLD analysis project Ga0209323, IMG submission 184014) | Soil microbial communities from Rifle, Colorado, USA - sediment 19ft 2 (version 2) | ecosystem: Environmental > Terrestrial > Deep subsurface > Rock core/Sediment | place: Rifle, Colorado...
ATCCGCCAGCTCCCGGAGACCCCCCATGAACTTCAATTTGCCTTTACTGTCCAGGAAGAAGTCGGCCGGAGAGGCGGGACCACCTCGGCGTATATGCTGGACCCTGAGATTGGGATCGCTGTTGAAGTAACCGCGACTGGAGATACATCATCAAAGAGAAAGCTGGCCGTGGTGCTGGGGAAGGGGCCAGCGATCAAAGTCTGGGACTCTCGCATGCTTTCTGATCCGTATCTCATTCGCCACATGGCCATCGTGGCCAATGAGACCGGGATCGCGTACCAAATGGATGTGCTTCAGAGTGGGGACACCGACATTCCTTGCATTCAGCTCACCAGGGCTGGCGTTTCATGGGGCTGCATCTCCATCCCCGCTCGCTACAGGCACACGCCATCGGAGATGGTGGATTATAGGGATGTGGAGGAGGCTGTGAGGTTGCTCCTGGAAATCATAAAGAGACCGATGGACTTCGGGGAAGAGGATAAGGACCAAGTAAAGCAATCAAGAGTAAGCTAACCTACGAGGAGGGATGGCCATGAGCCCAGGCCTATACGCCGGAACCATTCTGAAGATTGATCTATCTACCGGGGAGATTGGCAGAGAGCCAACAGGTTCCTACGCAGGCTCCTTCCTTGGAGGAAGAGGGATCAACATCAAGCTTTTCTGGGATCACATCACTCCAGGAGTTGATGCGTTGTCTCCCGGCAACATCCTTGTTCTGGGCGTCGGTCCATTGGGCGGAACTACGATCTCCGGCGCTCGCACCGAGGTGACAGCCAAGTCGCCGGAGACCGGCTTTCTCGGGAGCACCAACTTCGGAGGCTTCTTTGGCAGTGAACTGAAATTCGCCGGCTACGATCACCTCGTCATCAGTGGAAAGGCGGAGAAGCCGGTCTATCTCTGGATTGATAACGACCAGGTCGAGATCCGAGATGCCTCGGCAGTGTGGGGCAAGGATACCTATGAGGCCCCTGAACTCATCCGAACCGATGTAGGCAATTCAGAAGCAAAGATCGTATGTATCGGCCCTGCTGGGGAGAACCTGGTGCGGTTCGCCAGCGTGCAGCATGAAATGGGACACGGGGGCGGACGGACCGGGCTGGGGACGGTGATGGGGTCGAAGAAACTCAAGGCGATCGCCGTGCGTGGGACGAAGGCTCTCAGGCTGGCCGACCCCGAGAGGTTTCTGGCCCTTTCCGCAAAGTTGAAGAGTCTGGTTCAGAATGATCCAGCGAATGCGATCAAAGCTCAGCACGGGGTGACGCCCACGTATGATGTGCGGGACGAGCTATTCATGGGGTTTGGAATTACGCTGGTTCCAGAAGGGGCTGACCCGAGGACGGATGTGCCAAAGACACAAGCGATCCCTCAGAGATTCGCCCACAAGAGGGCGGGCTGCTATGGCTGTCCAGTCCAGTGCATGGAACATTACGTGGCCGATGAAAGCAAGACCGGGGTGATCTCGTGCGAGTTCTACAGCGTCTTTGTGCACTTCGTTCGATGCTTCGACAGTGCGGCCTCGTTGGAGAGTGCGATACGTTGCCAGAGATACGGTCTTGACGCGATCTCAACCGGGGGCTTGATTACCTGGCTCATGCGTCTGTACGAGAACGGAATCATCACAGAAGACGACACGGATGGCATCCCCATGAAGTGGGGCAGCCCACAGGCCATTATCGGCATGGTAGAGAAGATCGCCCGCCGAGAAGGGATCGGTGACGTTCTGGCCGAGGGGATTGTCAAAGCGGCGGCAGAGATCGGCCGGGGCTCTGAGGCCTATGCGTACCATGTAAAGGGGCTTCTAATGCACGAACACACGAATCCAGGGTGGTCGCCCTATTTGAAAGGGGCATGCCTGGGCATAGCGGTCGGGCCTCGCTGTGACAGCCTTCGATCGTTCAACTCGTACACCGCGGTGAGTCCGCATAGCACCATTAGGAAAGGCATTAGAGAGAGCTTTGGAATTGGGGAAGACGATGACCCTCAATCGTACGAGGGCAAGCCTGAGCTTGTAGTCGCGGCAGAGGATTTGAATACCATCAGAGACTTGTTGAGCATGTGCAAGTGGCTAACCAATGTCATCACTCCACCACACTTGGCTGGCTTGTTCTCGGCGGGAAGCGGTATCGAAATCACTGTTGATGATCTTCTGAGCTTCGCAAAGAGACTCAGGACAACGGAACGAGCCTATGAGGCCAGCGAAGGCATGACAAGTGAGCACGATACCCTGCCCAAATCTTTCTTCAACAACCCCATCAAGAGCGGTGTCTGGAAGGGAGCGGTCTTGGAACCGGAACCGTTTGAAAAGATGAAGCGTCGCTACTACTCCTTGAGGGGCTGGGATCCAAATACAGGGATCCCGACCGAGCAAACCCTGAAACGCATGGGACTGGAAGATGTCGCCGAGCATTTGAAAGTGTACGGTAAGCTACCGGTGAGCCAATGAGAGGATGAGGCATGCAACCAGGTAGGTCTTGATGGCAGACTGCGTAATCGCAATCGACTATGACAAGTGCACCGGATGCCGCATCGGCGAGATGGCCTGTTCTGTGAGAAACAGCGGAGGGGTCAACCCGGTGCACGTCCACACCCGCTCCGATCCCGCGGGCGGGCCGGCCACATGGGCCGAATTCCTGGGAGGCATGCAGACCGACTTGAAGGGCATGCCTGTCGAGCGAGAGCCGGGGATACTGGATCCCGTCCGCGGCGATCGGCTGGGGGGGGGGTACAGCAGCCTGATCTATGCCTACGATCTGAGCAGCGGCTCCCCCCAACCCGGGATCGAAGTCGTCCCGATCGGTTTCGACGGCGACGAGGCGATCTCTCCCGAAGAGGGTCTAGCGGCCAGGGAGCAGGCGATCAACACGGTGAGTTTCGGGGCGTCCCCGCCTCCGCTCTCGGGCGAACTCAACCTCGTGACGAGCGGACAACCTTCAGGACTTGCTCGAGGACTTCCTCCGCTGGACGCTCAAGGACGGTCAGGTATTTGTGACCCCCTTCACAACGAGGAAGGTCGTACCCTCAACGCCGCCGAACTACCCAGACCGGACCTGGAAACCGTCACTTCCCCCAGAGTGATAACATATACTGACAGGCACAACTCAATAGATGCCGGCCTGGTTACCCCGTTCGACATCGAGATCTATCGAGCGGATCCAGTCCGGCGCTGACCCGCAACTGTAACCTATGTGATGGCGAGCCAACATGCGTCCAGTTTTGCCCCAGAGACGGCATTCGGTACCGAGAGTGCAACGAAGTCAGCATTCAATTGCGGAGAAGGAGTCTAGACAATCACATAGCCGTGGCCAGAGGTGCGATGCTAACCGAAAAGGTGTCAGACCTTTCAGGGATGGCCTAAGCAAAGTCGAGTAGAAGTGAGAGAAAGGCCTGCTGTAATGCGGAGCGGCGAACAGATCGAATCCGATTTCATCCTCGTCGGGATAGATTCCCGGAATAAGCAACGCCGCTTTGCCTCCACGCTGGCTCGGCGCGGTGAGGTTTTCGACCGTGAACGAGTTCTTTCCCAACTGAAGCAAATAAGAAGATACACACTGGCCAACCTACCTGCCCTTGGCGAGCGGTTCGTCCAGCAGATATCTTCTAAAGAAGTACACCGAATGGTCCATTCATCGAAGGACGCGGCAGATGCGGTGGGCTATATCAATGAGGTCATGGGGGCGAAGAGAGTCTTGGCGGTTAGTCAGGCAGGTGTGATCAATGAGTTGCGCCCCTACCTTGAGAGCAGCGGCTACACCTTGATCAATACCTACCTTGCTGAGTACCCGCAGGGGAACAAGAGCGAGAAGGTCCTGGACCACTACTGGCAGCTCCCGGACATCTCGGCCGAGACCGCCTTTGAGTCATTCACGATCCAGAGTCTGATTACAACAGAGGGTCGGAAGGATTACACGGCGTTGTTAGGGGTGAGCGCGGCGGCCAGCGAGGATGGCTCGATCTGCTTTCTGCAACACACCACGAATATCGGTACCATGCTTAAAGAAGCGCGGCGATTGATCCTGCTTGTAGGAATGGAAAAGATTGTACGCACCAGGACGGAGGCCCTTCTTCAAGCGAAGTCAATGGGAGCCCTTGGTCTTGAGAGCGTTGTTCTAGACCTGAAACTATCTGACCGGTCCCGAGAGACCGTAGAACTGGAGGGCATCCTATTGGGTGATTCTCCTCCGGAGATCCACATCATTGTACTTGACAATGGGCGGCTAGAAATCGCCAGGAACAATGAATTCGCCGAACTGCTAACCTGCATCAGTTGCCGGGCATGCGCCACGCATTGCCCCACTCACCGCTATTTCAATCCCGATTTTGGGAGCTACCCCAAAGCATACCTCTGGTCGCATCTGATCGGAATTAGCCTATCCCTTGAGTTGTGCACAGGGTGCGGCATGTGTGCGCAACAGTGCCCCCTGGACATCGATATTCCACGCTTGGTCTCATTGGCGAGGAACAAAGGCCTGGTTGAATGGCATCATTTGATGAGAACGCGGATGCTTCAGGATGCATGGCTTTTCATGCGTGGGGCGCAGCTTTTTGCCCCAGTGATGAATAGATTACTCAAGAATAGATCGGCAAGGAATCTGATGGAGAAGTGGATCGGCTTTCAAAGAGATGCTTGGGTTCCCCAGGCCCGTCGCGGTACCCTTTTGCAAGCGGTTCGCCGACGAGATCGTGAAGAAGGGCCGTCGTAAGAAATGAATGACAGAATCGTCTACTATCATGGCTGCGTTGTTGATACCTTCGACCATGAGACGGGCCGTGCGGTGATAGAGCTTCTGCAGATCACCGGTCACAAGGTCGAGGTGCCTAATCTCATCTGTTGCAGCTTCCCCCTTCTCAATTCAGGGGAGATACTTCTCGCCCGGAAGAGAGCGATACAGCTGGTGAGTGCCCTCAGCAAGTATGTGGAACATGGGTACGGCATTATTTACAGTTGCCCGACATGCGGACATACATTGAAAGAGGCCTATCCGAAACTCCTTTCCTCGGAATCGGCTGATCTCGTGGCCAAGAACACCTACTTCGTCAGCAGCTATCTACTGCAGCTCCACAACGCTGGCGAGCGAAGGATGCCCCTCAAGGAGGGGTCACTCCGCCTGGGCTATCACACGCCCTGCCATCTGAGGTCCCAAGGCATATCAACAGCCTCATCGGAGCTGCTCTCCCTGATCCCTAAAGCTCAGGTACTACACCTCGATCGCGGTTGCTGCGGGATGGGGGGTACGTGGGCATTGCGTTCCAAAGCACGGGGCGGTCTTTCGGCGGAGATTGGTGGTCCACTATTCAAGCGAATTCGAGAGGCTGAGCTACAGTTGGTTGCGACAGATTGCTTCGCTTGTCAGCTGCAAATCGCCAGATTCACGCGCTGCACGGTGACACATCCGATGAAGGTATTAGCAGAGGCCTGTGCATGAGAGCTGCTCTCCGGGGTATTGGCGCGCCAAATGCGCGTTACGGCAAGTAGCTTTGGCGTTTGAATCACAAAGGAGGTTGAGGAAGACAGGATCAAGCTGGGTTCTGGCTAACCATTTCTAGGGACTCGCTACAACCAGCTTTCGATCATGTCTAGATAGATTTCTATCATCAGACGTCAAACTGGAGTGGAGGCCAAAATGGACATTCAAAGAAGGATATCAAGAATCCAGAAAGCCCTCATCGATCGGGGGCTCGACGCATTGCTTAGCACTCGGCATGAATCGATAGGCTACCTGACCGGCGGTTTCCAGCGCTCGGGATTAGCCATGCTGATCGAGCGGGAAGGTAAGCCATTGGTGGTGTCCGAGGAAGCCGAAAGGCTCAAAGATGAGGCATGGGCGCCGGACCTTCTGCAAGTCGAGAATGCTGAGGCAAAGGGGTTGCCCATTGCAAGAATCGGAGCGTTGGCGAACGCCGTCAAAGAGCGTGGTCTTGCGGAAAAGCGACTTGGCCTGGAGAGGGCACATCTTACAGCCTTGGAAATGGAATTGCTCGCGAAAGTGCTGCCCGATGCCGAATGGGTGGAAGCCGGAGATGTTGTCGGTTCAGCAATGCTCGTTAAGGGAGCCGATGAAATAAGGGCGCTGCGGCGTGTAGCTGAGGCCGCAGATGCCGGCATGAGACGAGCCGTTGATACACTGAGAGTGGGGGTGACAGAACTCGAGATTGCAGGTGAAATCGAGCTCGCGATAAGGAAGTTGGGCGCAGAAAGAACTTGGTTCCCAACCCATGTGGCTTCAGGGTATCGTTCCGACCTGGGCATCGCCTTTGCCACCGACAAGGTCATTCAATACAACGACAAAGTAGTGCTTGACGTTGGCCCCATCCGTCAATCCTATTGCGGGGAGCTCTGTACACAGGTAGTCGTTGGAAAAGCGAGCACAGAAGTCAAGAAGCTATTTCAAGGTGTGGCGGATGTCCACCGCAAGATTATCGAGTCGCTGATTCCTGGGAAGAAGGCCTCGGACGTCTTTCATGCGGCCTATGACTACTCCCAAGAACTTGGTCTCAAGAGAGTCTATCCATCTTTCGGGAGAGGAATCGGGGTCGTGGGCAGTGAAGAGCTACTCCTCTTCAGACCCACTTGCGAGACCGAATTGGTGCCCGGGATGGTCGTTGCCACCGTGGTCTACATTGGGGAGGGTCCCCATGAGATCGGAACTGAGAGGATGACGCTCATTACGGCAGATGGCCCGGCCCCCCTATCGACCTTCCCACTAGAACTGATTGAAGTCTGAGAGGTCTATGCCCGTTGAAGACAGCGTCTATTCGTGCCGAACACGCTTCACGTCTCGAGGTGGTTAGGTCTAGTCGTCTAGGCAACACTCCCTTTGAGGAGCATGCAATCTGGACGATTCGGCCCGGTCGTCTTTGATGTGCGATTCTCACATCGTCATGTGAGATGGAAGGTCTCGCGTGGGAGATCTGGCTTTGGAATCGGCCCTCGTGTGCCTGTGAATGACAGAAGCCAGGGGATTCTGAACTGCATGGAATAGGCTATCCAGTGACGAGAACCTCGCAAGGATGGTGGAGCGACGATCACGGAACCCGGTCGAGGTTGGTTGTTCTCAGGCTTGGCGACGCCTTATGGGCTCCTGTTCTGGGACGAAGACGAAGGGGAGGCGGATCGTCGGCGAGTGGCACGTGACGGAATACCTACGCGGAGGGATGGTCATGATTCCGGGCTTATACGCTGGAACCATTCTGAAGGTTGATCTATCTACCGGGGAGATTGCCAGACTGCGAACAAGCTCCTATGCAGACTCCTTCCTCGGAGGAAGGGGCATCAACATCAAGCTTTTCTGGGACCACATCACTCCAGGGGTTGATGCGTTGGCTCCCGGGAATGTGCTTGTTATGGGCGTGGGTCCATTGGGCGGAGCGACGGTCTCCGCAGCTCGCACCGAGGTGACAGCCAAGTCGCCGGAGACCGGCTTTCTGGGGAGTACCAACTTTGGAGGCTTCTTCGGCACGGAACTGAAATTTGCCGGCTACGATCATCTGGTCGTGTGTGGCAAGGCGGAGAAGCCGGTCTATATCTGGATCGACAACGAGCGGGTTGAGATCCGAGATGCCTCGGCAGTGTGGGGCAAGGACACCTATGAGGCCCCTGAGCTCATCCGAGCGGAGGTAGGCAACTCGGAAGCGAAGATCGTATGTATCGGCCCTGCTGGGGAGAACCTGGTGCGGTTCGCCAGCGTGCAGCATGAAATGGGACACGGGGGCGGACGGACCGGGCTGGGGACGGTGATGGGGTCGAAGAAACTCAAGGCGGTCGCCGTGCGTGGCACGAAAGCTCTCAGGCTGGCCGACCCCGAGAGGTTTCTGGCCCTTTCCGCAAAGTCAGAGAGCCTGCTCCAGACGGATCCAGCGACTGTGATCAAATCTCAGCACGGGGTTACTCCGATCTATGATATCCAGGACGACTTGTTCCTGGCGACTGCGTACACGCTGGTTGCAGAAGGAGCCGACCCGAGGACGGCTGTGCCAAAGACGCAAGCGATTCCTCAACGGTTCGCCCACAAGAGGGCGGGCTGCTTTGGCTGTCCGGTCCAGTGCATGGAGCACTACGTGGCCGATGAAAGCAAGACTGGGGTGATCTCGTGCGAGTTCTACAGCGTCTTTGTGCACTTCGTTCGCTGCTTCGATCCCGCGGCCTCGTTGGAGAGCGCGATCCGTTGCCAGAGATACGGTCTTGATGCGATCTCAACCGGAGGGCTGATCACCTGGCTCATGCGACTGCACGAGCAGGGGATCATTACAGAAGACGACACGGATGGCATCCCCATGGAGTGGGGCAGCCCACAGGCGATCATCGGCATGGTAGAGAAGATCGCCCGCCGGGAAGGGATCGGCGACATTCTGGCCGAGGGGATTGTGAGAGCGGCGGCAGAGATCGGCCGGGGCTCTGAGGCCTATGCCTACCAGGTAAAAGGGCTTCAAGTGCAAGAGAACACGCATCCAGGCTGGGCGCCCCATGTGAAAGGGGCGTGCCTAGGCATAGCGGTCGGGCCTCGTTGTGACAACCTTCGATCGCTCAACGTCTATTCTGCGTTGAGTCCGCACAGCCCCGCGAACAGAGGCATTCGAGAGGTCGCAGGAATTGGGCAGGACTATGACCCGCAGTCATACGAGGGGAAGCCTGAGCATGTTGTCGCGGCAGAGGATTTCAACGCTGTGGCGGATATGTTGAGCACGTGCAAGTGGCTGACGGGTGTTTTCACACCAGCACACCTGGCTGACTTGTTCTCGGCAGGAAGCGGTATCGAGACAACTGTTGAGGACTTCAGGAGCTTCGCAAAGCGACTCCGGACCATGGAGCGGGCCTATGAGGCCAGCGAAGGCATGACAAGCGAGAAGGATACCCTGCCCAAGTCGTTCTTCAACAACCCGATCAAGGTCGGTCCCTGGAAGGGATCCGTCTTGGAACCGGAACCGTTCGAAGCGATGAAGCGTCGCTACTACTCCTTGAGGGGCTGGGACTCAAGCACGGGAATCCCGACCGAAGGAACCCTGAAACGCATGGGGCTCGAGGATATCGCCGAGAAACTGAAAGCGTACGGCAAGTTGCCGGTGAGCCATTGAGGATGAGCCATGCAACCAGGGAGGTCTTGATGGCAGACTGGGTCATTGCGATCGACTATGACAAGTGCACCGGATGCCGCATCTGCGAAATGGCCTGTTCGGTGAGAAACAGCGGGGAGGTCAACCCGGTGAAATCGCGCATCCGGGTGGTCAGGCTGGACACCGAGGCCAGCGCGGTATGCATACCAGTGCTGTGCATGAAGTGTGTCGAAGCCTTCTGCAAGGCCATCTGTCCGATGGGGGCGATCTCGGATGATGCGGTGACAGGGGCACGTGTTGTCAACCAGGACAAGTGCATCGGGTGCAGTGCCTGCGTGTACGCCTGTCCTTTTGGGGCGATCGCTGTCGATCGCGCCTTGGGATGCGCCTTTAACTGCAACCAATGCGATGGCGAGCCGACATGCGTCAAGTTCTGCCCTCGAGACGCCCTTCGGTACCTGGATAGCAACGAAGTCAGCATTCGACTGCGAAGAAGCAGTCTAGAAGGCTGGCCGAACCGGCGTCTTCTGGCCGCCAGCCCCTCACCGTCTAGCTGAAGGGTGGCGGGGCGCTGTTGGAAGACGCATAAACGGTGTCCTGGCGGTGATTCACCAAACAATATCTTGTCGGGACGCATCGATGCCGTGCCTGACTCCTTCGCGCGTGCCAGGGGTGGCGATTACAGCGCCAACGGGCAATCGACCGGCAGGCCCCAGAATGTGATCGCCTCGGGTCTCGACGATGATGGCGTCTGCCGTCGCGCGGGAAGGCCCAGGAAGGCATCATACAGCGGCATAACGCCTTCCGCGATGTGGACCGTCTCCCCAACAGAATCTGGCAGACAATCCGGTAACCTCCTCGATGGCGCAACTCGTTTTTCTCGTTCGATGCCAGACATGGTCAAACCCACGACGTTCACCTAGCTGCGCATCGACGAGAAGTTCGTCCGCCATACATTGGTTGAGAGCGATGCCGAATTCAATCTGTCGTATGTCCATCATGCGAATGCCCAATCGCCGACGACGCGCTCTCGGAGGGATTCATTCGAGCACGTGCAGTTCCCTGGTCATCGTCGTCAGCAGTTCTGCCCCTCGGCCAGTGACCAAGAAAGTATCCTCCACATGCAGCGCACCCGTCCCGATCTCGTAGTAAGGCGTCTCAATATCGAGGACCATTCCCGCCTCGAGGTTCGTGTTGTCTTTCGCAGCGAGGAGAGGCAGGTCATAGGTATCCAAGCCGATGCCATGGCCCACGTGATGCCTTCGGTAGTCCGGTATCCCCGCCTCTTGCACGGCCTTCATGGTGGTGTCGAAAATCGCACAGGCCTTGGTGCCAGGCCGAATCGCGGCTAGCCCGGCATCCTCCCCGGCGAGCAACGACTGGTAGATTGAGCGGGCCCGCGCCGAAGGCTCGCCGAAAGCAAACGTCCTGGCGATGTCAGAACAATATCCGTCCAACCTGCAGCCGATGTCGATCCAGATCGTATCCCCCTTCTCGAGATAAGCATCAGGCAGGGATACTTGGGAGATGCCGCTCTGTCGCCCGAATTTGAGATACAGGAAGGTCGGAGTCGCATTGCGCGCCACCAGCGAGGTCTTGATTTGCCGAGCCATCTCGTCTTCAGATATGCCCTCCCTTGCCTGGGAGACCGCCTCGAGGACGGATTCCTCCGTCACCCTGACCGCGGCGCGCAGCTTCGCGATTTCCTGCGGGGTCTTCACGCTCCGGATCCGAGAGAAGACCGCAGAGGCTTGAACGATCTCAGCTCTGGGCAACATGCCCCGCAACTGCGCCAGATCGCCATGGAACCCGCGCTCATCCAACCCGATTCTCGCCGTATGCAGGCCCGACATGCGGATAGCCTCTGCAAGAGCGCTCGTGGCGTCAGCCTTTGGTTCGCGGCTCACGGCCCTAGCCTTGAACAGCTCTTCAGCCGCGTTGCGCTCCACGCCCGGCGCCACATACCTGGCAAACGAACCGTATGCGACGGTATCCGCTACACAAGACAGATGGCTCGCCAGGTCAAGGCCGCCGTGATGGAGCACCAAGATCACCTGGTCAATCCTGTCTCTGCTCACCAATGCGAAATCTTGAGTCTCCCAGGGGTAGCCGCTGAGACTAGGATCCCATAGACCGCACAGGTAGAGAAGATTCCCGGGGGTTGTCGCGATGAGGCCATCCAACGCCTCCTCTTCCATGAGCTTAGCTACCCGACCAGGATCTGGTGCCATTTTTCCCTCCGATCGCTCTGACTGAGGTTGTCCTTAGCTTATACCATTTTGAAGCCCGGCAGGAATTGAATCCCAGCAAGTCGTTCGCTTGGAACCAGCGAACAACTTGCCTAACGTCAGCAGCGTAACCTGGCCTTGCACCAAGACAAAGGAGTTGCCGAAGTGGCGGCCATCCTTGGGGTGTCGGTCCGCAGTCAACTGCAGAGTCATCGGTACTGGGTCCCTACCTGTGCGCCAGAGCTCAACCCGGTCGATTTCGTTTGGAATCAGGCAAGCGATCATCTGGCCGGCCCAGCGTCCTGCAATGCAGGCGAACTGCGCGCCAACGTGCGACGCGCCGTTGCTCGACCCCGCAACTCTGTGCGACGCCTCTGGGCATGCATCTTCGGATCAGGTCTGCCGTAGAAGCGCTGAGCCGTTCTGACATTCTTTATTCAAGACTCAGTAGTCTTTCGCCAGCAATTCGTATCAGTCCAGCATGATCCCAGCTCTTGAGAGCTGCACTCGATTTGACTAGATAGTTGTAGATGCTGGCACGGGAAATTCCATACTGATCGCCAAACCCGGCTCGCCTGGGCGGCCTGGCCGGGAGTTCAGGTCCAGTTCATCCCGATGTACGTCTGCTGGCTGAACCTGATTGAGCCGTGGTGGAAACAATTGCGCGCCCTGGCGCTCAAAGGCCGCCGCTTCGAATCGGTCCAAGAACTGACTCAAGCACTGCCGGCGGCGCTGGCAGTACTAGAATGCGCATCGCCATCCTCACCACTGGGAGAAGAGACCGCAGGGCCAGACCAAAGTGATGGCAGGCCTCGGCATCGTCATTCCCGCCTACCCTTGAGTAACTCAGCGAGAGAACCACTTAGAGTGAGCGTATACCTCTTCGCCGGCAATCAAGTGACGCTTCCTCCCTGTGACCGGTGCGCGTGTTCTTTCAGCACGCTCCGGTGTAAACTCTGCGTGTCTTCTCCTGCCGGTTGCCGTGTTTGTCATGGATCGAGCGACCTGGGGACTCAAGATTCGGGCTGTTGGAGAGAAATCGCAAGCGGGGTGGATCTCGGCACGATCGCGTTGCGTCGCCCATTTCCTTCGCATCCGCAAGGTGATTGCATCCCTACGATAGGCTTGCCAGAAGGTACAGCAGGACCCGCCGTGCAAGCTGTCGTTCAACTTGACCAGAACATGTATTCCATGGGCACATTTCTCAACTACGTCGATGAAAAAGACGTTCTTGACAGTCATTGGGGGTGCCCTCCTCGTCACCGGCAGGGATGGAGCGCTCTTGATCGATTCGGGAGGAATAACCAGCGGTAGCCAAGGCCTTGGTCTCCTGGACAAGCTTGGGATCGAACGCCCCAATGAAGCTCCTTACTTGGAATTGGGTCCGGGCGGGCTCACGATTGAGGATATCGTGGGGTGACCTCTTTATGGGCAGGGCATTCGAGCACGTCAAGTCGGGAGTTGGTGGTGCTGGAGTAGTTGCGGAGGGCCTTGTATGCACATGCTTGGATCGCCGGAGTATCACAGATAGTCACCGCGACAGCCGGTTCTTGATCAACCACCCCAGTGAAGCCGTAGGGAGAACAAACCATGCCGATGGATGATGGATGGATTGACCTGAGAAGCGACACGGTCACAAAGCCAACCGCCGCAATGCGGAAGGCAATGTATGAGGCGGAGGTTGGAGATGACGGTTACGGAGACGACCCGACGATTAACCGGCTCCAGGAGCATTCAGCGGAGATCCTTGGCGAAGACGCAGCGCTGTTTGTCTCGAGTGGTACGATGGGCAATCTGATTTCGCTTTACACTCAGACAAAGCGTGGCCAAGAGATCATCGTGGAAGAAAGGGCTCACATGTGGAGGTCGGAGGCTGGCCATCTTGCAGCGGTCTCGGGCCTCATGTGCCAGCGGGTGTCAGGCGGCAGGCTGGGCATCATGGATCCGCTTGACATCGAGAAGGGCATCAGGGTTGCACAGATTGGCCAGCCGAGGACGGGGCTGATTTCCGTCGAGTCGACCAACAATGGCGCTGGGGGAACCGTAATCCCGGCCGACAACATTCGAGAGGTCGCTGCGCTTGCGGCCAAGCACCGGCTGGCGTTCCACATTGATGGGGCACGCATCTTCAACGCGACGGTTGCGCTGAGCGTCAATCCGGCCGATTACGTCCGGGGGGCCACCAGTGTCATGTTCTGCCTCTCGAAGACCCTCTGTTGTCCGTTTGGCTCGTTGATCTTGGGGAGCAGGGCGTTTATCGAGGAAGCTCTGCATTGGCGAATCATGTTCGGCGGCACCCTGAGGCAAGGGGGCATCATGGCAGCGGCAGGCTTGGTTGCGCTGGACTGTATGATCGATAGGCTCACGGAGGACCATGTCAATGCCCGCC
>Ga0209323_10001948_pt1 | contig 13645 bp, 28 predicted proteins | sample Rifsed19ft2_FD_184014 | JGI IMG/M metagenome (GOLD analysis project Ga0209323, IMG submission 184014) | Soil microbial communities from Rifle, Colorado, USA - sediment 19ft 2 (version 2) | ecosystem: Environmental > Terrestrial > Deep subsurface > Rock core/Sediment | place: Rifle, Colorado...
ACACTAACTGATATTGCAGATGGAACAATAGTAGAAAATTTGGTCAATACAGCAAATCCTTGGGCAGATAATGAAGTAAGCGATACATTAACAGCAAGTGTATTAACAGACGATAATACTTATGCTTTGGTAAGTGGAGAAACATTCACAGGCGATATTTTATTAAATACAGGAATTGATTTAAACATATCAACTACTGGTCAGATTAACTGGAATAGTAGCATATACGAATATATTAATGCGTCTGGTTGTTTAGTTAGAGTAGTCGGAACAACAAGAGTAAACCAGTGTCCATAAACCATGATAAAAGAGATTAAATTATTGTGGAAAGAGTATTTTGATAGACAGAAAAAGAAACAGTTTAATCATCTTGTATCAATAACAATATTTACCATATTTATGGTTATATTGCTAATCCCTGAACAGATATACAATAATTACACGTGGAGTCCGCCAAAATGAAACTTAATAAAATTGTTTTACTCAGTTTCTTATTAATATTAGTTTTATCTGTCTATGTTTATAGTGTAGACATAAAAAACAAGTATGGTGGTATTAAGACAGAAGACTCTGATAATATTATAGAGATAGAACTTGACATAACAGGACTTAATCCAACCAAAGAATATGCAACAATAGATATAAATAACATAGGCAGAAAACTGAGTGGTAAACTAAACGATATCATATTGATATCTCCAATACCACTATATAATATACATATTGATGGTAGCAAAGCAAAAACACAAATTACTGATTATGTTTATACTTGTTCAGGCAGTTCTTATGGGTATATAGATACCACACACTTCTTTTGTAATACTACCTTTACACAAATAAATAATATAACACTAGAAAGCACATCATACGACACTCAGCACATAGAAATAGTTCCTGTTGATAGCCAACAAAAAGTTAATGAAGTAACTTGGAGTTCAATAGATTCAAATTATAAATATAATGATTATACTTGCACAGGCAGTTCTTATGGATATATAGACAATACGCATTTTTATTGTAATCATACTTATACACAAATAAACAACATAACATTAGAGAATACATCTTATGACATTCAGGATATTCTTAGTATAACAGACAACAATAAGATAGAAGATAATAAGATTATATGGTATGATAGAAGTGATAAGTTATACTATGATAAAACATCAAAGGATATTAAACTAAAAACCAAAGTTGGATTTACAAATTATGGGTTATATCAATATTACATAGAAGCTGAAGAGTTTATAGCTACTGCACAAGATAGTTATACTATCAAAGTAACACCATACGATTTTGGTTTATTGCCTATTAAATATACTATATGTATGGGCGATGTCAAAGACCAGACAACTTGGTTCTGCCTAGACCCAACCATAACTGATAGCAGGACATGGACAACTGATGCTGATTTCACAAATGGAACTATATTGTCTAACATGACGACAAGTAATAATCAGTTGGAAATATCAAACTCTTTATTATATTATAATCAAGGTTTTGAAGGTTCATCAGCAGGTGCAATAACTTGTGATGTTCAGAGTATAACTGGTGCAGGAACATTTGAATATGTAACTACGGGATGTAGAACAGGAAGTGTTTGTCTTAAATATTCTCAAACAACAGACCAATATAATGCACAAACTGGTGTGTCAGCATGTGCAATCAATACTTCATATAAAATTTCACCTACTAATTCCATTCCATATAATATTACTTATTGGATAAAAACTGATTATACAGGTGCTGGTGGTGGTTATGGAACAGGTATTTTTATTAGAAATAGTTCTAACATGGTTCATACAGGTATATATGCTCATATAACATCAGGTTTTAATTTATATAATGAAACCTTAAGAGCAGGGGCAAGATTAAGTAACTTTATGGGTTATACTTCTGCACGAAATAATGACTGGAATATGTTCCAGTTATTAGTTTCTGGTGATTGTGTTAATATATCTCATTATAGTAGTTCTCTTTCTTTAATTGAAAATAAATCATGTATGTCCAGACCTTCTGATGTTTGGGAAACAGCTAATTTATATTTTGGTTTAGGTGGATATGCACAGCAGGCAAGCCAACCAGGAACTTATTTTATGTATGATGATTTATTAATTCAACGAATGAATTTTACACCCCAATCTCAGCTATTAGACAGACAGGGTTGGACACCACAAACAGGCAATACATTGACAAATTTATCAGCAGTAGTAGTAACCACAGGCACAAGCACAGTCAAGTTCAGGTATAACACCACTAACGCAAGTCTTGATACGAGTGCATATACTACTCTAAGCACTAATGGAACTAACGATTTAACCTTTAATTTAAACGCTAACAATCCAATATTTTATGAGTTTTTATTGCAGGATACAAGTGGCACAGAAACACCTAAGATAACAAGCTATACTATTAATGAAGCAAATTTAGTTACAGACACATGCACATATAGTTCAGGTGTATGGACAATCCAGAGTGCAGACAGTTGCAACATAATCACCAATGTTAATATGGCGACAAACAAAATAATATTCAATGGCACAGGTCACACACACATAACAAGTAATATCACATCGTGTGGAGAGGTTACGATAAAAGGTGGTGCAGAAGTTACCATCTCAGGTGGTGGTAGGTTATGTTAGACAAGAAATATGTATATATATTTTTATTGATGTTACTACTAACAATATACAGTGCAACCGCAGTTACTTTCAATAACCAAACGCAATGGCAGTATGGCAACAGCAGTTTTAGAGTGACATACACCTTAGCTAAGGATATAACACTAGACAATCTAACAGTGTATGATACAGGCATAATAATAAACAACACAGACAATATAAGCTTTATACCGACATCAGGCAATCTTAATATCACTTTATACAATTGGACACATAGCGAAAATGATTTTGACATGTTTGGTCAGAACCAGTCTGTTGCTGTGAACATAAAGATAAATGGTCAAAACACAACCTTTTTATTGAACAGGCATCAGAACCAGACAAGTTTCAATGCAACCGATTCAAGAGTTTACTGGGAGTATTCAAACGATACAACATCACCATCAGACATAACTAACCTGCAAAGCTATGACAAATCCCTTAGTTATATCAGGTTAAACTGGACATTGCCAGGCGATATAGATTTCAATCATGTTGAATTATACCAGAACAATTCAGGCACATTATCACCAATAACCAATTTAACGTCAGCGTTCACTTCATACACAGTAACAGGACTGACAGGTGCAACAGCATACCATTTCCAGATACGTGCAGTTGATAATATCTTTAACTTAGGCAACTATTCTCATGTATTAGTAACAACATTAGAAACAGATAGTGCAGGTAGTGAGGGTGGTTCAACAGGTGGTGGTGGAGGTAGTTCAGGTAGTGGACTGATACAACAGACAGCGATAACAGGACAGAGGTCAGAGATTAAGATGTTAGTGGATATGAAAAGTGCGTATCAGCTAAGGGAGAACATTGAGATTATGGCAACAACATATTTGAACGCAATAGATAGTGAAGGCGAACTGTTAAATGTAGGCAATGTATATTTCACCATAAGCAAAGATAATAAGCTATACGCCAAATTAGATATGCAGAACACAGACAGTGGCAGGTATTATGCAGTGTATAACAACGAGTTAGAAGAAGGCAGTTACGATTTAAAATTCTATTCAAATTTAGAACCAGACATAGTTCAGGCACAGAAACAGGTCAAGATAAGCAGGATAGGTGTGGCACTGGACTTATTGCAGGGGTTTGACACCACAAAACTAATCATAGGTGGGATAGTGGTATTAATCTTAGGCATTTCATTAGTAGGTTTATTAAGGAAGAGATAACAGACCAGGTAATAGAGAGATGAATAAATTAACAATCTTATTAATGTTACTTATATCTGCTCAGATGGTATATAGTTATAGTGATGATATATTATTACAAGGAAACTGGAAATCAGGCAGAGTTGGTATTATAAGATACGAGACTGATAAATCAATAGATGATATTTTTCTAAACATAAGCAAAGGCAACGAAAGTATATATCAGGGCGTGTTCCCAAACAAGTTCAAAGGTGTGTATGAGTATGAGATGCAAATACCAAGCAACGAAATAAAAGGTAGTGTGTATCATATTGAAGTGTATATATATCAGGGCGATATGGAATATGTTAAACTACACAACGCAGTCATAAAAGGTTTAACTGTGTGGGAACGCATCTATTTATTTTTAAAAACGCATATCAGGATATAATGATAAAAGACAAACATTTAAATATATGGTATGCAACTAACTTTTAGTATAATCAAAATAAGGAATAAGAGGTAAAAGAAAAATGTATAAAGTAAGGATGTTTAAGACAAAGATAGTGGCACAAAGAAGTGCGTATGGCAAGATTGAAGTCAGGAATTTTAATAGTTTATACGAAGTCGGTAATTATCTGAGAATGTTAGTTATTGACCCAGACAAGATAATCATAGAGAGGAGAAACTGAAAGATGGTAACGATATGGGAATTGATATCAAGGAATCATGTAACTCATTTTAAAGGTAATACATGGTCATTGCTAAGTAAAAGTATAGGCAAAAAAATATCACCCATATCAAGACATAAAGCAGTATTTGAATTAAGTAATCAAAAACAAAAGAAACTAATTAATAAAAAGATAAAAAAACATAATGACAGGTTTCAAACAGATTTTAGTATGGAGTGAGGTAAATTAAGATGGCAAGGTTAAGATGTTTAAGGTGTGGGAACGAGTGGATAGGTGGCAAGATAGTCAAAAATAGGTTTAAAAAACCAAAATACTGTCCACGATGTAGGTCGCCAAACGCATTCAGGAAAGACATGAAACGAGTCAGGAAGAATAAATGGAGGAGATAAAAGATGAAAAAGTTTTATTATAAAATAGACAAAGAAAAAGTAAGCAGAACCTATGGTGGTGCAACAGTTACTGCCAGTGTTTTTAAATTGACAAGACAAGAACTAAAAAAAATAGGAGAATTAGAGTGGAATACAAGAAGTTATAAAGGGGAACAATCAGAAGTATTTACATTTTTGATTGACAAAAAACAGTTGCCAAAATCAGCATATAACTGGTCAAAGTCAAATCAGGGTAGTGGTGGTTATTATTTTTATAGGTTTGAAAAAGAACATGGAGTATCAATAGAACAACTATAAGAGGGGATGAAGATGACACTAAAAGATTGGACAAAATCAGGAGAATATGAATGGCATAAATATCATGAGAATGGAAAAAAATTATCTGGGAATAAATTTTATGATGGAGTTCTAATAACTAAAACCATTAATGGAGATTGGACATTTGGTTCATATTATAGGCAAATACCAAAAGAATACACGTATAAACAAGGAAAATTAAAGACAAAATCCCAAGCACAAGCACTCGCAAGGAAATATATGAAGTCACACTAAAAAACAGAATAATTGATACCCACAATGAAAAATAAAAAAACAAAAATAGTAGAATTGCTTAAAAAAGCAGAGTATGAAAGAAAACTCTATGAAAAAAGTCATAGATTTACAAATTTAAGTCAGGCATGTGAAAAAACGTGGGTAGCGTTTGTATTGGCACTTGAATATATATCAAAAACAGAAATTAAAAGTCCAAGAATTATATTTAATACTGCACAAGAATATGACGTGAAATCGTTGTTCACTCAATGCAAATATCTTCATACAATACATTATGAAGGTAGTCCTGATATGGAAGATTTTGAAATATATAATTATATACAAAGTTCAAGAGATTTAATATTAAATATGATATAAAAGGTGAACAAAGATGGCAAAACGAAATAAATCAGGTCAAAAATGGTTATTTGGAATATTGATAATGGTAGTGTTAGCTTATGTATTGATTGCCACGCCAATATTAAGAAATACAGCACTAATCCCACCGACACCACCACCAGTATCATGCGGTTCACAGGGGATATTATCAGTAGGCAGTGCGTTATTGACATCAAGTGGTAATCTTAAGGTCAGAGAAGTTATAAAAGTAATTTCTGCTCTTAACAATAATGGAGATTGTTTAAAGATACAGTTCAAAAATACTGATATGGCAGACGAGATATCATCTAGTTCTGTAAAATATAGTGTTGATAAAACAGTAACAGGCGATTTCAAGTTCATTTCTCAATCCCAAACAAATAAAGTCAATATAGGTTCAGGCACAGAAAATTATTATAAGATAGTTGATTATAATATTGGAAAAAGTGCGGTATGTTCAATCAAGGATGGAAATAAAGCCAAGCCAAAACCAACATATACTACCATAGACTGTAAAAAAGAAACTACCAATCCTTTAAGCGATTGTCATTGTTTTTATGCTAATAACATAGGCGAGAAGGAAACATTTGGTTTAAGCAGAGATTTAAACATGGAATATGATTTTGACATAGATGGTTTGGGTAGTATTCCTATAAGGATAACACCATCACAAAATATTATCAGTGGAAAAATAGGCGAAAAAGCTTTTGTCAGGTTTGAATTTTCTGGACTGGGAAGTTATTGGGTTGATTCACTTGGACAAAACTACGAGTTATATTATGAGTATAATACTCAAAATATGAATATAGTTGATAGGGAAACATATATTACCAGGAAATTAGCAGTATCAACTTTACAAAATGAGATAACTAAAACATTTAATACATATTCTAAACTATTGCCAATGGTAACAAAATATAATACAGAGTTAGAAACCGCAATAAAAGATAAAACATCATCAATATTAAGTAAAGAACAAAAGATTGCTCAGATTTCACCATTTGGCGAAACTTATGTAGTGTATTTCAAAAACCCCCTATTAGTTCCAGTAATGACAGTTGAACTTGATGCGGATTATGTTGGAATACATATGGTTGAAGGGATACCAAAACTAACATGTCCAACAGCAGGGTTTACAGTAGAAAGCGGTAAACAGGCAGATTATGGGTTTTCAGTAAAGAACAATGCACCTAATGTTAATGAAAAAAGCAAGTTTACATTAGGGATAGATTGTGGTAGTGAAGCGTTTGCTGATATAACACCAAGAGAAGTTAGTTTACAGGGACAGGAATCAGTTAGTGTAAGTGTAAGAAATGGTGTTAGTGTTGATAAAGATAAAAACATTATATGTAAAGTTACAGCAACAGACGTTAATTCAGGCAAACAGGATAGTTGTTCCTATTCATATAAAGCAGATTTCATTGAAGGTGGCAGGGAATGTAGCGTGAACACTTGTTTAGGCAAGGATATTGTTATATGTGAACAAGGTAAGATGGTTCAGAGAACTCAATGCGAAAACATTTGCGTGGTTGAAGAGGGAGTTCCCAAATGTCAAGGAAAACAGGTTGAAATATGTAATGATAAGATAGATAATGACAAGGATGGGCTAACAGACAAAGACGACCAAGACTGCCAGACACCATTTGACCTTAAAAAGATATTGCCATACATATTAGGAGGGTTATTTGGACTGTTATCATTAGGATTGGGATATAATATGTTTGCAAAGCCAAAAGGTAGCAAGAAAGCCGACCCAGTATTGACAATCATCCTGGTTTTGTTCAGCACAGGGATAGGATTTTTAGTGTATTTTGTCAGTGTAAGCGTGTTAAGTTCATGGTTACTGAAAATACCATTATGGTTATTAGGTTTTGGTTGGTAATAAAATGAGAAAGAAAACAACAAACAAGCTAGTTGGTTGGGTATTGCTTATAGTTGCGAGTATATACCTATTAAATTTTGGTTTTGGGTTCATAGAATTTATCCCAGACAATTTACCTATTATAGGGAATATAGACGAGGGCATAGCAGGTGGATTATTTTTACAAGGGATAAGGTTAATAAAATAAACAAAAAGGTGAAACCGATATTAGAGATAGCAGGTTTCATCAGGGCAGGTAGGAGATAAGAAAAAATGGAACTAAACAACACGATAGCGACAATGTGCGATGGTGTGGCACAATTGCAGACGCCAGAAAGGTTTGACATAATATCATCCATCTTAAAAAGTCAGGGTATGATAATAGTAATAACTTTAATAATAATACCATTGATAATTTCACTGGTATTAAACATGTTCATAGATTATTCAGGCAAGATGAAAAAAAGTAATCTTGTAACCATGAATTTTCTGATAATGTTGGTGTCCTTAGTGATAGGGGTAATAAGTTATCTGATATTATCAGTAGCGTAAACTATGAAGAGGTAAAAAAAAGATGAAAAAAAGGAGAAATGATTTCATTGAAATTGTTGGTCAGATAACAATACTATTAGGACTAATAGGCATAATAATGATGATATTAAAAATATTTGGTGTAATATAATTTGATAAGAAAAACAGTTATCATATTGGATATGGTAGCAATGATAATGACAGCGTTATGGTTATTATATGGAATACTAAAAGGGTTGAGTTCATCAGATTTAATGTTTAACTTTTTGAACTCAACAGTAGTATTAATGTCATATATATTAACATTTTTAGATATGCAAAAAAGAAATTAATCAATCAACAGGAAGGAGGTAAAAAAAAGATGGCAAAAAAATCAATCGTTCAAAAGATGGTAGTGAAAGCATTAGCATCAGGCGTTGCATTAGCAGTAATCGTATCACTGACAGCAATTTTAATGAACATGTTAGGTAGTGGTGCATTAGTAGGTGCATTGGTATTAATAGGTTCATCACTGGCAATGGTATGGGCAATGAAATTCAGACAAGGCAGAGAGGACTTGCTGGAAGCAATGGTAAGTTTAGGACTAATCTATGGTTTATGGGCATTGGTAGGTGCATTGTTCAAGTTTAACCCACTAACTACAATGAGTTTAGGCGGTCTTGCACAGACAATCTTATTCCTAACCCAGTTCTTCATTGCAGAAGGAGTAACCCAGAGATTGCTCAAGAAGGCAAAACTAATATAACTTTATTTTTTTATTTTTATTTTTGATTATATAAGAGAGGTAAGACAAAGATGGTAAAAAACAAGAACAAGGAGTTATACCAGAACATCGCATTAGGTGTAATAGTCATAATAATCGCAAGTATGATATTCTTCAATCCATTCAAGGAGACAGCTTTTGACACTGGATTTATTAAAAACATAGAATTAAGTTTTACAAAAGATATTCCTATCTATGAAAATGGTGAAAATATACAAGTTAAAAATCTGATAAGTGGTATTAATCCAAGAGGAAGAAATAGTGGTGGTTATGCACAACTAGGACTTATTTTTTATTATGTAGATGAAGTTTATATTGGAGGACAAGTTTTAGGTTTATCAGTTGGAAATGATAGAACAGTTGAATCTTCTTTAATAAGTCCAGAATTTTTCTTAAAAGGTTTAGATAATGGAGACCATACATTAACAGCAAAATATTTTATTGCATTAGGTGGAAATACATGTAGTTCAGGAAGTTCAGCTAGTTGTGGACAAAGATTACCAGAATTAAGCAATTGTATAACAGGAGATAGATTTTATTCAATAGAAAGGTTCTCTGATTCAGTGTGGAATTTCATGCAAAAAATACCTTGTGAATATATAGAAGGAAAATCAGCAACAGGTGTATTATTTCCTGAAGGATATGACTGGTCAAGTAAAGTAGATATGGATTATAAATTTACACTAAGTAAAAAGTTTGCAATTCAAAATGTCATAGTCAAAGTATGCGATGAAGGTCAGGAAAGCTGTAATGGTCAGGAATATAGTGTATGTGAGAATAATGAGTATATAAACAAAGGTTTAGTAGATGGTAAATGTGGATATACCGCAACAGTTCCTTACAATCCAGACACAGAACCAGTAGTCCCAGATAATGAAGATGAAGATATTATAATCAATGATACAAAACAACAAGAGTGTGATTCAGACATTACAGCGTGTGAACCACCAACAACTATGACCAACTATACGAAAATAATGGTAGGAATAGGCATAGGATTGGTTCTGTTGATAATTGTGGGTATAGTCAGGGCAAAGAGTAAGGGTAAAAGAAGGAGGTAAAACAAAATGGCAGAAAACAAATGGATAAAACACGTAAAACAAGTCAAGAAAGATAATCCGACCTTATCTTTTAAGGAAACATTACAAAAAGCAAAAAAGACATATAAAAAAGACAAATAAAGATGGCAAAACGAAGAAGAACATTTACAAAAACCGATTTCAAAGCAATCATAATAGGCATAGGATTATTGATATTATTCATGTATCTCAGATATTTGGTATCAGGCAAGGTGTTTGAATGGATACTGAACATTTTTGATGGGATGATAGCATTGTTTGGGATAGGTGTTCTAATCTTCATCATAAACGAATTATTTGGCAAAAGGATAATAAAAAAGATAGTTGGATAGTTAGTTTAGTTAATTTTCTCTTTTTTTCTAATATATATACTCCAGGATAGAAACATTTATATATACATCTATATTATAGAATAGTAAGATAGTTAAACGATAGTTAAACGATAGTTAAACAAAAAGGTGAGATGAAAGATGGCAAAAATTGAATTAAAATTATCTAACAAATTTCTGGATACTCAATCCATGTCAGAATTAGAGCAGAAATTTTGGAATTGGTTAGAAAGATTTGAAATTACACAAGGCGATATGCAAGAAAAAAACCTTAAAGTAAAAATAGTTGTTGAAGGAACATATTTTTACGATACAAAATTAGACAAAAATATAGAGGATACGAATAAATGAAACTCTATAAAGTAGTGTTTTTAGATACAAAGAAGAAATATCAAACAATATACGCTAAAAACATAACAGAAGCAGTAAAATTAGCGAAAGAAAATTTTGTTGAAAACCACATTATTAAAACATTTCCAATTAGGTTATTTTAATATAAAAAAAGGTGAGATGAAAGATGGAAATTAGAATAACAAAGGATAACAATGGCAACATCACCAAGACAATTTTTCGTGCTGGGGAGATTTGGGAGTACGATGGGAAAGGTAAAATAACTATTTATAATTATAAATATAACAAGAAGGAGAAATTGACCAGATTTTTCAGAGAGAGTTTTTTAAGGGTGAGATGAAAATGAATAAACATAGACACCAATGGTTAAAAACACACAAACCAACAAACTATAATAAACACGAATATTTTGAATTTACTTGTAGTTATTTTATGTGTGGATTAAAAAAAAGAATATATGTTGACGAGTATAAATGTAAATTAAAATATGAGAGGGCTTTAATAAGGACAATGAAACTTTCAAGACAAAAGGTGAGATGAAAGATGGAAATATGCTCAGTTTGTGGAATTAATCTTTATGGGTGTTTAAAGTGAGATTAGAACAAGATAAACAAGTCATAGTAAGAGGTAAGGTAGTAGGCACTATCAGAAGAGATAGGGTTTATGTTAGCCATCGGAACAAGAATCATTACTTTAAAATTTTTAATGGTTTTGGGGTCTCAGCAAGTGTTTTAGATGAGTTAAGGAAATATGATGTCAAGAAAGTGATAGTGATATACACAAAAGTTGATGGTAGCCAAGAGTTATGGATAGCAAACACAAACGATTTTTATGAATATGGCAAAATATACAAAGATGTAGGGAACGATTATCAAAGAATACTTAATCAGGAGTATTGGAGAAAATAAAAATGGGATACACAGAAGAAGAGGACAAAAAGTCAGACTTTATGGCATTGGTAGATAGTTTAGAGTTAGTTAAAGAAGCGGTTATCAGGAACGATAATGATAGGGCAGTCAAGCGGATAGATTACATATTCAAAGAAATATTAAAGGTGAAAAGAAAGTGATATACGACCAACCAATAAAAATAAGGATAGAGTATAGTATAATATTAAGAGATATTTCTGACTTGGCAATGGCTAATAGACTTTTAATAAATTTTGATTATGTGAACAAACAACTAAAAGGTGATAAACAATGACGTATGGCGATTTTCAACAGAAAAAAGAGAATAAGATACATTTAGGACAGGCAAAAAACCAAGCATCAACCAGGTTAGTGAATTATTATGGGACAGAACAGGAAATTCAGGAACAGTATAAAAAATGGGTTAAGCGTTTCTATGCGTGGAACAAAGAAATTGATAAGGAGATTATGGGAGAATGAATAAGATGGAAAAGACAGATGAGGAATATACAGAACAGGAATATAAACAAGGGTTAAAAGATGAGGAAGAATATTATAAAAGAAAATATGAGGTAAGAAAATGACAACAATAAAAGAACCATTAACAGAGATACAGCAAACCAGGATTAACGAAATCACGATTAAACAGATAGTGATAGATGAGAGTAACAATAGTTTGAACATGACATACAGGCGTGATAAGGAAGGGAACATCATCTGCACAGGTTTTGACGTGAAAGTTTTTGGAAAAACGAATGGCAGTATCAAGAGCAAAACCGACCAGTTGATAATGGCAGGATTGAAACGTATGACTCAACCATTCCCAGAGAAAGACAATACTATATAAATAAGGTAATTATTATAAATCAGTAAGGAGAGTGATTACACAATGAAAAAAGGATTCAACATTAAAACTTATGAACAAGTAAAGAAAATAGCTAGAGAAAGAGGTATTTTCAACAAGCAGACCATCAATATGGAAATGAAAGAAAGCCAGAACTGGCAGACAATTAACAACATATTGCTATATATGGAAGAAAACAAAGAGATAACATCAAAGCAGATTAGTAAAGGTATAGTGGTATATGAATATAATGGGGAGAAAAGGGTGAAATGAAAAATGATACACATAAAATTAAAATACCCTTGTGGATTAGAAATGGATTTTAAAGCGATAAGTATTGTATCTTGTTTATTTGGTATGATATTTAGCGATAACAATGATGACAATACATGGTTATGTCCTTTACATAGGCAAAATTGTAAAAGGGTGAGATGATGAAAACTAAACAATTTTATTATGAATGTCCAGACTGTGGTTTTGTAACAACCAAAAACCCAACAGAAGATAACGATACAACAGAACATATATGTATATGTTATAATTAATAAGGTGAGATGAAAGATGGATAAAAAATATGATTATATATATAATATTATTTGTATATTAATTTTAATTGTAACTATTTTTGTATTAGGTTTTAAATTATCAAAATCGATTGTTTATAATGATTTGTTATGTAAACCAGAATTAGAAAAAGATAATAAATTGGTATCTTCATATTACGATTCAAGTTTTGGATGCGTTTATCTTCAATGTGAAGAAGGATATACACGTTTTGAAAAGATTTTAAAATATGGAAAATGTTATGAAATATCATTTATGAATTTAAAAGTTATTATAGATACAAAGGAGACTTTTGAGAGGGAGAAATGGGATGTGAAATAACAGAAGAAAAATTTATGGATTATGTAGAAATACAAAAGTCAGGTGTTACTAATATGTTTGCAGTTGATGTAGTAGTCAGTTATAGCGACTGTCTAGACAAAGAAAAATGTATTGAAATAATGAAAAATTATAATGAACTTCATAAAAAATATATTGGTGATAAAGATGAATTATGATACTTTTATAATGGCATTTGACAATTTTGTCAATTGGGCAATGGTTTTTTGGTTTTTTTTAATGGTGTTTATTGTATATACCACAATAAAATATAGGTTATCAAAATGACTACTTGC
>Ga0209323_10001952_pt1 | contig 13627 bp, 6 predicted proteins | sample Rifsed19ft2_FD_184014 | JGI IMG/M metagenome (GOLD analysis project Ga0209323, IMG submission 184014) | Soil microbial communities from Rifle, Colorado, USA - sediment 19ft 2 (version 2) | ecosystem: Environmental > Terrestrial > Deep subsurface > Rock core/Sediment | place: Rifle, Colorado...
GTTGCGACCGCATCGCTCACATGCAGCGAATCCCAAAACAACTTAGCGGTGAACGGCTCGCCTGGCGTGAGCGAATCGGCATACTCATACTGTATCAGGCGCGCTGCGCCAAGATCGACCGCGCCGTGATGCGGCCACGGCTTCGACTCGAAATCCATCGACAGCGTATCATCGCGCGCTTCGACGGTGTTGGATGCGGATGCGATCACGGCGAGCACGCCCGCTGACGCGAGTAGCCCGATCTCGTAACGCCGGGAGGTGACGAAGGACCAAAGACGAAGGACGAAGGACGGATGGCTGTCTCGTCCTTCGTCTTTCGTCTTTCGTCTTCTGCCCACCAGCAATCCAACGACCACCACCACTGCCACCAGCGAAGCAGTCTCTGCCCCGGCGCGCAGCAGCGTGCGATCGAACCACAACGCGATTGCGTGGTCGCCCGCCGGAACATCAACCTCAATGTAGCCCAGGTCGGCGGCGGCACGCGCTTCGACCGGTTTCTCGTCGATCGACGCGCGCCAGCCGGGAAAGTACAACGTGGGGAAAGCGAGGGTCGCGTTGTCGGAGGCGTGCACCGTCCACGCTTGCGAGATTGGCCCGCGCGAATCCTGCACCGCCTCGGCCTCGCCTCGAACGAGAATCGCGCGCGGCGGCGCGGCCGGATCGATCAGCGCCGGGCCGGTGTACGGTCGTGGAATCATCGTGCGCGGCAGGTACTCGGCGCGGATCGTCGTGCCGATGTTGGTCGTGAACGCTTCGTAGAGTTGAATGCGCTGCGGCGTGATTTCATCGGCGCGGATCGGCAGATAGTCGGGTCGCAGCGGAAGGAGCGCCGCAGCGGCGAGGGCGAGTCCGGCGAGGCTCGTTGTCCAGGGCGTGAAACGTAAAGCATATTGCGTGTTGCGTGTTGTGAGATTGAACGCCGCCAGATAGCCAATCGCCAGCGACGCAAACAGTGACTGAATGGACAGGAAGCGCCACGGGAACTGCACCAGCGGCAGCAGCGGCAGCGCGTCCCATACCGGCTTCGACAGCGGCGTGATCATCAGCGTTGAAACAGCCAGCCCAATCAAAATGAACGCACGCCAACCGGTCGAGCCGCGCCGTCGGGTCGCCAACAAACTAACTATACCAGCCAACATGGCTATGGCCTGTGCTAACCCCATCCCAAACGGCGTGTGCGGCGGCTCGGTGTTGTAGTCGAAGCCGGGCGAAGACTGAATCAGGTTCGCCGAGCGAAAGTGCTCGTTGTAGTCGAAGTAACCTGTCGTCTGAGCATCGAGTTGAACCAGGGGCGCTTCGCCAAGCGCGGGCAGCCAGAACCATGCGGAGACGAGCAAGCCCAGCAGAATGGCGAATGCAGAATGCAGAATACAGAATGCAGAATGACGAAGGCGGTCACTCCAACCTCCAACCCCCAACTTCCAACCTCTAATCACGATGTACAACAGCGCGAAGGGAGTGAAGATCAGCGCCGAGATTTGATGTGTGAGAATCAGCCCGCCGTAGGCCAGGCCGAGCCACACCATCGAGCGGGCGCGGGGACGATCGATGACACGGTCGATGGCCCACAGGATCAACGGATAGAACACGAAGGCGTAAAACTCGGATAGTGAGTCGCCGCGCACGTAAACGTTGACCAGATGATACGGGACAAAGGTATACGCGACGGCAGCCAGCCACGCCCCCCATTGGATGTAGAAGGCACCTCCAGATGCCGACCTGACCCATCCATACATCGCCCACGCCGCAAACACGAACCCCAATGACTGGACGATCTTGATCGATGCCAGCAGATCGAATCCGAGCAGGTTGAAGATTGCAGCGAAGTAGTAGGGCAGTGCGGCGTAGAAGTTGAAGAAGGGGTAACCCAGGCCGTAAGCTGCGTCCGGCATCCAGCGCGCGGGGAATACACCGGCGCGCAGATTCTCGACGAGTTGATGCAGGCGGATGAAGAGGAAGGGACTATCGCCGCCGGAGCGCGTGTTCACCAGGCCCGGTCCCGTCCACAGCGGCGCGGCGGCGATCAGCGCCAACAAAAGGAGCGCCAGCGCAGCCCTGTTGGGCCGCGCCGCGCTCCTCGCCTGTGCATCTTCGCCCGGCAATCGCCCTGGCATCATGTTATCGAGGCCGGACAGTCATCTCGCACCCGCTTCCACTTGTACTCGCGCCGTAAGTGGAAGCATCCGCTCACATCCGTTTGTCCGCTTCTATCCGTTGACTATCGTCGCGCGCGCATCAACGCCAACCCGGCCATGAAGCCCGCACCGAGGAGGATGATCACACCTAACACCCCCATCCCGATACGGCCCAGGTCCGACGAAGCGCCCGGCACAGAGGTCGAGGCCGCGCTCACATTGGTCGAGGGTGGCTCTTCGGTTGGATTCGCCACGGCGGGAACGTTCGGCGCGCTGGCGTTGCGCGATCCACCGTAGGCGACATCGAACTTCATGCCCGCCGTCAGTCCCACGGGCCACTGCGTGTCGGTCGTGTTAGCCACACCCAGCGGCGGGCGCGCATCGACCGTGTACGATCCGGGTTGCAAGCCGCCGAAGCAATACGGTGCAGGTTCCAGCCCGGACGTGACATACGAGCCTCTGATACCTGAGGTGTCCGACAACGTGAAGCCCACGCCGCCCAGCAATTGCTCGCCCACGTCCTGCGCCTGATTCGCGTTCGCGTCGTTGAAGGCTTCCACGCAGACCTGGCCGTCGGTCGGCGTGGGTGAAGCCTCGACCGTCGGCGCGGCCTCCGGTGTAGGCTCAGGCGTGGCCGTCGGCGGCGCAGTTGGACCTTTGACGATCAGCGCCTGACCGGCATTGATCAGCGTTCCCGACAGGTTATTCAGCCGCTGGATTTCTTCGACGGTCGAATCGCAGGCGATCGCGATCGCGCCGAGCGTGTCGCCGCTCTGTACCACATACACCACCGACCCATCCGGGCGTGTCTCGCAGTTGCGCGCGCCGACGGTCGGCGCTTGAGCGGGCGGCGCGGCGGGAGCCGTGATCGGCGCGGTCGTTGCAGGCGGAGCTGTCACCACCAGTGAGGCATCATCCCACCAGGCGTCCAGGTGATACGCCGCAAAGCCGCGATAGCTCGACGAGGTGAACACCGTCACCCTGCCCGCATCGCCCGAGGTCGCTTCCACACAAATCTGCTGCCATCCATCATGCGGATTGTATTCGGGCGACCAGACGATACCGCCGTTGTCCCAATCGGTCTCGCCATTGGGGAAAATGCCGACCTTCATGCGCCCATTGATCGACGCGATCGACTTGGCCTTCTCGAAGTCCTCGTTGTTCGCGAAGAGACGGCCAAACACGCAGAAGCGCAGCGGCGTCTGCGCCGGCACGTTGACGGCCTGCTTGATGCCCGCGTGCCACGGATCGTACTTGTTGCCGATGTGCTGCGACGTGCCGCCGCCGTGGATGATGGCCGAGTTCGATTCTGCCGAAAAGGTGGGGCCGACGACATAGTCTAGCGACCCTGCAACTTTGCCGGTGTTCTCAAACCAGCGGCCCCATCCGCTGGCCTGCTTGTCGTCATCGTAGGGCTGCTCCAGGCCGGGGTTCGCCAGCAGGTTTTGTTCCTGCGCGGCGGATGGAACGGTTGGCATGAGCGCGACAGCCAGCGCGATCAGGGCGAGTGTCTTCTTGACTTGCATCTCGAACTCCTTTTACCTGTGCTATGTCTTCACCGCGAAGGCGCCAAGAGCGCCAAGTCTTCCCTGGTTTTTCTTCGCGTTCTTGGCGCCTTGGCGGTTCAAATCCTTCGCAGGCGGCGGGCAATTATAACAGCACTCGCCAAAATCACGATCGAGCCGGTGCCGATGGCGATTCCGGGCAGCGTTGCCGGCGCGGCCTGCTCATTCGGCTCGACGCGCCGCCCGCCGGCGGCCACCTCGACCCGCGCACCTCCGGCCAGCGCGACGCCCCAGCGCGTGTCCGTCGTGGCGAGATAACCCGCGGGCAACTGCACCGAGACCACGTACGCACCGGCGGCCAGATCGTTCAAGCACTGCGCCGTGTTCGATACGATCAGCGTGCGTCCCTGCCCATCGGTGATAGTGAACGCCGCATCGGGCAGACGGGTATCGTCCTCGGCATAACGCCCATCGCCCGCAACATCCTCGAAGGCTCCCACACACAGCGTCCCGGCGGCGACCGGCTGAGGCGCAGGCGGCTCCGGCGTCGGGATCGGCGTCGGGGGACGCTCGATCGGCAGCGGCACCTGGATCGCCTGCCCGATCTTCAACACCGACGTTTCGTTCAGTTCGTTCAGCGCATAGATCGCGCTCAAATCGGCGTGATACTGCTGCGCGATGCCGAACAGCGTATCGCCCGGTTGGACGATGTGAATGATGATCTGCGGCGAGGCGCTTTCGGCGACCTGTGCCGGTGCGCCCGCCACGTTGTTCGGCGAATCGATGATTACCGGCGTGGGCGGCGGCGGGCCGATCAGGATCAACTGCGCATCATCTACCACGACGTCGACATGCTTCAGCGCGCGATCGGGCCGGCTGCGGAAGAATACCGTCACCGCATCCGACTGCGCCACCGCGCTCACACTGTTCTCCACCCAGGCGTCGAGCGTGTCGCTGGCCTGGCTCCAGATCACCGTGCTGCCCCAGGGATCGATACCGCCGGTCGGGTCGATACCGGCCTGCACGTTCAGCGACGGCTGGCCGCTCGACTCCGCTGTGTCTTCGGTATCGTTCGACCAGGCACGCGCCCAGATGGTGAAAGTCACGCGCCAGCCTTTCGGCACACCCACGGCCCGCTGATACACTCCTCCTTCGTGCAGGCCGAACGATGTGAAGTACATCTGCGAGTTGTCGCCGCTGCGAATGCGCGGCGGCGTGTAAGGAATGCCTCGCGTCTCACGATACTCCGGATCGTGCCACGGCTGGCAGGCCGCATCGTCTTGGGGGCATCGCCCCGGATACTCGCTGTCCGGCTCGCCGGGGTCGCGCCACCACGCCATCCAGCCTTCGGCGACACGACCGTTCACCCAGATGTCGTTCGCCACGTTCCACTGTCGGGTGAAAGCGCCTTCAAAACCGCCATTCTTCAGAAGGTTCTCCGGCGTGGGCGTCGGCGTGGGCGTGCGCCGGGTCGATTGCGCGCGGATCGGCGAAGCCATGAGAGACGCGATCAACACAACGGCCAATCCACAGGCAATGAGCGCTCGCCGCATAACCAACCATCCAACTATCCAACTATCCAACTACCCGCTTCCCCGCACTCGCGTCTTGGCGATCCAATACAATCCACCACCGGCAAGCGCGATGAGCACGATTCCGAGAAGTCCGCCGAGCGCCTTGCCTGGATTGTTTTCCGCAGAGCTCGCCCGCGCTGGGACATTGCCCGAATCGGCCCGGCTGCCGAAGTCGATGTCAGTCTGTGCCCCGGAAGCGAGAGCCAGGCCCCACCGGGTGTCCGATGTGGCTGTGCGGCCGGCCGGCACTTGAATCAACAGCGAATACGTGCCCACCGGTTGCTCGATGCAGTACGGCTCGCTCAGCCCATCGCTGGTGCGCGTGGCGGCGACGGCGTTGCGCGCGTCTTGCACGATGAACACCACGCCGCCGACCAGGTTCTCGCCGGCGCTCAACAGGCCATCGCCATTTGCGTCGTTGTAGGCGCGGACGCATAGTTTACCAGAGTCCGGCGCGGCGGCTTCCGTTCCGGTGGGGGTCGGTGACGCTTCTGTCGGCGTTCCCTCTGGAGCCGCGGTCGGCTCGGGCGCCGGTTGGCCGGACGTGCCCGGCACCGAGACGACCAGTTCCTGATCGATCTGCAATAGCGTATCTTCTTGGATGCCGTTGAGCCGCAAGAGTTGATCCATGCCAACGCCGTACTGGATCGAAATGCCCCACAGCGTGTCGCCCGGCTGGACGATGTGAACGACCGCGCCGTCGGGTCTGGGTGTCGAGGTCGGGCCTGGCCCGGGAGGCGGGGGCGGGTTGCCCGGCGCAGATACAGTCACGACGGCAGCAGGCGCAGAAGGCGCTCCGCCGGGGATCGTCACCGCGACAAGCTCGGTATCATCGACGTAGAGATCGTTGTGCTTGAGGTCTTTCTCCGGGCGCGAGTGGATGAAGACGGTGACTTTGTCGGACAGCGCCGTCGCTGTGGCTTGGTAATAGCCCCATTGATCGTAAGAGTCGAATTCGGGGCTCCACACGATGTCACCGCTCCACGGGTTGCGCCCGCCGGTCGGATCGATGCCGATCTTCATGTGCATGCTGGTCTGGCCGTCCGACTTGTACGGCGACGGCTCTTCTCCACTCAGGCCTTCGGTAGACGACCAGGCATGCATGTACGCGCTGAAGCGCAAGACGGTTCCGGGCGCGATGCCGCCGATGGCCTGGAGCACGCCGCCTTCGTGCACGCTCCAGAACGTGAAGTACTTGAGCGAGTTCTTGCCGCTGCGAATGCGCGGCGGGCCGACGCGAATCCAGTCTGTGCCGCCATACTCAGGGTTGTGCCAGGGCACGCAGCTCTCAGGCGCACCGCGCGGGCAGCGGTTGGGATAGGTGTAAAAGTCGGAGCGGGCGGTATCGGTAATCGGAATCTGCCACCATGCCGTCCAGCCCACCGGCGTCTGCACCGTGTTCCAGCGGAGCATCAGTTCCTCGTACCAGGGATCGCACGAGATGTGGTTCCACGGCAGATCGCCTTTCCACGAGCAGGGAGTGAACCAGCCTTCCTCGAAGCCGGGGTTTTTCAGCAGGTTCTGTCCCTGAACCACAGTCACCGGTGTCGCGGTCGGAATGATTGGTGTGAGCGTCGGGGTCGGGTAACTGGCCTGCGCAGTTGCGGCGGCGGCGCCGGACAGCGAGACCAGCTCGGCATCGTCCCAATACACGTCGTTGTGGCGGCGCGCGTCGAATGGCGAGGAATACAGGAAGACCGTCACGCTGCTCGACTGCGCGCGTGCATACACCTCGAAACGCACCCACGAATCGGCGGCGTTGATCGGCTGCGACCACTGGATATTCGGGCTGAGCGGGTCTGTTCCGCCAAACGGATCGACGCCGATGCGCATGCGCAAATCCGTGCCCGACACCGACACATTCAGCGGATCATCACTCGCCGAGGTCCAGCCTTTGCCAAAAGCCGAGAGGCGCAGGTCGGCCCCGGCGGTGACGTTGACGCGCTGGTGCACGCCGGCCGTGTGCGACTCATAGAAACTGGCGATCTGCTGCGCCTGCGATCCGCCGTGCACGCGCTCGGGCTGCGTCGCCGCCTCGAAGTTGGGCTGCTGGTTCCGCCAGTCGGGATCGTCTGGCTGGTGCGGCAGCCACCACGGCGTCCAACCGTTCGCGACGGAGGCGGTGGCCGACTGCGCGACGTAGTCGCCCTCGAAGCCGGGGTTGGTCAACAGGTTCTTGCTCTGCTGCGATGCGGGTGCGGCCACGGCTGTGCCTGGCAGCGCCGAGAGCATCGCGGCGAGAAGCGCGAACCAGAAAAGTGTGCGCTTGAACTCCATTGTGCTTCGTTCCAGTCTGACTGAAAGAGAATCTCACCGCGAAGACGCCAAGAACACCAAGTAATTCTCGCAGGTTTTCTTCGCGCCCGCCTGCCCCGCATTCTTTTGCGGGGTTGCGTCTTTGCGGTAAAACACCCTATGGTCCCGGGCTGCCGGGCGCGCCGAGTTGCAGCGCATCGCTCGATACCGGCACGGGCGTTTCAATCACCTTCACGCGCGCAGTCGTCTGTCGATCATACAGGCCGATCTCCATCGACAACTGAGCACGTTTTGCGTCAGGCGGCAGCGGCACGCGGCGTTCGTCGATGATCACGTCGCCGACGCGCCAGGCGCGCATGGGGTACAGGCCGTCGCCGGCATCGCCGTCGGCTGTGGCGATGGATGCCCCTTCGCTGAGTAGATGGACGAAGATCGTCACGTCGCTCGACACCGGCTGCTCGATCTGCCACAGCGTGCGCAAGCGCCATTCGTCGCTCCGATCGTCAATCTTGTAACCGAGCAACCGGATGCCGCCATCGAAGGTCGCTAAGGCTGAGTCAGTAATCAGTGGGCCAGTGATCAGTGGGTCAGTGATCAGTGAGTCAGTGATCAGATGGCGCGGCTCGATTTGGGCCAGCACGGCCATTGCATAAGGTTGCGGATCGCGATCGCCTTTGACCATCGGCCCGGCCTGCACCTGAATCTGAATCGGGGCGGGCCAAGCCTTCAAGCGCGAGAGCCAATCGGCATACGGCCAGGCGGCGAGCAGCGCAGGCGCATCGGGCTGAGGTGGCAGATCGGCTTCGGACGAAATCAGCACGTCGGGCGAGTGCTGAAGCACAAACGGGATCGCCGTCCATTCCCGCAGATACACGTCGTCGGCGATGATGCGGAACCCGCTCGCGCTGAATCGATTCATGGTGTCGGCCAACTCGACCGCGCCGGCCTCGAAGGCATAACCGGTTTCGGCGCTGGTCGCGTAGGGCGCGTAATCGCGCATCGTCCACACTGCCGAAATCGCTATGACGCCGATTATTAACCACCAAGACACCAAGACACGAAGTTTGTTGTTTTGTTCTCTCCGTGTCTCCGTGCCTCTGTGGTTCCTTATCTTCTCAGCGAGCCAATCCAACCCCAGCGCCGGGACGATCATCGCCACCGGCAGCACGCCGACGGCGCGCAGGAAGTGCGGCGTATCTTCGGACAGGATCGTCGGCAGGAGCATCACGCCGATCCACGTCAGCACGAACACGGCGGATATGCGCTGCCGGGCCTGCCGAACGAGCACGACCAGCCCAACGAGGAAAGACAAAGCCAGCAGCGGGTCGAAGACGGGTCGCCAGGGCGCGTTGTGGCGCGGGATGCGGTCGCCCTGCCAGACGAACATGCCGAGCGCCTTGAGCGTGTTGCCGATCAGCGTGCCGGGAAAATCACCCTGGTTAATGCCCGGTTCCAGAATCGACACGCCGCCCGGCCGGCCCATCACCACGTCCCAGTTGCCGAGTGTGTAAATCGCCAGTGGCGCGGCGACCAGCCCCAACCCCACTGTAGCCCAAACTGCGCCGATCGACAAGCGCTGGGGGAGGAAGGGGCCGGCCTCGATGCGGCGGAAGAGCAGGAGGAACCCGGCGAAGAGGATAAAGAGGAGCGGCACAAATCGGGCGGCCAGGTACGTGTAAAAAGCCAGGCCCCACATCGCTCCGGCGAAGAGCCAATCGCGGCGGCGGTCGCTGCGCCAGGCGCGAACCGTCAAGCCGATGCCCAGCGCGGCGACGAGTGGCAGCGTCACGGCGCGGAACCCGATCCGGCTCAGGTGAACCGGCCACAGCGTCACAGCCATCAGTGTGGCAGTAATCAGCCCAACGCGCCGGCCCCACAGCTCGCGCGCCATCCAATACGTCGCCGGGATCGTGAGCGTGCCCACAAGCGCCGACGGCAGGCGCACGGCCAGCGGCGTCGGGCCCAGCACGCCGATCGACAGCGCGACCAGGTAGATGAACAGCGGCTCGCGGCCGTGGTTGGCGGGGAAGTAAACGGGGATGGATGCCAGGCCGGGCGAATCGTATGGAGGGACGGGGGCGCGGCCAAGCACGCTCAGCGCGTCGAGGCCGTAGAAGGCCTCGTCGCGGTATAGGCCGGGCGGGGCCGCGCCGAGCGCAATCAAACGAAAGGCTCCGGCCAGGAGCATCAATCCGAGGACCGGAGCCCACTCAATCAGATTTCGTTGGATAGTTGGTTTCAACTGATCCGGCCTGTGTCTCGTGCTACCAGGGATGGCGAGATTATAGCATGGGCAACAGGTCGGAACAAACGAGCCACCTCGCGATCGAGCGAGCCCGCCAGGTCAAGAGGTCTCTTCCTGGTGATTGCACACAAATGCTCCAGGCCCGCGTCTCGCGGGCTGCCCGCGAGGACGCGGACAGAGAGCCATCGAGATGTGAATAATCACCAGGTCTCTTCGAGGGGTTTCGCGCGAATTGGGTCTGCTTTAGCCGGGCTAAGGTCGGACGATCGCATTGTGAGCCATAAATGAATCTCCGGGTGGATTGTTGATGTTGGTCAATTGGATGAAGCCATCGATTGGTTGATCGCTCGACGTTACAGTCAGCGAGCCACACCAACCATCTGGCAAACCATCCGTCCCCGGCAGTCGATGATTGCGGATCAGACTGCCGCCAGCTGGAATCTCGTGCGCTACCACGACGCTGCTGTAGGATGAACAATTCGCCGTGTAGTTCAAAACCACATGGGCCGGGTTGGAAAGACTGGGGTTCTGAATTGTTGCAGCGGTTGCAAAGCCGTCCGCCATCCGCTCCGCCACCCGTGGAAACGAAATCACCCGGGCGGTGCCGCTCGCATTGATGGCCTCATAAGCGGCAGCATTTGACGTACTCGTTCCCACGAATCGCATTTGCATGAAGGACACGGCATTGCCGCTGGCTGTGATCCGGCACGAGCCAAACCAAGCGGTGGGAAAAGTCGTCGTGTCCACAACCGGGTTGAAGAAGTACGGCGTATTGTTCGCAACTGCCGTTGTGTTGCTCGTATTGAGAGTGGTAGGCGGCACGGTATTGCCCGCATCGGCCTTGCACGTAAGTTGAATACCGCCTGCCGCAATGGTGCCGCCGCTCAGGTTCTGGACTGTAATGGGCGTGCTGAGACCATTGGCCAGCCGCGACGTAAACAGGGGCACCAACCATGTTCGGCCTAATACTACAACGAGAGATCGTATTACTCCGAGACTTCGCACCTTCCAAACGACCCGTTCTGAACCGCAGAGAGCCAGTCAAAGTCTCGGAGTAAGCTGAAGTCTCGTTGTAGTACTAAACTCTCGGCAGGAAGAGCATTGAACGTTTGCATACCATCTGGCCCGGTGAATAAGTGTGCGACCACGGCAAGTTTGCCACTACTGCTCAGGCTTAAGACACGAGCAGCGCCGATCCAACCGCTAGGCAGATTGTACAGATCATAGTAGCGAGTAGCGCCCACCGGGATGTTGGGAATCGGGTAGACGTAGTTTCCCAAACCCGGGCTTCCATACAGATACACGTACACGGTTCCAGGCGAGGTGCCGACGTTCTGGATTGCGATCTGGCTGTTGCCGATACCGCTGGCTGTGTTGAGCTGATGCATGACCAAAGGCACGTAAAACGTCCGGCTGCCCTGGATGAATCCGGCATAGGCGCCGCTAGACCATGACGGAAAAGAGCGTTGCAGGGTGACAATCGCCGCTACGTCCTCACCGCCGCCCACGATGGCTGAGCCGGTGCTGTTAGAAGGGATGCGATTGTAAGCATTCACCGGAATCCAGCACCAATAGTTCGGGAGCAGGCTGCAAGTATCAGAGACTTTAGGAGTCGGGTTGCCATTCACGTCAAAGTAATGAACCGTGACCGGCGGAGCCGGGCCAAAAGTAGCATCGCGGGTCACCGCACCTTCATTGCGCACGTACAATTCAGCGACTCGGTTATCTCCGTTATAGTTGTTGCGCAGGTCGGGCAGGTAGGTGGCATCCTTGACCCAGGCGATGCCGAGGTAGTTGCAACATTCGACAGGGTTGGAACTATACTTCTGAATACCAATTCTGTACTGCCCGGTCTGAGGAGCTATGAACTCCACCAACTCGTAATTGTTGTCATAGCTTGCCGACCATGCACCGGGCACCAGCGAACCATCAGGAGCAAAAACGCCCAAATTCAAGCCCGTGGTCAGATAATCGTAAACACAACTGCTTGTGCTCGAACAGTAGGCATTTGACCACCAGGAAATGGCAACTCGAATATGTTCACCGCGCGAAGCCCTGAAGTAGCGATTCAGGTAGGTGTTCACTGGAAAGTTAGTCTCACTTATATACAGTGCCCACCAGCACGGACTATTACAAGGCGTCACGTTGTCGAAGTTGGTGATGCCATTCCCAGCCACTGCGTCGGCCAGGGCCGCATCGATGCCTCCCGCACCATCTCTCAACTCTTGCCCGGCCGGGATATTACTCGGTCCTTGGATATTGTGTACGGCAGAAGCCATGACGATGGCTCGTAGGGCTTCCGGTACCGAGCGTAGTGATGGGTTTCGCTGGATAAGCAGTACCGCTAAGCCTGCCACTTGAGGCGCAGCAAAACTGGTACCACCATTGAGATTGAGATCGGTGATAAGGTTTCCATTCAAGCCAATACTCACGATATTAACGCCCGGTGCTACTACTTCCGGCTTCTCTCGGTCCCCAGAGGGATTAAGATAGCTGGAAGTATCCATCATGGCGTCATCAGACCAGTTTGAGTTGTCCTTATCGTCATAGGCCCCGACAGCGAGCACATTCCACGCCTTAGCCGGGCTGCATAGGTCTATATGCCCTCCAGACTGATCACATGTGCTTTGATTTCCGGCCGCGACGATGATTGTTCTACGATATGAAAGTGCCAACCAATCAAAAGCCTGATCTAAGAAGCTCATGGATTGTCCCGTCTTAACACCGGCACTTGAGTTGACCACGTCAGCGTTGGCACCTTCGGCTCTAAGAGCCCACTCTAAGGTCTCAACAAATGAGGCCCAGGTGTCAACTGGAATTCCCGCACGGTGGATCGTTACGCCCGGAGCAACGCCTTTATAGGTTGAATGGTCGCTCGCCGCGGCGCTCGCAACCTGGGTCGCATGATCGGTCAAGCCTCCAAAACCGTGCCTGATATATCCAGGATGGCGGAAGCAATTATTAGCTGGGCAGTTTGCGGAAGAGGACGAGAGATCTGCATCTCCAGGCTCAATAATAGCGATGCTGCGACCAGTGCCATCAAACCCTCGCGACCAGACTGCGGGTACACGATTCGTAGGCACAGCTGAACTCAACATCGATTGAATCTGCCCTTCAGCCAGAAAGACCTTTCCAACGTTTGGCCTATCATTCAAGTTCAGGATGACGTGCTTGGGGAGCGTTAATGTGACTGCTGGAAGGCTGTCAAAGGTTGTCGCGTTGTGTCCCTGGGCTTTCAAATAGTCCACCACTGGCTGCACCAAAGGTCGCAAGTCCTCTGCCAGCATCTGAGAGTATGCCAGCTCGATCCTCGTCCTCGCCTCAGGGTCTTCCACGTCAAACGGGTTTCCCGATCGCTCCATCGCAGTCCCGGCTTCTGGAAATTTGGCCGCTAGTTCAGCGAAGAGTTCCTCCTGGCTGCGACGTGGCTTACCTGCCACCCAGATGGCGACCCCGATCAACTCATCGTCAGCTGCATTCTGAAGCCGTTCATATAGGGTGGGCTCGATCTTGCCCTATTTCTGCCGGGAAGCCTCCGCTTCGGCCCGCTCAATTGCAACTACGTCTTCCACCACGGTGCGATCCTTGAGATCAACCATCACTTGGAAGAATCGTTCACCTTTAAGATCGAACAGACTGAAGGCACGGAAAGCGCGACCCAACTCGACATACTCCCGATAGTGTTCGTTGCCGATCGCCAGTTGCTCTATTGGAATACCGTACTTCTCCACAATGTACCTTAGAGCGATCTGGACTTCAGCCGAGGGGGGTGACAGTGTTGGGGCTGGTGCTCGCGGAGTTGGAAGAGGAGAGCTGGTTGGAAGGGGAGAGTCAAAGGGCATCTTATCCTGTGTCGTGGAGGGTGAGGTGAGCCTGGGCGTGAGAAATGCGGTCAGTAACAAAGCGGCTACA
>Ga0209323_10001964_pt1 | contig 13589 bp, 25 predicted proteins | sample Rifsed19ft2_FD_184014 | JGI IMG/M metagenome (GOLD analysis project Ga0209323, IMG submission 184014) | Soil microbial communities from Rifle, Colorado, USA - sediment 19ft 2 (version 2) | ecosystem: Environmental > Terrestrial > Deep subsurface > Rock core/Sediment | place: Rifle, Colorado...
GGTACTGGAAGGTGGTGGTGGTGGTCAGAACACAGAGTCTTATGAGTTAGCTCTGTATGCTATGGCACGCTTAACCAGTATGGATTGTTGGGAAAAGAGACACCAGAAGGGATACCTGTTCCTCAGTGGTGACGAGCACCCTTATCCTGCCGTAAAGAAAGATGAAGTGAAGCGTGTGTTTGGTATTGGTGAGCAATCTAACATATCTTTGAAAGACATCTTCGATGAGGTCAAGGAAAAGTTTGAAGTGTACTTCATCATCCCTGCGGGAACGAGTCACTACAAGGAAGTGGAACTCTTCCAAGATTGGGCAAGCTATCTTGGTCAGCATGTTCTACGTCTGGACGACCCAAGTGCTATCTGCGAGTTGATTGCTTCTACCGTAGCGGCAGAAGAAGGTATTGACATCGCCGACATCATGGAAAGTTTGAAGGATGCTGGTACTGATACCAAGACAATCAAGGCAGTCAAGAAAACGTTAGCGGCAGTAAAATAAGGATACATGGGGTGCGTAACAACTAAGTAAAGGGTGAAGATACCAGTAGATAGTGGAGTTAACGTTACCATAAGGTAGATGGGAAAATAGCTTCCCAAGTGTAATGCTTGGTCACCCCACCGAATAAATATGGCAAGTAATGGTTACTATAAAATATGCCCAAAGTGTTTCAGGAAGTATGGTAGACACTTTACGTGGTGTCTGGATTGTACACCAAGAGCTAAACCTGGCAAGGATGGAAGGTACGGAAGTAATACATACAGGACACGATATGGTACTATCACTTCTGGTAGTAGGGTAGAGCTTCATTTTTGTTGCAGTAAACAGCTTCCTTTGGACAAGAGGTTACTTGTTTGTAATAAATGCAGAGCAAAATTCAAATGCTTCACTCAAGAAGATGATGATGTACCATATGAGGTAGCGAATAAGTAATGAAAGCATACACAATTGTTGACTTAGGCTTTGGTGATGCGGGTAAAGGAACTACTGTAGATTACCTATCCTGTCTCACCCCAAATACTCTGATTGTAAGGTACAATGGCGGACCTCAAGCGGCACATAATGTGGTGACGGCTAAGGGAGTTCATCATACCTTTGCTCAATTTGGTAGCGGTACTCTTGTACCTACGGTAAAGACCTACCTATCAAAGTATATGTGGGTAGAGCCTCTATCAATGCTGAGTGAGAACGAAAGTTTGAAACGAGCAGGTGTGACGGATGCTCTGTCCAGATTGCTAATTGATGAAGATGCTCAGGTAGTCACACCATTCCATAGGTCGGCAAATAGAATTAAGGAAAGAAAGAACAAGCACGGTAGTTGCGGTATGGGTATGGGTGAGGCTGTTTCTGATTCACTGAACGGATTGGTGTTAACCGTAGCAACGCTATCTAATCCTGAAAAATCTATACGTATCTTGAGGGACATTCAAGAAAAGAAACGAGCAGAGTGCATCGGCACTAGAGACAGTGATGAAGATATGAAGGTGTTGAATGACCCAAAAGCACCACAACTAGCATATGAAATTTACCAATATCTACTAGAACAGGTAAACGTAGTCAAGGAAGTAGGATTTAACAAGTTCGACCAGTTGATATTTGAAGGTGCTGGTGGCATCTTACTTGATGAGAACTATGGATTCCATCCTCATACAATGTGGACTACTACAACCACCGAGAATGTGAAGAAGATTTGGTCGGGAGAAACCAAGACACTTGGCATCATCAGGACATACTCGACACGTCATGGCAATGGACCTTTCGTTAGCGAAGCAAGATTACCATTTATTGACCAATACAATATACCTAATCAATGGCAAGGTAAGTTTAGAACAGGTGCTTTTGATTTGGTAGTAACCAAGTATGCTGTCGAGGTTAATGGTGGTGTAGACGCTCTGGTTGTAACACATACGGATGAATTATATCCGAAGATATGCGACTCATACAAAGGATATGAATTGACCGCACCAACTAAGGGAAACCTAGAACAGCAACAGAAGGTTACTGATAGATTGTTCCAGTGCAAACCACACATTACTGATTTGACTGAACCATTTATCAACGAGATAAGTGACAGGTTACAATTACCTGTATTCATGGAATCGTTTGGGGTTAGGTCTTGTGACAAGAGGTTACATGACAGAAATTGCTGATATTGTTCTAGCACCAGACTATCACATTGGAACGGTAACTGGCAGAATTCAATGTCAGTCACCCAACATTATAGAGATTCCAAGAGAACATTGTTGGGAGACTTGGTATGATTGTTCTCGTAAATTTTGGTCAAAAAAGAGAACAGAAGAAGATGCAAAGGATTGCGATGCTTGCCAATACAGGTTCAAGTGTTGGACTTCATAGGTATCAAAGAGGTCTCTGGTGAGCATAAGAAGATAGTATTCTACTGCCCAGGATGCAAATCTACCCACGAACGAAGCGAGGGGTATGGAAAGTATCCAAGCTGTCCTAATTGTAAGAAACCGTTAAAGGTGTGTTGGAGCTACAAGGGTTTTCCAGAAGAGTACTGTGACAAATGCGAGTCGAGGTTTGATTGTTTTACTGAACGAGGTAATTTTTAATGCCACTAGTATACAGCAATTCTGAATGGAACTGGAAAAGATTTTTTAAGTTCTATTGGGAATTTTACAAAGAACTTGTAGTCATGATACCGCTTGGAATATGCTATTTGTGGTGTGTTTTAGCTACATTTGGTAAGGGTGGTGACGCTATTGAGAAAACACTTAAAGAAATTATAAAGGATAATAAAAGAAAATGATTTATGATGTAGCCATAATTGGTGCTGAAGTTATAAAGAAAGGTTGTGAACATGATGTTGCACTTCTCTTAGCAACTGAGGGATGCCTCGTATTGAATAAAAGACAAACAAAGAGAGGTTATATACCACAGGTAGCATTTACTAATAGTGATGTATCTTTGCTTAACTCTTTTCTCACTAAGGTAAATGGCGGGGCGGTAACATCACGAACTGTTCGGGGTAATAAAAGAGTATACAGTTGGCGAGTCTACTCTTTTCGTGAGGTTCTTGGGATTTGTCAACAAATAAGACCTGAATTACCAAGTAAAATAGAACAATGCGATTTGTTAATCGAATATTGTAAACGGCGTCTAAACAAGGTAAAGTTTGACAGCAGAGATAGTGAAATATTCTTAAAGATTGAACGCCTAAATAAACGTGGGATATCTGGAACTGAAGTTAGTCATTATGATGCTATAATTATTGGTGCTGGACCTAGCGGTCTAGCCACAGCACACACGTTAAAATTAAATAAAATTCTTCTGCTAGATAAGGGTAATTCTATAGATAATAGGAGCTGCCCCGCAATCGGTACGTGCGTAAAATGCCAGTCCTGTTCTATAACAAGTGGTTGGGGAGGGGCGGGTGCCTTTAGTGATGGCAAGCTCGTATGGGGAGAAGGTATTGGCGGTAACATGGTATTAGATGATATAGCACTATCTAAAACACTGGAATTTTTTGGGAGGTTCTGCAAGTTACCACCTGAAGTAACTAGCAAGAGTAATGAAAACATCGTTAATTCATTATTGTCGCATAAGATAAAGTATGTTCCAAGCACGACTATTCATTTGGGCACGGATGGTTGCTTAAAATTCTGTAAGAATATCTACGAGTATCTTCGGAAAAAGATTGATATTCTTACAAACACTAAGGTAGTAACAGTTGTAAGGGACAATGATAGATGGTTGGTTAATGAGAAATGGTCGTGCAAATATCTTATACTAGCTGTGGGTAGAGAGGGAACTAGGTGGTTTAGGGACAGATTTGCTAGAGAGTTGTCTATCGGTGGTAATCGTGTAGACATGGGGTTAAGAATAGAAACGAATTATGCTATAACCAAGTCTTTGACAGACATGAGCCATGACTTCAAGTTAAAATATACAAGCAGCCTGTTTGATGACGTGGCTAGAACGTTTTGTGCTAACCCAAGAGGTTATGTTATAACAGAAAAAACAGAAGAAGGTCTTATTACGTGTAATGGGCATAGTTATAAAGGAAAGAGGTCTGATAATACCAATTTTGCAATACTGGTATCAATACCATTTTCTGAGCCAATTAACCCATTGCAGTACAGTTCTAGCTCTGTAAGATTAGCTAACAGTATTTCAGATGGAGTAATCGTACAAAGGTTGGGTGACCTTAAAAAAGGAAGACGTACAACATCTACTAGGTTAGAAAAAAGTATAATAACACCAACACTGCAAGCCACCCCAGGTGACCTTAGTTTAGTCTTGCCGTTTCGCTACTTGAAAACTATCTTAGATATGTTGGAGGCTATGGGTGGGGTCATAGATGGGTTAGCAATCGATGATACATTACTCTATGGTATAGAAATTAAATTATTTAATAATCAATTAGATTTGGTTAAGGGTGAAACGAAATTACCCAATTTATTCGCTGTAGGTGATGGAAGTGGAGTATCTAGAGGTATAATTCAAGCCGCTGCCTCTGGCATTGTTGCGGCTGATGTTATAAATAAGAGATATGGACAAGCAACAAATAGCATGGTTTAAGCAGGAGGAGAATGCGCCAGGTCTGCTAACTGATGAGCAAATACAGGAAATGCTTGAGCAGTGGGCTAAAGTTCATCTTACTGATACCTTTAAAGAGGTAAGCAAAGCGGAAGAAGAAAGCAAGCTGGTGCACTTCATGCAAGAATGCCGTGAGCGCACTGCTTATATGAAGGATTCAGCCAAGTGTGAACATTGTAAGTTGCGCTTCCGTTGCTACACAGAAATAAAGGTTGAGAAAAAGAGAAGGACGATTATAAAGAGGCAGAAATGAAAAGTCGTGAAGGGAAAGCCCTGGCAACAATAGCTTGTCTTACCTGCTCCGTAAACTTCGCTTGTAGGTTTAACTTCGGTGAAGTTGGGAATGCTTGTAAGGAGCAAAAGAAAAAAGCCAAAGTAATACTTCACAATCCAGAAGTGATAGCATACTTTGAGGAGAGATAATGGCATCATTAATAACCGTACCAAATCCAATACTAAGACAAAAAGCAGTACCAGTCACCACGAAACTAGACCTTACAACAATAACCAGCGAATTGTCTAGGATAAGGCAAGAGCTTGGTGGTGCAGGACTTGCCGCCCCACAGATAGGGCACTCAGTAAGGATTATCAATGTGGTGTTTCGTGGTAGAGAATACACTATATTCAACCCCTATATCCAACATAGGAAGGGTGCTACCAAAATACTTGAGGGTTGTCTCAGTATACCTGGAACCATTTACCAAGTAACTAGACCAATCACACTCACGTTGTTTGGTGAGGATGCACGTGGTAATCCTATAAAGCTAAAGTGCAAAACATTCGAGGAGTCTGCTGTCATGGAACATGAGGTAGACCACCTAAATGGTATTCTCATAGACAAGAGAGGTAAATACTTCAGTACTACAGGTATAGAAAAAAAGGACAAGTTAGCTTTCGGAGAGAAAAATGAAGTATATTGATTATTTTACAGGTTTAAAGATTAAAATGTGTCCTTTCTGTGAGCGTAGGGTTATCCATGAGGAAATGGGGGTAACAGGAAGGACACGTTTGTTTATTTGTTTGAAACCGCATACCTATGGAGATGATGAAACAAAAATGTTAATTGATGAACCTTGTAACATGAATGATTATTCTCATTGTCCTATGGCACAAGCTAAATGAATATAGTTTTTCACTTCCCCACACCACACGATTCTTGTAGCTCATGCCCTAATAGATTCCAATGTATGACTATGAAGATTCATAAGGAATACGAGTGGGAGCATGGGCAATGGAAGGCGCACCAAATGCAAGAAATACTGCCTTTCAGATTTGGGTTGGCTTGTTTCTCGATAATACCTTACAATAGAGTTACTCAGATGAAACTAGATTTGTGTTCGGATAAGCAAAGTATGGTAGTAGAGGTAAATTGGGCATGAACCTATACAAGTTCACTAAAACCACTCCACCTTACAGCACTCCTATATTAACGAAAGGTGGAGTTCAAGTATCTACAGGGTTTCGTAGGGTTGTACATGGTGGTCGGGGAGCTTATGTAGAGTTCCTAGACGAACAGATGGTCAAGGATAACCTCTATATTCCTGATGGAGCACAATGGAGAATTGACCAGAAGCATCCCGCATTTTCCCAGTGTTACTATGTAGAATACTGGGTTAAACAGGACAAGGTTAAGGTTTACTTTCAGAAGAAGATTGTAGACTACGCTGATTATGTTGTGGGTAGATGGTACATATCACCCACCAAACTACAAAACTTTGAGGTCACAGGTAAGACATATGATATACAGAGGACATAATAAAGGAATACTCAGTGCATTTTTCCAAGACTTGAAGTCAAGGGGAAACAAAATCGTTTGTGTGTCTGGATACTTCGACCCGCCTCATCCAGACCATTTGTCTTATTTCAGAGAGGCAAAAATGCTTGGTGACCTTCTGGTTGTCATTCTCAACACAGACGAGCAATTGCTAGAGAAACGCAAAGGAACAAAACTTGAAGGCATCATAAGGTATCCATTTGAGGATAGGGTTTACATAATAAACGAGTTCAAACCAATTGACATAGTTGTCCCTTGTCTTGATGAAGATACCAGTGTAGCTGAAACATTAAGAGCAATAGCACCACACATCTTTGCTAAAGGTGGTGACCGTACCCTGGAGAATCTACCCCAAAAAGAGAAAGACTTGGCAAAAGAATGCGGATACGAAATTGTTTGTGGCGTAGGGCATCCAAAAGAGCACTCAAGTTCGTGGTATGATTGGGAGCACGATGGAATGAAGTTATCTTCCGAAGGTGCGGTTGGTTATCCTGGCATAGAGGTCAGGGTACTTGACAAATAGGGAAAAGTGTGGTATTATATAGATATGGAAATGCTAGAAAGAATTGCAATCAAATTTAGAGATGCGGGTTTTGACCTGTTTGAAGTTGGTGGTCATGTCCGTGATTCCCTATTGGGTAGAGAGTCTAAGGATATTGACCTGACTACTAATGCCAGACCCGAAGAAATCAAGAGACTGATAGAAGGTATGGGTACTATCTACAACATGGGTGAGAGATTTGGTACTATCGGTCTACTTTGCGATGATACTCAGATTGAGATTACTACCTATAGAAAGGAAGTATATCCTGCTGATTCTCGCAAACCAGATGTTGTTTTTGGTGACCTGCTTCTGGAAGATTTGTCCAGACGTGACTTCACCATCAACGCTATTGCCCGCAATCCTTTGACTGGTGAGGTCATTGACCCATTCAACGGTAAGAAGGACATTGAAGCAAGAATTATAAGATGCGTTGGCAACGAAGATGAAAGATTTGATGAAGACCCTTTGAGAATGCTGAGAGCAATCAGATTTGCTTGCCAGCTTAATTTCTCTTTGTTGGTACGAATCAACAAACCTGAACGGATTGATATTGTCTCCAAGGAAAGAATCAGAGACGAATTTGCTAAGATTTTGCTTTCTGATAAACCAGCATATGGTGTTAGAAAGCTATGCAATACTGGTATAATGGACAGAATAATTCCTGAATTCATTGCTCTAAAGCATATTGCTCAGGGTAAGAATCACATCAAGGATGCCTATGACCACTCCCTGTTGGTTCTACACAAGGGTGCAAGGATAGACCAGGGTGAGAGAAATCTAACCTTCCGTCTAGCTTGTATGTTGCACGATATTGGTAAACCAGAGACTAAGGTAGAGGATGAAGATGGTGTTCACTTCTATTCCCACCACAATGTGGGCGCAAGAAAGGCTAGAAAGTTACTACAAAGACTACGCTTTGAAAACGAAATCAATGAGAGCGTTTGTCACCTGATTAAATATCACATGACTCCTATTGTCCTACAGCGTGAAATATCTGGTGGTAGAATTAAGAAGCGTATCATCATGCGTCTAGTAAGAAAAGTCGGTGAAGCCGATATAGGAATGCTGTTGGATTTGGTTAGATGCGACATCCGTTCTTCCAAGAACCCACGTTACAAGTTCGTAACCATATTGACTCGCATGGTAACTGAGTGTCTGAAGGAAGAACCTTCCAAGATGACTTCTCCTATAGACGGCAAGGAAATCATGGGTGAGTTCGGTCTAAAGCCAAGTAGAGTGGTGGGTGAAATAAAGAATCACTTGACTAATCTAGTAGTTGATGGTGTACTAGATAAGGACGATAGAGAAGGTGCATTTGCAAAGGCGAGGGAGTATATAGATGCCAGAAGAAATCAACTTGGAACAATTTAAGGTAGAGTTTACCAGAGATTACGTAGACAGAAGTTTGGACAGGTTACTTGACCTCAGAAATGCGGTCAAAACTGCTCAGACTCCTGAAGCTATCAATGCTTTAATTCATATGGAACGGACAACTGTTCTACATGATATGGGCATTGAAGTAAAACCGAGGAAGAAAGATGCCACTAAAGAGATACACAGTCCCGATAGCGAAGAAGGAAAAGAAGATAACACCACCCCCAACACCTAAACCTGAACCACCTACAGTTCAACCTGTCAATCAAAAAAGCAGGAAGAAGGGTAAGATACCTGATACTACGGTGGTTGGTTTACCAGAGAGAAAATGAAGTGCGAAGATTGTGAATACAGATTCACATGTTTTACTATGCCAACTGACGCAAGACCAATTAGGGTTAAGGTCAATTGGAAAATAACTAATTGCTGTGGTAAATGTATTCATGTAAAGTTTGGTACTATGGCAAAAGGATACACCAGTACCACTAATCCAGTAGGCATCTGTGAGAAGATGTCTATGCTGGTACATAAGGACTCCATGATTTGTGACGAGAAGAACTTTGTACCACGTAAAATGCAACAGATTGATAGGGTATACAAGGCACTTAGGGACGAGCTTAGTAAGAAGAACAGACGTAGTAAACTCCCTAAGTATTGTGTCGAAGAGGAATGATAATTGATTTGGTTCTGGATATTAGTGATAGTTGTGATTGCCTTGATTCAGACAATGTTCGACAAACCTAAACCACCCTGGTGGAAGAAGGGTTGGCGATAATGAAGTACCTTTGTCTCAACTGTAATAGGCAAACCAAAGACGAAGATACGGTATGGTTGTCTGCTGACCAGACTCGTAAAGAAGGTCAAGGAATAGACACCAAACGCTACTGTCTCAAATGTGGTGGGATGGTTAGAGGTTGTTTCAACATACTACGAAGTGTCAGTCCACAGTGTAAGAATGAGGCTATCAATACTGAGGACATGGGTTGTGACAAGTGTTATGGAAGGTTCAGATGCTTCACCGAGTAAATATAACACCCAAAATGCTATTCATAAACGACAAAAACATGCTATTTTGTGACAAAAAATGTGGGGAATGTCCTATCAAGTACATTTGCTATACCAATGATGTGGTTGCATTTGATATAAAAATCAACACGAGAACTAAAAGGCTCGTAGAGTGCCTTCCTCACCCAGTAAACAGCTAATTTTTGGCGAAAAGAAACCCACGTCCTCGAAAGAGCGTGGGTTAAATTTTGCCTAATTATCTAGACTGCGTATAGCAATCTCTACAATAGACTGGTCTACCTGTTTTTGGTTCAAAAGGTACTGTACATTCCTTACCGCATGTTGCACATGTAGCAGAGAACATCTGTCTCGTTTCGGTGCTCTTACCCTTACGTGCCTGACGACATGCACCGCATCTCTTTGGTTCATTCGTATACTGCTTGGAAATGTAATACTCTTGTTCGCCCACTGTGAAGGTAAATTCCTTACCACAGTCTGAACAGGTCAATGTTTTGTCTTGTAAACTCATTCTAAATATCTCCTATTTATACTCGGTTATAGGGATACTCAAAATGAATTCCCACAAACCTAATTTACTACCGATTAGTATGTTCCCCAAATCAATTCCAGATTCTCGCTCCGTTCCATGTTGCCTGGGTGCGGTGGTTCTGTAATGGGAACGATTGGCTTCCACAAGTCACGCAATACAATTTCATCAAACTCAAGACACCAGAACTTGTGACTGTTGTGTTCCCACCATTCTACCTTGAATCCAATCTTGTTCAGGATTAACCATGCGGCTACCATGAACACACCCTTGTAATCATACTTCTGGTCACCATAGTACAGATAACGCTTCATAATTCTTTCCTTGAGTGCGTCCTGTAGTCCTGCATCCATCTTTGGACGATAAACTCTCATATGACGGTATTGATACTCTGAGAGTAGGTGTGCTGTTATTCCTTTGTCTGTTGAATCGTGTACTGAATAATCACCGACACTAATATCATCATCAACCGCAGGTTCACCACACATTGCCCAATGGAATGACTTAGCTCCAATTATCTTTACTGAATTCTGTAAGAAACCTTCCGCCTTGAATGCCAAGCAGTCGCCAGCCAACAGTGGTGGTAGTTCATCTAACGACCAAATCTGTTTCCTTTGTACCATAATGTAATTCCTCAAATTTTTTGACCCATTGGCAATTCATACACAACGTTTGAAATCCCTCTGGATAATCGTTTTTCTTTAACCAACTATAGGTTCTACTAGACGTATTGCTACCGAACAATTCACGCCTATGCTTTGCACCATCACCATTGATGTGGTCTATGGACAAGCATGGTAATCTATCCTCACCACAAATAACGCAACGTGCCATGCCATTACCATAGCGAGTCAACACCTCTAGTTTAAGATTCTCTTGATAGACTTTCGCTCTTTGTTTCTTCTTGGGTCTATCTGCTTCTCTTGTTTCGTAGTATCTTTTCAAGGAGCGAGCCTTTATTTCATCCTTATGGTCAAGATAATACTGTTGCATGTAACTATCTACCATTGTACTCCTTTGGCACGAATGCCAATTTAGTGGCTTCGGGAGTAGGGTTCGAACCTACCTTAGAAGGGTCAAAGCCTTCTGTGCTACCAATACACTATCCCGAAATATAAGTAAACCATACCCCGAATTCTGTTTATGTGACCATTTGTCTTGACTCAATGTTACCATTAAGTTCCTTGCCACCTACCCGAAAGCTATACGAGCAGTAAACACTTTCTGTTTGGTGTTGCTCCAAGTGGAGATTGCTCGTTTCACCCTCAGTAAATTCCACCTTTCTGTTGGACTTGGTTACACCAGCTTTCGCCTACATACCTGTAGTAGAATTATCCAAGTTCATTACTGAGACTCGTCTCTGTAGCTCTAATCGTCAGATTACTCTGCTAGGTCGTTAGCCTACACTTTTCTCGTTGGAGTTCGGAAGTTCCTCTCTACTGTTGCCAGCACGAGCGGTCACTTGGTTTACTTGGCGGAGCGAGCAAGATTCGAACTTGCGGGGCTTTCACCCTCTTGTTTTCTAGACAAGCGTTTTAAGCCACTCAACCATCGCTCCATCATCCGTATATCACTTCGTAGTTATCTTTAGCTATTTCCTTAAACTCAATCTGTTTAGGTTTTAGCCTCTGACCTGCTGTATCTTTTCTTTTGATTTCTACAAAGTATATCTTACCGTTACGAACTACTATCCTATCACACACTTCATTAGGATAATACACTTTATCCGCAACAATATTCTTGGCTATTTCATTCTCATATAAGCGAGAATTCTTACCAGCATCAGACCTATTAACATCAATATTTTTAAGATGCTTTAAACATTTATTTCTATATTCAGGGTCTTGCCATTTAAGTTTTAAAGCGTCTGAAACATGTTGTGAAAATTCTGGTGTAGAACATACTCCCGATTCTTTCTTCTTATTTATAGCCTTTATGCTTTCTTTCTTAGCGTTTTGGTCTTTACCAAATGTCATTATTAACCCTCCAAAGATACGTCCCAATGTCTTATTCTATGGTTAATATGCACTTTGATTGGTTTATCTTCTTCCGACAAATGTTTAGGAGATACGTTCTCTATTTTGCATCTTAATAATAAATTTGTAAGTAATATATTTATTTTGGTATATAACATATGCTTTGTTAACTCTTTTAGTACTACCCACCAAATATGCATAGTCACTAAAAGTAATATTTAGTGCACCTCTTGTACTTGTACAACAGTATCTCAATCTACATTCGTCACAAGCATCACAATTAGGTGGTACGCAATCAAACCTCCAAGTGCCATCATCATCAAAAGGAACATGACGTACTATTATATATTTTCTTTGTTCCCTAGTAACCAACCAAACTAACCTCATTAAAATATTCGCCATTAAATCTTATAATGGAGAATGAGTATGATGGACTTTGACTCAACATTATACCATTTTTTGTTTCCCAAACTAAGCTAGGAAAAGGGTACGTTTGATTGTCCGCTGATGCTGTAACAATGTTACTCGCCACTTGTTTGGCAATCATTTTAGAACTGTATATCTGTCTCAACAAACAATCTTGTGTCTTTATATTTCTTCTATTAAAACATTCTAATATTACTTTCATCTTGGCGGAGAGTAGAGGATTCGAACCTCTGTGGCTGTTACACCAATCTGTATTCAAAGCAGTTGCATTAAACCACTCTGCCAACTCTCCATTATTTATGTTTCTTTTGCTCCCTCTTGTGTCTCCATTTGTCAAGTAAGTAACAAATTGTAGCACAGGTGGGAACACATATTGCTAGGTCAATCAATATTGCGATAGGGTCTATCATTTATCTTCCCTACCATAGTCATCTTCAATCCGCACAACATCATTAACTTCTGGTGTAGAGACTTCCACCAATGTAACATCTGTAATAGCTTCAATACGATGTGGACATTTTGGTGGGATTCTGATTGATTCCCCATCCTTTAACATCATACCTTGTGTATCATTACCTACGATAAATCTAGCTAATCCCTTCAAAACGATGAGCGTCTCATCCTTCTTATTGTGATATTGGTAGCTTAACCTTGCCTCTTGTTTAACAAAGATAAGTTTGCCAACATATTTATCGGTATGTGCAAACCAAAGTTCATAACCCCAAGGTTTCTCTACTTGCTTACCACGTTGCAAAACAGGTAAATCTGTATTTGCATTGGTCGCATCCTTCTGTCTTTGTCCCATCACATATCCTCATCATATTTTCTTCTGACACGACATCAACTTTGAACGTATCAGTAGAGAATTCTTTCGGATGCCAGTGTAAGAACTTACCATTTTCAAATGGTGTCAGGACACTTACTTTGTAGAACCTTCTATTACCGATAGGATAAGGTCCAACAATTTTGCCCAAATATCTAGGCTTCTTCCATTTATAGACTTCAACTACATCATCTATCTTTACCATGAGCCACCAAGCAGATTCGAACTGCTGACCTTCTCTTTACGAAAGAGTTGCTCTACCTCTAGAGCTTTGGTGGCGACGAAGGGAGCGGCTGTTAATCATAAAGAACTGGTTACAGCTTAACCATTGACTCTATAATCTTTCTCCCTGAGCCGCTAGTAGGACTTGAACCTACAATGAGTTTCCTCGGTAGTTTACAGAACTACTGCAATCCCTTTATGCGATAGCGGCAACTTTTCTTCTATATGACCTTGCACTATTCCTATTTTTTGACTTGTATGTTGGTAAATTAGCGTCACAATTGGAGCATACGCATCTCAAGTTAATGGGTAGATTATGAGACGAGTTACCATCAATGTGGTC
>Ga0209323_10001967_pt1 | contig 13587 bp, 8 predicted proteins | sample Rifsed19ft2_FD_184014 | JGI IMG/M metagenome (GOLD analysis project Ga0209323, IMG submission 184014) | Soil microbial communities from Rifle, Colorado, USA - sediment 19ft 2 (version 2) | ecosystem: Environmental > Terrestrial > Deep subsurface > Rock core/Sediment | place: Rifle, Colorado...
AATGCGCCGCCTGGTTATAGACGGTCACCCCGATGACATCCGAGGGCAGCAGGTCGCTGGTGAACTGAATCCTCTGGAATGAGCAGTTAATCGACTTGGCAAGCCCGTGGGCAAGCGTTGTCTTGCCAACGCCCGGGACATCCTCGATAAGGAGATGGCCCCTGGCGAGCAGGGCCGATATCGCGAGGTCTATAACCTCTCTTTTCCCCCTTATGACCCGCTCCAGGTTTGTCCTGAGAGCGCTTATTCTGGCGTACGCGTCGTTGAATTCCATGAATAACAGTATAGTTTTTTCGAAAATCATACTCAATAGAAAATTATCTGACCGCGTCTTACGGAAAAGTTGATTTTAGCCCTAAAAAGACGGCCGCATCTGCCGATATATATGGCTGGGTCTTTATCAAGCAACTGGAGGTTTTGATGAGAAAGGTAGTGCTCTTTTTGTTCGCCGCAATCCTCAGCGGCTGCGCCGGCGTGAACTTCAGCCAGGTCAACCCTGAGGCAAAGGATTTTCACCCAAAGACTATAGCCGTCATGCCCGCCACAGTTGGCGAGTACGAATCAAGCCGTGACATCATCGAACAGGTCATATCGAGCAGCCTCCTGAAGACAGGTTATTTCGAGAATGTCATTGACAGCACGAGCATAAAAACCCAGGTTGCCGGGTCGACCGAACTGGCAAACGATGTCTCCTCGTTCATCCAGAAGCTCAATACCATAGGCGTGGCTGATACGCAGGCCGCCGCCAGGATAAAGACCACGGTCAATACCGAGGCGCTTTTCCTGACCTATGTCACCTCATGGGGCTACGGCAGGTCTGAGGGCAACAAGGTCGCAAGGGTCGGCCTGGGCGTGAAGCTCGTCAATGCCGAGAACGGCCAGCTCGTCTGGAAGGCGAACCACGAAGTAACTGAGGACTACACCATAATGAAGCCCAACCTGAGCAATATGGCTAAGGATGTAATGAGCGTCCTTATAAAGGAAATGCCCCGCTAAAACAAAATCAAAGGTGAGGATTTAAAAGATGCTGAAAAGATTTCTGTTGGCTTCAATTCTGTTTTCAACAACTTTCGTGGTCGCGTCCTCCTCGGAGGCCCGGGAGTGGACGATAGTCGGGCCAAGGGCATTAGGCATGGGAGGCGCTGGCGTGGCTGTTGCCAATGACGCTACCGCGAGCTACTGGAACCCGGCCGCCTTCGGCTTTTTCAAGGACAGCACAGGCGGGGAGTACGGCAAAAGGACCTGGAGCGCAGTGCTTGACGCTGGCTTCGGCGCGCAGGTGCACGAAGACCTCGGTGAGCAGGTAGATATCATCTCCCGGATAGACTTCAACCAGTTCACAGGTGGAGATGTCACTATCGCCGAGATGCCTGACTTCATTGAGATGGTCAGCCAGCTCAAGACCTTCGACGACAACCCGGACCGCGCGCTCACGATTACCGTAAACGGCGGCTTGAGGACGCAGGTCGGCCACTTCGGCCTTGCCGGATACGCGTTCACGGATATCTCCGCCAAGGGAGACCTCGACCTTGTGAACATAGGGCCGACCAATGACGGGACTGCGACATTTACTATCGCTGAGGTAACTGACGAGACGACTTACGGCTGCGCCCCCGGCGCGTGTACCACGACAACGGGCTATTTCACCGCGCCCGAGAGGACCCAGCTCGAGACCTTCCTGACAGGCCTCGGCTGGACCTCTGTACAGGCGACCGACTTCATAAACATCGTTGAGAACGGTATTGACAGCCTGCCTCCCGGGGATGTGCCTGCTTCTTCTGAAGTGGTCACGCAGGTGCAGAATGTCGCCACAGTGGTTGACGCCGCGGCAACGGACGGCGGCGGCACAGGCGGCACCATCGACCAGAACGAATCAAAGCTCCTTTTCAGGGGCATAGCCGTGGCCGAGGTACCGCTTACCTACGGAAGGAAGATAACCGACGACTTCGCTGTCGGCGGCAACATCAAATTCATGAAGGCCCGCGTCTATAACACGGAAGTGCCCGTATTCAACACCGACTTCGGCGATGCGCTCAATACGGCAACCGACACTTACGCGGACAGCAATAACTTCGGCATCGACCTCGGCGCGCTCTACAGGTTCGGCGACAAGCTGAGGTTCGGCGTAGTTGCCAGAAATGTGAACTCTCCGTCGTTTGACATGCTGCCGCTGACGCCGGGCGGCGAGGACAGCATAAAAGAAGAGCCTCAGGTCAGGGCTGGCGTTGCCTACAGGCCGTTCGGCTCGCTCATACTGGCCGCTGACATTGACTTGACCGAAAACGAGACGACCGTCTCCGGCACCAGCACCTCAAGGATAATCAGCGCGGGGATCGAGGGCAACCTCTTCAACTTCCTCCAGCTCCGGGGCGGAATATACAAGAACATAGCCAATGAGGACATCGGGCCGGTGTACACGGCCGGTTTCGGAGTCAACCTCTGGGCCGTGAACATCGACCTCGGGGCTGCCATGTCGTCGGGTTCCACGACTGTCGACGGCAACGAGATACCCAAGGAAGTAAGGGCGGAGCTGGCATTGTCAGCGCTGTTTTAAACAACATCGAAGATAAATATCAATAAAGTGAAAAGGGGGCTTGTTCAAAAGCCCCCTTTTCGTTTATATTGTCTGCTACCATGCCGAGAACCTTCGTAATCATATTCATTCTGTTGTCCTTTGTCCCAGGCCTGTCCTCTGCCGCTGGAACGGACGAACTGAAGTCGGCCCTTTCCGTTCTTGAAAAGGATTACCGCGCCTTTTACTTTGACGGCCATGTAATGGGCTCTCTCGGGGCTGGCGTAGCCGGGGCAGGGGTTTTGGCCAACAGCTCGGCTGACCGGGAAGCCCATGAATATTTTCAGGACAACTTGAGGAGCGGCGCGACCGACGCCTTCTCGGACGCCTCTCGCGTCCCAGGGGATGTGCTGGTGGCCATCCCGCTTCTTTTCGGCACTTACGCCCTTGCCGGAGATGGCGCCGTCAAGTCCTGGGCAAGAGACTCGCTCAGGGCCCTTTTTGTAGGCGCTCCTGCCGGGCTTTTCATCCAGTACGCCACAGGAGCCTCAAGGCCCGAGGAGGGCGGCTCAGGCTGGAAGCCCTTCAAAGGAAACAACGGCCTCAGCGGCCACGCCTTCGTGGGCGCGGCGGCGTTTCTCACAGCCGCGAAGATGCAGGACAGCACTGCGATGAAGTCCCTTTTTTACGGCCTTTCCGTTCTGCCCGGACTATCCCGCATGAATGACGAGAAGCATTATTTTTCGCAGGTAGCCCTGGGGTGGTGGCTCGCTTACCTGAGTACCGGCGTTATAGACGATAAAGGGCAGGGGGCTTCATTCAGGTTATCGCCTTTTCCGGAAGGGGTCGGAGTTATGCTGTCCACCTCGTTTTAGTCCTAAAACCGGGCTGCCGGTGGTTGGAAGTAAAGTTTCAGCCAAAACATCCGAATAAGATATTAAGAACCGGCTTGAAGAATGCGCCCGCGGAGATAAAATTTATCTGTTTTTAATTGACAAGCACCTTCTGAATTGTTTATTTTAGTCGAAGTATTCAAACTCATCCTTTTGCCTGGTCGGATTTACTCAACCGTGCTTTGCTTTCTCAAAAGCAGGCCTGAAATGACGGCAGTACCTGAAACTTACCGACAGATGAAGGCAGGTTCTTTCGAGGGCACTGCGGTTTCATTCAGGAGAACGACGGCCATGAAGCCGTACGCATCTTCTGGCCTATCGCGAGCGCTTTTCTTGCGCTCGCTGCCTGGAGTTTCAAGGTTGCTGCCCATCTGGAGACAGCACAAAGATGTTGAAAGAAGGTAATAGATTTATCAGGCAGGCCCAGATCGCGATAGACCTGGGGGTTACGGCTTTATCGTTTTACACGGCTTATGTTTTGCGCGCCCAGGTCGGCGATGTCCAGCTCAAGCCTTTTTCCGCGCACTTTTTCCTTCTCTACCTGATCGCTCCGGTCTGGCTCTTTTTCTTTCTGCATTACCGCTGCTACCAATCGATAAGGGTTAAGAACCTTCTGCAGACGCTCGCGCCTGTACTGAAAGCAGTCCTCGCGGGCGGCTTCATTCTCATGGCGGCCTTTTTCATTTTCAAGCTCCAGTACATAAGCAGGGCGCTTATAATAATGTTCCTTGTCATTGACCTGTTCCTGCTCGCGATGATCAGGACCAGCCTGTACCTCTTTTTCCGTAATGTAAGGAAAAAGGGCTATAACTACAGGTCGATATTGATAGTGGGCTCTGGCAAAAGGGCTGACTCTTTCGCTAGGATCCTCGACCAGCATAAGGAATGGGGCCTACGAATCATCGGCTTTGTCGATTACGACGAAGTTTGCCAGAAGAAGGTCGATTGCAGGCGGTTTATCGGCAACTTGATCCAGCTCCCGGAGATACTCATTTCCAACCAGGTCGATGAAGTCATCTTTGTCGTGCCCAGGAGCGGCCTCGACAAGATAGAAAAGCATGTGCTCCTGTGCGAGGAGATCGGCATCAAGGCAAGCATCACGGCTGATTTTTACTCGCACAAGCTTGCCAAGGGCTCTTTCGAGGAAATTCAGGGCTGGCCCTTGCTGGCTTATACCCCTTATCCGCGCATCGAGGAGTGGTTCGTATTAAAGAGGGCTTTCGACATTGCCTTCGCTTCGGCTGTCCTTCTTCTGAGCGCGCCGGTTTTCGCGTTGATAAGCGTCGCGATAAAGCTCGGGTCTCCTGGCCCTGTCTTTTTCAGGCAGACCAGGTGCGGCATGAACGGCAGGAAATTCAGCCTGTTGAAGTTCAGGACCATGGTGGCGGACGCGGACAATATGAAATTAAGCATCCAGCACCTCAATGAGATGTCAGGTCCCGTGTTCAAGGCTAAAAATGACCCGAGGCTGACCCGCATAGGAAAGGTGCTGAGGAAGTACAGCCTTGACGAGCTGCCGCAGCTCATCAATGTCCTCAAGGGAGACATGTCCCTGGTGGGTCCAAGACCGCCGCTTCCTGAAGAGGTCGTGAAGTACGACATGTGGCAGCGAAGGCGACTGTCGGTCCGCCCCGGCCTTACCTGCGTCTGGCAGGTAAGCGGCAGGAACAACATAGGGTTCGAGCAGTGGATGAAGCTCGATTTGGAGTACATCGACAACTGGTCCCTGACTCAGGACTTCAAGATAATACTCAAGACGATCCCGGCGGTCCTGCGCGGCACCGGAGTTTAGCGACAGGGTTTTGCGGATTTGGACAAGTGAACTAAAGGCCGGTCTCTTTATTACCTGAAGCTTGATGAGATGATTGCGGCGTGCGCAATCGCGCGTAAGCAAGTCCTATTTGCATTGACAATCCGGCGAATATATCTTATAAAACCTACTTACTTTTTAGGTTTTTCAACAACACCCTTTTAGAGTGAACCTGCTGCCGTGACAAAGCATTTCAGAAGCCTTTTACTTATCCAGTTTTTTCTGCTCTTATTCCTTATTCTGCCTGAACAAGCCAATTCCCTGGAGACAGGACAACATGGCCTGAACCTCACAGAAGTTGAGGTTTTGAAGGGGGCAGTGTCAGACGGAGACTTTTCCGTCTTCGAGGCTTATGTCAATGAGACGGCTGGGCCCTACACCGATATACACAAACCGCTTAGACAGTTCGGGTATGATATTTTCAGCCGTCGCGCCGACTTTGACGCGACCCGGCTTATGCCGGTTGGGCCTGACTACCTCCTGGGCCCAGGGGATGAAATCAAGGTCAACATATGGGGAAAGGTCAGCGCCAATATCGCCGTCCCGATAGACCGTGACGGTATGATTAACCTCGGCGAGTTCGGCACTCTTCACATGGCTGGACTTACATTCTCTGAGGCAAAGGATTTTCTCCTCCAGGAGCTTTCCCGGTATTACAAGACTTCCGAAGTGAAGATGAATGTAAGCCTGGGCGCTCTCTCATCGATGAGGGTTTTCGTAGTGGGCAAGGCCGCGTCCCCGGGAAGTTATACGGTTTCTTCAATGTCAACGCTTCTGAACGCGCTTATAACGGCTGGAGGCCCCGGCAGGAATGGCTCGTTGAGAGATATAAAAGTCATACGAAACGGGCAGACCGTTACCGTATTTGATGCCTATGATCTGCTCCTTAAGGGTGACAAGTCAAAAGACATAAGGCTCAGGCCTGACGATGTCATCTTTATCCCGTCAATTGGGCCGATGGTAGCCGTCTCCGGTTTCGTTAAATCCCCGGGCATTTACGAGTTTAAGGGCGAGGCCACTCTCAAAGATGCCATAGAGATCTCAGGCGGCAGAAGCGACCTGGCTTTTTCAGGCAGGGCAAGGATAGACAGGATATCTGAGGACGGAAGGATCATATCAATCGAATCGACCCTTGATGGAAACTCAAATGACATGCAACTGAGACCAGGCGATGTTATTTCTGTTTTCGAAGCGGTCCTTGACAAGAAGGTTGTCATGCTTGCCGGTGCGGTAAAGAGGGAAGGGACATACTCAGTAGGTGAGGAACTCACTGTAAAAGGGCTTATTGGCTTGGCTGGCGGTCTTAAATCCTACGCGTACAATAAGCAGGCTGAACTTACAAGGGTTACGCCAACACCGACCGGCCCGGAAACAAAAAAAATACTCATAAACCTCGATCAGGCGCTTTCAGGTGATCCGGAGCATGACCTGAAGCTTGCTGAGAACGATTACCTTTTCATAAGGACAGTTCCCGAGTGGGAGCTTTACAGGACGGTCGTTATAAGTGGCGAGGTCAGATTCCCCGGGACCTACACTATAGAGAAGGGCGAGACTATAAACGCCCTTATAAGCCGGGCAGGCGGATTTACCGAAAAGGCCTATCTCAACGGCGCTTTTTTTACCAGGGCCTCCGTCAGGACGCAGCAGCAATTGCAGATAGAGGAGTTCGCAAACAGGCTCGAATATGAATTGATATCCAGTTCAACGGAGTCCATGGCGGCGACTCTGGATCCTCAGGCCGCGGCGCAGCTGAAGATTGCCAGCGAGCAGAAAAAGGCCCTCATTACCAAGATCAGGACCGCGAAGGCCACTGGCCGGGTCGCCATCGAACTTGAGCCTTTCGACAGGTTCAAGGGTTCTCCCGGTGACATAGCCCTCGAAGAAGGCGACAAGCTTCACATACCCGAGAACCCCGCGCAGGTACAGGTAATGGGGTCTGTGTACAACCAGACCAGTTTCATTTACTCTCCCGGGTCGAGCGTTTCAGATTATCTGAAGAAGGCTGGCGGTTTCACAAGAAATGCCGACGATGACGAGATGTACATCCTCAAGGTAAACGGCATGGCGATAAGCAAGAGGAACTCCTCGGGGTGGCTCGGCGGCTTTAACTCGAAAAGGCTCGACCCGGGAGATACCATTGTGGTGCCTGAAAAAATTGAGAAGGTCGTCTGGCTCAGGGAAGTCAAGGACATAACCCAGATACTCTATCAGATAGCCGTTACAGCGGGAGTCCTGATAGTAGCCTTTTAGTGGTTTACAGCATCAGGGCTGCTTGCTTCAATGCGCCACTTCTTCCTTCCCGAGTGCCGGGCTCCAGAACCTTTTTTATATTACTGTTTCATTTTTACCCTGTTTATCGAAGGGTGAGTTTATCAACTGTATTCGTCCAGTCAAACTTGTCAACGGGTTAAAGTATTATGGATGTGAATCGCAGCCGTTTTGAAGAAGAAATAGATTTTTTTGAGTATTGGAGAGTTCTGGTAAAATTCAGAAAACTCATCCTGATCATAATTTCATCAGCAATAGTCCTGTCTACGGTAATAAGTTTCCTTTTGCCGAAAGTCTACTCGGCCAAAGCCAGTATCATGCCTCCCCAGCAGGAAAATTCCATCGCCGCCGGTCTCGTGTCCAACCTGACCGGGGGGCTTGGCAACATTGCCGGGGATTTCCTCGGGATGGAATCTCCCGCGGACATCTGGGTCGGCGTGTTGAACAGTAATACGGTAAAAGACGCCATAATCGACAGGTTCGACCTGCGCAAGATATATAAAAAGGACACCATAGAGGAGACGAGGGCGAAACTCGACAAGCATGTGTCGGTCGCAAAGGCAAAGGAGCAGATAATCTCCATTACCGTTGAAGACAAGGACCCTGAAAGGGCGGCCATGATGGCAAACGCTTTCGTCGGGGTGCTCGACGAGGTAAACAAGAAGGTATCGATGTCCAACGGCCGCAAGACAAGGCTTTTCGTCGAGCAGCGGCTCGAGGAAGCGAAGGCGGAGCTTGCCGATGTCGAGAACAGGATCAGGAAGTTCCAGGAGTCAAACAAGGCCGTTCGGCTCGATGAGCAGTCAAAGGTCATAATGGACGCAATCGGCACCCTGAAGGGACAGCTCATGGCCAAGGAAGTCGAGCTGGAAACGCTTCTTACCTACGCGCAGCCCTCGCACCCCCAGGCGCAGTTGTTGAAGAGCCAGGTCCGCGAGCTGAGCGCGAAACTCATGGAGTTCGAGACCGATTCAAGAGGAGCGTTCGGCAAGGACATCTTCATACCTACCGCCAGGATGCCGGCCCTGTCGATTCAATACGCCCGCCTTTTGAGGGACGCAAAGGTGCAGGAAACGCTCTATGAGTTCCTCGTCCAGCAGTATGAGATGTCGAGGCTTCAGGAGGCGAAAGACAGTTCTACGATCCAGGTGCTCGACATCGCGAAGACGCCTGAGAAGAAATCCAAGCCTAAAAAAGCATTGTTGATACTCGGCGCTGCGGCAGCGGCGGCTTTTCTGTCTGTAATCCTTGCTTTTGTGCTCGAGTACAGGGCGAATATCCTGCAGAAGAGGCTTGGTGCTGAGTGAGATAATGATCGAGGATGAGTGGGAGAGGTTATGGAATGCCGCGCTGAAGGAAGCCGGGCTTGAAAACGCCAGCCTCATCAGCAGCAGCTATCAGGACCCGGGAAGGCGCGCTTATCAACGCGAAGACATTATTTATAAACTCGTACTCAGCGAACACGCGATAACGGGTTGGAAGAGGGCGCAGGACCTGAGGGGCGAGTTCGATGTCCTCAAAGACTGCAGCGGCATCTCCGGCGTGCCTGAGGCGCTCGAGTGGAATAAACGCGCGACAGTTGAGTCGCTCGCGCTGAGGCGCCTGAGAGGCGAGCCGCTCTCATGTGCTGACATTGGAACGCTCAGGTTTATCATGGTCCTGCTGAGGCTCGCTCTGGTAATAGTCAGGATCGGAAAAAGAGGAATCAGCCACAATGACATGTGCGCCGACAACATACTTCTCCTTGAGAGCGGCGGAGTCGCTCTTATTGATTTTGATCAGGCTGACAGGAAAAGTCTTGCAGGGGCTTTAATTGGATCTTTTTTAGGAATAACATCTGGAGGTGGAGCAAAGGTGCACAATTCGTATGGCTCTCTAATAAAGGATTTCATGAAAAGGAAGTTGTCCCCTGATACCGTGAACTTCATAAAGGGTGTTATGGGCAAGAACAAGCTTCAGCGTATCCCGGAGCTTCCAAAGGACGCCAGCGCGCAGCTCAAGTCAGTACAATGGGCCTGGAAGCTCGCGCAGAGTTCTGACGCATCCTCGCCAGGCGTTCAGGTTGCCTACTATTCCTATGATTTCCAGGGCATCCACTTCCCTGGTGAGAGGCCGTGGAAAGACAGATGGCAGGTCCTTGGCAATATCACTGATTTCAACGGGAAGCGGGTCCTCGAGCTCGGGTGCAACATGGCCCTGTTGTCCTCGTCCCTGCTCAAGGAAAAAAAGGCCAAGGCGGCTCTCGCCGTGGACATTGACGGCAAAATACTTGAGTCCGCGAAACTTGTCGCATCAGCGCTCGGCGTGATGCCCAAGTTCCGGCAGCAGGACCTTGATTCCCCTGAAGATTGGGAAACAGAGCTGTCAAATTTCAAGCCTGACCTGGTTTTTGCCCTGAATGTGCTTAACTGGGTCAAGGACAAGGACCGGCTGATAAGGTTCCTCGGACGCTTCAACGAGTTGATCTTCGAGGGGCATGACAGCGTGGAAATCGAGTCGGAGCGCTTCAGGAAAGCCGGGTTCAAGGATATCCGCCTTGTTACCACTACCGAGCGCAGCCGTCCAGTCCTGCACTGCAGGAAGTAGCGGCGCAGATGTCAGACCAGGAAATAGCACAGAGGCGGAAAGCAGTACACCGCGACAGCGCCCTTACGGTGCTTGTAGGCCCTCTCAAGTTCATAGTGCCTACATTGTCGTATGTGTTCATCTACCCGCTGATGATATCCCGGAACGGCCTCGATGTCGTAGGCGTCTGGTCGCTCTTGATGGCGACAGGGACCTTTATCGGGGTCGTGGATGTCGGGTTCAGCCAGCTCCTTGCAAGAGAAACCGGTTCTGATATGGGCAGCTCAAGCATCCGCGAGGCGCACGCCGACTATACCGCTTCTGTCAGGGTGTATATAGCGCTGCTTGTTTTGCTGACGGCTGTTTTCCTTATCCTGAAAGACTCTTTTTTGCCTCTTTTCGGCGGCGTTTACCCTGCAGGCGCGCTTACCGTCTCGATAGTCCTCGTACTCGCGGGAGCGGTAATCCAGCTCATTGGCAGGCTCGATTCCGCGATACTCTCCGCGTACCAGGACAACTACATCGTACAGATGGTGACGGCTGTTGCTCCAGTTTTCACCTACTCTTTTGCCCTCGCAGGGGCATTGCTTTACCGTCCCATTGAAGGGCTTGCGATAGGCACTGTCCTTTCAGGCCTTTTTACATTGATTGTGCTCCGCTTCAGATTGTCATCAAGTCATGGCCAATGGAAGGCCGCAAAGGCGGCGCAGCCGCTCGATGAGACTCGCAGGAGGCTTGGAGCTCTCGTTCGCAGGGGGTTGTACCTGTACGGCAGTTCTGTGGGCCTGTTCATACGCGGCCCTGTATTCAGGTTTGTCGTGGCTGCCGCGCTTGGGCTCCAGGCGACCGCAGTCCTCGACATAGCGATGCGGCTGACCCAGGCCGTAAGGGATATCATAGCGTCCGGTTTTAATGTCCTTTATCCGTCCTTTTCTTACCTCCACAGGAACAGCGACAGAGAGAGCATAATCGAGCTTATGCAGGTTTCCCTGATGGTGCTCCTGCCTCTGGGAGGTGCGGCGCTGGGGCTGCTTGCCGCTGTTGCGGACCATGTGCTTTCGCTCTGGCTTGGCGATTACCCGGCGGAGCTTCAGGGAGCAACGCGGGTACTTGCGCTCTGGCAGATAATAACCTTGGCGAATGTGCCGTTCTGGTTCCTGCTTCAGGCCACTCACCATGAGAAGGCGGCAGCGGCATCCGTCTGGGTGCACACGGTTTTTGTGTTCCTTGCTTACCCTGTTCACCTTGCAAGCGGCCTGGACATCACGGACCTTCTAGTATACTGGACGGTAACCTCGGTCCTGACGCAATGCCTCATTTATTATCATATCCAGACAAAGCTCGGGCTTCTCTGGGAAGTGATATTGAACGCAAGGGTTGCCGCTTTGCTCGCGATGGTGTCTGTGTTCTTTTCATGGAGCCTTCTGCTGCCGATGGGGCAGTCGCTGGGCCGTTCGGCACTGTTTTCGGGCGTCGGCCTGCTGCTGTTTTCCATAACTTCGGCCCTGGTCGTCGGCAAACCTGTATACAATTTTATAAGGTCAGCAAGGGCGTAATGGATTCATCCGGGGCGGCTTTTTCGGTGATTCCGCTCTCTTTCATTCAGATTATTCATATAACGCCGTAGATTTGAGACAGTTGGAAGTTCTGCTATAACTAATAAACCTGAAAGCCTCTCATGGGGTTTGGAGGCGGAGGGTTCAAGGAGAAAATGGAGCGGGTTTACGGACCTGATACGCGTAGTCATTTGTGAAATCGCAGTGACATAACAGAGGGCGTCATGAGTTCAGATAAAGCTGTTTTGAAGGGCCGTCCGGGGTATCACGCTTTTCCGGTTTTCGTCTCTGCGGCGCTCCTTGCGGGCCTTCTGGGATACGGCTCCGCCGGAAATAACTCTGACACCGCCGCCGCGGCCAGCGATTCCTCAGTTAAAACATCAAGCTCTCCCATTGAATTGGTATCCTCAAACCCGGGGAATATATTCTACGATAACGGCAGCGACGGGTCCGTAAGCGTCAATCTGACGAACCCCGACAAGATCGTCTCAGGGGCTTTGAGCGTAACGGATGAAAAAGGCAATGTCCTGGAAAATATCGATATAAAGGCCAGGTCCGGTTTTTTGAAAATCGCCCTTCCGTCAAAAGGGTATTATCGCATAAAGGCGTCCGCCAGATACATGGACGGCTCGAAAGCAGAAAACGGTGTCACGGCCGCAGTAATAGGAAAACAGCTGGCCGAAAATGAAAGGCTTGCCTCCTTTTTTGGCCTCTGGCACCTGAACGGCGACATAAGGATGAGCGGGGCCGCCGGTTCGGGCTGGACTCGAAGGATGTGGGGGCTCAAGGATTATAAGGTCGACGGCGCCGGAAAACCCCTTCCGTTAGATTTCGCGAAGCCGCCGATTGACAAGGGCTACAACCTGATAGGGACTCTCGCGTGGCCGCTTCCCGCGTGGCTCACCGGCGTCGAGGCGAAAAAAGAGCTCTATCCGCCTGAGGACTGGGGCAGGTTCGCGGAGCTCGTTGAAAGGTTCGCAAGGGATGTGCCGGATTTCCCCCCCTACTTCGAGGTCTTCAACGAGCCCGAAGTCCACTGGAAGGGCACGGAAGCGGAGCTTGTAAGGTTTATCGGCGCGATAGCCCGGGGCATAAGGGCGGTCCATCCGGGCACAAAGGTGCTCGGCCCGACGCTTTACAGGATAGATGTTCCGAAACTGGAGAGGCTTGTCGACCTGGGCTTGCTGGGCAGCCTCGACGGCCTCTCGATACACGCTTATGTCTACGGGACAAAGCCTGAAGCGGAATTTTTCGACAGGGTCAGGGAGCTGAAGACATACCTGTCGTCCATAGGAAAAGCCGAGTTCCCCGTTTATATCACTGAGTTCGGATGGACTACGGCCAAAGGCACATGGCAGGAACCAATAGACGAGCTTACGCAGGCCAAGTACTTGTCAAGAGCGTTCCTGCTTCTGGCGACGGAAGACATAAAGGCCGCCGTTTATTTCTGCCAGCTTTACAGGAACGCGCCGAACCCCGGCGAGGAGGCGTTCTCGATCCTGCATCAGGACCACACGCCAAAACCGGCCTTTGCGGCCTTTGCCAACGCCTCGCGCTGGCTTGCGGGGATAAGCCAGGAAAGAAGGCTTGTCCAGAACGGCGACCTGAACCTCGCGCTTTTCCTCAAGGGGCAGACTGCGGCTGTGGCCGCTTGGGATACGGGCGGCGGGTCGTTCCTGTCGTTTGAATCGGAGCCGCTTGCGGCTGAAGACATGACCGGCAGGCCTGTTCCGGCAGAGCCCAGGACATTTAAACTGGATGACAGCCCGGTGTTCATATCCTTCGTCGACCCGAATTTGTTCGACATGGCCGTGACAAACCTGCTGGCCGTGAACAGGGGCGAAGTCAAACCGGTGCCGTTTACCGGCGAATGGGCAGACCGGTTTTTCAATGTGGCAAAAGGCACTCTCACGGTGATGAACAGTGCCCCCAGGGGCAGACATACAATAATAGGGATGACTTCCGAGGGATGGCGTGCCATCC
>Ga0209323_10001968_pt1 | contig 13587 bp, 9 predicted proteins | sample Rifsed19ft2_FD_184014 | JGI IMG/M metagenome (GOLD analysis project Ga0209323, IMG submission 184014) | Soil microbial communities from Rifle, Colorado, USA - sediment 19ft 2 (version 2) | ecosystem: Environmental > Terrestrial > Deep subsurface > Rock core/Sediment | place: Rifle, Colorado...
GAAACATTGACGATTGGGATGGGAGCCTCCTGTGAGATGCGTTTCACCTCGCCCCATACATACTTATCAAGCATTAAATCCCCGATAACCATGATTTTGGGAGAACCTAAATTTGAGATAATATTGACCAAATTGTCCATTCAGTAAAACTCCTGCAAAAATAACGCTGTATAAAAACCTGATATCCTATTTATTGATTCGCCGAAACTTCAGCAGCCTCTTCATCAAAAAAATATGATATTTTAACGTTAAGCGCCGATGATAATTTATCCAGGGTAGTAAGAGAGGCTGCGATTTGTCCATTTTCTATCTGTGATAGCAAACTTGGCGATAAACTGGTACGGTTTGCTAATTGCTTCTGCGTGATTTTTTTACTCTTTCTTAAAAATTTAAGTTTCTTTCCCACAGAACTCTTGAGCTTATCCTTTGAGCTTCCAATAAGGCAATACGTTTTTTGCGCATTGTTGAGCGCCCTTCGTAAATCATTTAAATCAAATGGCTTTTTTAAGTAGTCAAATGCATCAAGTTTCATCGTCTCAACGGCTGTTTTAAAAGAAGGATATCCCGTTAATATAATAACGCACATATTCGGATACTTCGATTTTATTTCTTTGAGTAATTCCGTACCACTTATTTGCGGCATTTTTAGATCGAGTATGACAATGTGAAACTTTTCCTGTTCCAATGTGGACAGTGTATCCATCGGTTTGGTAATGCCTTTGGTTACATACCCCTCATCAGACAAAAATTTAGCTAAATACAAATTATAGTCCTTATCGTCATCCACGACTAATATTTTTATTCCTCTATCCATGGGCTGTTGCCTTTCCAAAATCTATGGGTAAATTGATATCAAAGGTAGTACCGCTACCTATTTTACTTTTGACATGAATCGTACCACAATGTCTTTCTATAATTCCATACGTAATAGATAAGCCAAGTCCTGTTCCTTTACCCACTTCTTTTGTTGTAAAAAATGGATCAAAGATTTTAGACAGATATTCCCTCTGAATGCCAGTACCCGTGTCTTTAAAACAGAGGGAGATGGTATTTTTATCTTTTTGAGCAGTGGTGATTGAAATGGTGTCGCCGACGGCAGTGGCGTCGTCTGCGTTGATAAGCAAATTCATAAACACCTGCTGCAATTGTTCTGCAAATCCTTTGATTTTAGGCAATCGTGAAGATAGTTTCAAGACGATATTTTTGTCTTTTGCCATAAACTGTTCGATGATAAGGGAGACGGTGTTTTTAATCATTTCATTAATATTAACGGGTTTCGGATGCTCGTTTCCCTCGGAGTGAGACAGGTCTAACAACGAATCTACCGTTGTCTCAATACGTTTTGTTACCTTTTGCATAGTCCTGAATTCTTTTACGGTCTCCCTTGTGAACGTATTATTTCTTTCGAGAAAACCTTGTATCATACCAGAAAGTATGGCAAGAGGCGTATTAACTTCATGAGCCACACCGGCTGCAAGTCGCCCAAGGGAGATTAATCTGTCAGAGTGTACCAATTGTTGTTGCAGTTTTTCTTGTTTCTCTGCTGCTTGTTTCTTTTCTGTGATGTCTTGAATTAATTCCAGGACCTGCACCACATTCCCGTCTTTATCAAAGATGGGGGAACTGATCGCATTGAGAAATATTTTTTTATGTTTATTATAGATGACGTGTTCCGTTTGATTTATTTTTCCCGTTTTAAACACCTTGCTGGAGGGACAATCAGTGGGGGCGGATTTAAAGTGACAATACGTATCAAAACACGTGCGATCTAAGATGTTCTTGCCTAAGGGGTGATTTTCGATGAGTCGTTTATTTGCCCAGCATATTTTGTTGTTCCTATCAATAACCAAGAGATCAGCGCCTATTTCACTTACGATATTATCCAATTTGCACTTTTCTTCTTTCAGTTCTAATTCGAGATTTTTTCTTTTCGTTATATCCCTGAAGTGTACCAATATATATAAAACATTGTTTTCTTCTTTTACCACCGAAAGGTCTAATTCCATAACTAAGATTTGATGGTTTTTGCTGATGACTTCAATTTCAGTGGTTTGAACTTTGGTGCTAACCGCCATTTCAAGAAGTTTTAAAATGGATTTCTTTGATGTCTTTGGTAAAAAATCATAAATATACTTCCCTATGAGTTCCTCCATTTTGTAACCAATGATTTCTTCTTCACGCTGGTTTATGGTAAGAATCTTTCCATTAAGATCCAGCATCATCATGGAATCTGCAGCATTGTTGAATAATGTCTTGTAACGTTCTTCCGAGGCTTTAATTCGGCTAAACAGCTTTGTATTTTCAAGGGCAATGGCAAGTTGTGGAGCTATCTGCCAGAGATAATAATATGAGTGTTCATTGAAACTGTCCGTTTTTTCACTGCCGAAGGTAATTGCGCCGAGCACCTTGCCCTTGTATGTAAGCGGGAATCCGAGACGAGAGTGTATTCCTTCTTTAAGTAACACATTGTCTGTCCAAAAACGACCTTTTCCCGTATTATTGGCTATGACAGGTACTCCCGTCTTGACAACTTCTTCAAGGAGGCTGCCAGACAGGGGAAAAGACCCGCCCTCATTAATCTCGCTAAAGTTATACGTTTTCGTCAACGCAAACACTTGAAACCATTGCCCCTGTTCATTTGAAATGATTAAGCAAGCACGATCAAATGAAATAACCTTCTTTAATTCATCGCATATATTGGGAAAAACTTCCCGGATATCCAAACTGGTGGCTATTGCTTTATTGACGTTGTTAATAATTTCCTTCTCTACCAGTGACTTTTTAAGGCTCGCTTCCAGTTGCTGCTTGTAAAGGGCTTTTTCTACGGTCTTCTTTAAATAATCAGGATCAAAAGGTTTCAGTATGTAGTCAACGGTATCTAAACACAAGGTATTGATTACCGTCTTAATTTTACTTTGGTCAATCATGATGAGTATAAGGGTATTCGGCGATGCTTCTTTAATTTTGTTTACTAACGAAAGCTCTCTGTCATCGTACAGTCTCAGATCGAACAGAATTAAATCCACGCTGTTTTTATCCAGAGTTTGAACGGCTTCCTCTCCGTTAGATACGGTATAAACCAGGTATCCATTTTCTTCCAATAGACTTTTTAATGATACTCTCATGAGTTTATCATCATCGATAACAAGAATATTATTTCTCTTTTGCATCATACATTTATATTATTACATGAGAAGAAATTGGTAGGTCAACCGTCTCGGTTGACCCAAACAAAAGCAATAAACGGATACAGAACAAGCGAGACGCTTGTCCCGCCAGCGCCTGCCTGTGCGTAGCACGCAGACAGGCCACCCCAAAACCCGCATAAATAAAATGAAAACCCTATACAATAAATTTAGTTGTAACTATTGGACATACCAAAGTTTATTATACTAATATTATAGAAATTTTATGTCAAGAATAAAGCACAATTATTGGGTAACAATTTGGTTTTTTGAAAAAGTAGGGGCGAAGCATTTGCTATAACTGGCATAAATGTGTTCATACCCAAACCAGCAAATGCTTCGCCCCCACACAGCGCGGCGAACATCGTTATTATTGGAATTTTTCAAAAAACCAAATTGTTACAACAAAATAAAGCATTGACAAGCATCTGTGAGTAATTACAATTAGTAGTAGATTTCTTGTAAAGGAGAAAATAGATGAGAAACAAAAGGCTTAAACTAAAAATACTAGTTTCTATAGTTGCGTGGTGCCTGTTTACCGGAATGTTTTGTATCTCCTCTGCAGAAGCAAGTCAGAGATGTTTTAAATGTTGTGGAAGTGGGATATGGCATACTGATAACAAGATACCATGCAATGACAAGAGTTGCAGTTATTGTATAAAATGTAATGGGTGTGGTGGGTCGGGACAAATTTCTGATTCTGCCAAACGATGTGAAACATGCAAAGGACTCGGACAGGTCCACCGTGGTAAAAAAGTTTGCACCGGGGCTCAATGCAGTGGCTGTACCCCATGTAAAATCTGCAACTCTAAAGGATGGGTTGGAGGCTAGAAGAAAACTTCACCCTGATAAAATCCGTACTTCGAAGGAGTCTGAAATGATATTCAAGCAATTAAACAAGGCTTCCTGTAAAACCTACCTTATTGGTTCAGAAAACACACAAGAGGTGATTGTGGTCGACCCCTTACTGGAGCATGTGAATGAATATGTGTCACTCATTAAGAATGAGGGTCTGAAACTGACTCATGTGCTGGATACTCACACCCACGCAGACCACATTTCCGGGGCTGGTGCGCTGTCCGACCTGACGGGCGCTGTATACGTCATGCATCAGGAATCACCTGTCCGTTGTGTGGCCTTTCGCGTTTCAGATGGATTCGACTGTCATCTGAGCGATATGCCTGTCAAGGTCATGCATACGCCGGGCCATACCAAGGATAGCATGTGTCTGATATTTCCAGATCGTATTTTGACAGGGGATACATTGTTTTTAGATGACGGTGGAGCAGGCCGCACCGATTTGCCGGGTGGAGACCCCGGAGAACACTGGGAATCCTTGCAAAAGATAATGAAATTACCTGATCATTTGATTGTATATCCTGCCCACGAATATCGCGGGCGCGAGCCTTCCCGTTTGGGTGAACAAAAGAAACGCAATCCGAATTTACAACCACGTACGAAAGAAGCGTATATTAAATGGCTCACCGATATGAAATTAGGGGCCGCCGATTGGATGAAAGATGTCCTGAAGGCTAATTATGAATGTACACAAGATCCCAAGGCTGCGCGGATTCCCGTTGACGCACCAGCCTGTGAAATAAAGGGAACAATGCCGCCCGGGGCCAATGAACTGCAAGTGCCTACCATTCCTGTAACAGAGGTTAGACGACGTATCAAAGACAACCAGTTAGATGGAACAATGATCCTGGATGTCAGAGAGCCTGCCGAACTGAGGGGAGAGATGGGCGCTATTCAGGATGTTATCAATATCCCTGTTGGACAGGTAACGCAAAGGTTGCATGAGTTAGAAAAGTATAAAGAAAAGGAAATTATCACCGTATGCCGTAGTGGCGGTCGTGCCCAAACCGCGGCTGCTATTTTGCTGAAGGCGGGGTTCAAAAAGGTCTTTAATATGAGTGGAGGCATGATAGCCTTTCGCCGGACTGAGAAGCAAGGTGATGCTTAATTTTCCGGTAAAACATGGGTTATTCATAGAACAGAAAATTCAGAATTCCCTGGATTAAATTCGAAAGGAAAATCTATGTTTCTGAAGGAAACTGCAAAAAAAATAATTGAAAAAGGTGACTTTGTGTTTAGACTCTCAACAAGTCACATGAGGGTGCTGCCTGATTTTCTTATTGTCGGGGTTCAAAAATGCGGCACGTCTTCTCTCTACAGGAATCTAGTCAATCATCCTTCTGTTGTCCCAGCCTTCGTTAAGGAAATTTATTTTTTTAACAGCGCAAAATATTTCCAAAAGGGTGTTCATTGGTATAAGGCACATTTTCCTCTATTACCGCATAAATACCTTAACACTCGTATACGCAAACAGGCTTTCCTTACGGGAGAGGCAAGTCCAGGTTATATTTTTCACCCGCATGCCCCCAGAAGAATTTCGGAATTGCTGCCAGACGTTAAAATCATAGTGCTTCTAAGAAACCCTGTTGACAGGGCGTATTCACACTATTACCACCAGATTCGGAAGAAACGTGAAAGCTTATCTTTTGAAGATGCAATAAAAATGGAGGAGGAACGGCTCCGTGGAGAATTTGATAAAATTATGAAGGATGAGCATTACGTTAGTTCTCATTACACGCATTGTTCGTATCTTCTGAGAGGAATTTATGTAGACCAATTAAAGCGTTTATACAATTGTTTTTGCAAAGAGCAGATTCTCATACTCAAGAGCGAAGATTTTTTTAAAGAACCACAGGCGTCTTTTGATCAGGTAATAAAGTTCTTGGGCTTGTCAGACTGGCAGATAAAGGGTTTCAAAAAAGCCAATGTCGGACACTATCCCAAAATGGACATCGCCATGAGAAATCGATTGATTGATTATTTTGCGCCTCACAATCAGAGGCTTTATGAGTATCTCGGTATTAATTGGGGCTGGGAAAAATAAAAAACAGAATGAAGTTTACCGTTGCTGACGTGCCCGTTGAATTATCAGGCGAAGGAAAGGTTTGCGCCAATATATTAAAGGAATTGTCCGGCTACCCCGAAACGCAGAAAAATCCGGAAGTACATTTTTTTATTCATAACAAGAATCTCTTTGAAGTCCCACAGGATGTAACGGTTGCATCAGATATTTTTTATAATGCAACATACTTTGCTTTAAAAAGCACCCCTTTGAAATTTGAAATTAAGGGAAGGATTTCTGGGAAGGAACCGATAGAGGTACATGTTTGCCCGGTCATCGGGAAAAAGCTTCCCATCGAAATCCGGCAAAGATTCAGGGATTGGAATTTCTTTACCAGAGAAGAGACCCTTGCAAAGAATTTTATGTACAATATTTTCGATTTCATCATCGAAACAAAATTATTGGCCAATAATTCAAGTTTCATCCACGCAAGCAGTATAGAAAATCAGGGGAAAGCCGTATTATTCGTTGCTGCAGGCGGAGTTGGCAAGACTAGCATTATGATGCAAATGCTTAAAAAAGAGGGTTGGAAATATTTGGCCGACGATTTAAGTATCGTTGGTAGTAATGGACGAGTATATTTCAATCCTAAGTATATTCAGATATATCCCTATAACATCAAAAATGATTTTGAGTTGTATAATCTCCTGATAAAGGGAAGGGGGGCTCTTGACAGACTCCATTGGTCGTACAGAAAATTACGATATGGAGAAGCTTCAGTTCGACGCCGAGTAGATCCGAGGGTATTTTTCGGACCAGGGAAAGTAAGCAGCTCTGCACAGGTAGCCAAAGTCATCAATTTGGTAAGGACGAATGTGAATGATTTCGAAATCGATGGAATCGGACCTGACGTAATCAGTAACATGGCTGCTGAAATACTATCCCTGGAAATCAGCCCCTTTTTCAAATATTCATGCTTATGTAATGGCGGAGGTTCTGATAGCCCGTTTCCTAAGATTGAGGAAATAAAAGAAAGGGCAATCAGAAGATTTCAGGAAATATTTAACAATGTCCCACGATATCAATTAAAAATCCCCTTAAAAGCGTCACCATCGGATTTATTCGAATATATTGATAAGAACACATCAATAATTCACGTTTAACTTCAGAACTCACTATGAAAATTGCTTTTATCGTTAGCAGGTTTCCTTCCTTATCGCAAACGTTCATTCTCAATCAGATAACTGGATTGATAGACCGGGGACATACGGTAGATATTTATGCAGTTCAGTCCGATAATAACCCCAGGATGCATCCGGACGTAACAAAATACAACCTGTTAAGTCACACCTATTATTTTCGAAAGTTGCCCGCAGGCGGGCTACAACGCAAGATAGAAATCACCGGTCTTGTACTGAGATATTTTTATAAAAAACCCAGGAGTCTGTTGAAAGCACGGCTGCTGAGCGGTCGCAGAAAGGGTTCGATCCTAAAAATATTATGCATAGGATTTCCTTTTCTGGATAAAAAACCGTATGATATTATCCATTGTCATTTTGGTCCGAATGGCATTCTGGGCGTTACGCTGAAAGAAATAGGCGTTTTTGAAGGAAAAGTGGTCACGGTATTCCATGGTTATGACATATCATCATATCTGAGGAAACACGGGCATGCCGTATACAACGGTCTTTTCATGAAAGGCGATATGTTTCTCCCCATTAGTGAACGATGGAAAAACAGGTTGATAGAACTGGGCTGCAGTGAACAAAAAATCGTTGTGCACAGGGTGGGTATAGATACGGGTAAATTCTGTTATTTACCCCGTAAACCGGGGAAGGATGGTACAGTGCGGCTGTTGACTATTGCCCGGCTCATTGAAAAGAAAGGCGTCCAATACGCAGTTCGGGCGGTCGCTGATGTGCTTAAGAGGTATTCAAACATAGAATACACTATAGTTGGTGATGGTCCGATAAAAAATACCCTGGAAGGTTTGATTGAAGAATTAAATGTAGGAAAGAATGTCAAGCTTTTAGGATGGAGACATCAGGAAGAAATTATAGAATTGATGAAGCATACGGACGTATTAATAGCCCCAAGTGTTGTTAGTGAAGACGGCGATGAGGAAGGAATTCCTGTAGTATTAATGGAAGCGCTGGCTCAGGGAATGCCCGTCCTTAGCACTCAGCATAGTGGAATACCTGAGCTGGTTCAGGATGGAGAATCGGGATTCCTGGTTCCCGAAAGAAACGTTGCTGCCCTGGCAGAAAAACTAGCGTATCTTGTAAAACACCCGGAAATGTGGCAGAAGATGGGCAGAACGGGGCGTGAATATGTTGAGAGATACTATGATATTGATAAGCTAAATGATATACTGGTAGAGTTGTATCAGCGAGCGCTTCTCGGAACCTTTTGATCTTAGTAGGGGCAGAAGATTTTCTGCCCCTACAAGAACTGTATGTTACCAGCAAAAATAAATAATTATAAGAAGAAATTCATTTATTACTTTAAAAACCGATTTGCTATTGTCAACGAAAAGCCCGTTATAGTCTTCGGAAATCAGAAATCCGGCACATCTGCTATAGCGCATCTCCTGGCTGATTACGGGGGATTGTCCAGGACAATTGATATTCCTCCTCTGTGGGTGCCTGTTGTATTTAAGATAATGAATGGACAGATTGATTTCCAGGATATGGTCAGACGTCATCGGTTTTACTTTTCAACAGATCTTATCAAAGAACCCAATATGACCTTCTTTGCTGACCGGGTATTGATAGCGTTTCCCAAAGCCAGCTATGTATTTATCGTGCGGGATCCCCGCGATAATATCCGGAGCTTATTAAACCGAATGAAAATCCCCGGAAATCTTGTGGAAGTCAATGAACAGGTTTTCACCACCATACCTCTAAACAGGTTCAGGATGACGCTGGATGCAAGTATATGGGGAGGAGATAAGGCCGAGAATTACATTGGCGCACTGGCGCATAAATGGAACAAGGCAGTTGATAATTACTTGCTTTATCGAGACCGGATGATGCTGGTAAAATACGAGGATTTTTTAGCCGATAAATACGGCCTCATAGCAAAGATTGCCAAGCAACTGCATATTCCGGAGAAGGCAAATATAAGAGATAAGCTGGACGTGCAATATCAGCCGGCCGGCGACCGAAGCATTTCATGGGAAGCTTTTTTTGGTGTTGAGAATTTGACGCACATCGAGCACATTTGCAGTTCGCGCATGAAGGTGTTTGATTATAAGGAATGTACCCGATAATCTCGTGAAATGCTGTTTACAAAAAAACAGACAGCGTTATTACAGCAGAAAGAAGGAAACGATTTGAGTAAATTTTCAGAAACGATTCGTCAATATGGCGCTACTCTTAAGTTGATAGCTGCCGATTCGGTCTGGAGATTTAAGAAGGAGTCATTCTTTGTTCTTCTAACAGGCTTTCTGGGTACTTCTTTTCAGCTATTGACAATCGGTCTCGCTCTCTATTACGCACATACACTGGAAAAAGGCGGAATTATTAAATTATTAGGACTCGAATTCCAGGCGCGGACTTCGATGGCGCTCCTTTTCCTTTTAGGAATGGGCGTCTTGCCCTTGCTTTTGCTGTCTGCAGGGTTAATCTACTTTTCAAAAACAAAGACCATCGCATTGATGCGGAAATATGAAGAGTTTTGCGCAAAAAGGATTTTTTCTTTATTTGGTTCCAGTATTAAAGTATGGATGCCGCCTGAGCAAAGCTTTAATAATGATAGAACTATTTCCAGGCTTGTACGTATAGACTCACGAAACAATAGCCGAGTACTGGGAATAATTTTAGCCATTGTTGTTCCCACAATAATCTTATTGGTATCCATCTGTACTTTGTTTTATACCAATATTTTCTTAACGTGCTTAATGCTTGTTTTTTTTGGAATAGCTTCGTTTTTTCAGTACAAAATAAATATTGTTGGCGTAAGAAACTCTACCCGTATGGAGAATTATGTAAGAGATTATGTAGTCGAATATAATCAAATTATTCAACGACAGAAGAATCTATCTAATCCTTTGCCTGAAAATGAAGCATGGTTTGAAAATGAGCTTTTTTCTTCAGACAAAATCAAGCGGTACATGGATGCTTACGCAGGGCGTTTAAAAGTCTTGGAAACCAGCCACTTCGTTAGCAATATATTATTTGCAATTGCTATTTTCATGCTCCTCTTAATTATGGGAACCCGCATTATTTTCAAGGCAGACAACTGGAGCAACCTGGTTATTTATCTGATTGCATTGCGATATGTATTGGTTAATTTAAGACAGTTAAACCGGCAAATTACGAATATCAACAGATTTTATCCACAGATAAAAAGATATTTTCTATTCCTGAAGAACACAGAAACATCACGGGAAAACCGCACGTTAGATCAAGGAAGCTATACGATACAGGCTGCCAATTCTACGGAAAATTCCTTGAAAACCTGGCAGTTATCTAAAGGAAGCAAACTCGGCTTAGTCAGTGCAGTTAAGCTGAACCGTTATTCACTGGAATTTATGTTCAACTGTCTGCTTGGAAATTTGGGACGGGAATCAAGGAACGCACTGGAATCGGTATGGTTCATGGCGTCGGATTATGGAAATGCGTATAGCTCGTTAAGAGGTTTTTTATGTCTTCCCGCCGGTTATTCCCTGCAGCATTTGCAAAAAGATCTTGAAGAATCAGAATTATGGGACAAGTTTGAAAAACAACTTCCCTGCGATCTGGAAAAACCTATTCCGCGTGAAAAGTGGGACCGGGCAGATACCGATCTGAAAGTGGCATTAGCTTTGTTTGGCGCAATTCATTCCCAGAATTATTGGGTAATGCTGGAAGAGAATGCGTTGCGGCACCTTTCGGACAGAACGCTAAGATTTTTCATGAATCGTCTTTCCGACAGAATTCTGGTAATCGTTTTTTATCAGGATACACATACGCTTGGAAGGTACGGAGAGGACGTAATTGCCATACTTTCAGGTGATAATATTATAGGGTTGGGACCTGTCAAATGGTTTGAGGAACACCGGCACATAATCTCTCATATTTCAAATCAAACCCTGAATAGCAGTCAGTATAAAAGAGACAAGGAAGATGAGGGTGAAGATTTGCTTGATGACGAGGATATTTAAATACTTGTAATAATTTAGTGTAGGGGCGAAGCATTTGATAAAATTAATTATGGATGCCACCTTATTTATACTATTCAAATGCTTCGCCCCTACTAAAGGATAAATTCAATGAGACAATAATGTCTCTTGTGAGAAAAAGCATGGAAAAACAATGTGAGAAAATAAACTATATATTCTTATGGCGACAGAATGACTGGGGATTGTTCAAACGCAGGAACGAGGCGCTGTTACTGGAGCTTTCCCGCAGGGATTCTGTTGAAAGCGTACTTCATATAGAGCCTCTCACACCAAAAGGAATTATAGGTCTTGTTGTAAGGTGGTGGCAGGCAAGAGACGATAGTGTGAGGCTAATATACAGGCTTCATTTTAAAAAAGCTTTTTTCCGTAAGCCCGTGATGGTCGAGGGAGAGAAAAAAGTTTTCGTCCACAGTATATTCGTACTTTATACCTGGGATAGGGTTGCGCTAAAAAAAATGAGTAACTTTTTAATAAAACTGCAGGGAAAGATTATTAATAGGATATTTATTCGATCAAAAAAAAATATTGTTCTTGTTGCGTATCCACCATCAATCTATCAATCGGAAGTAATTAGTAACCTTAAACACGATATTCTTGTCGCTGATCTGGTTGATGATGTGATCGCAAGAACAAGAAATAGGATGCTGAGAAACAAATATATAGAAGCGTGTAAAACGATTCTTCCAAAATGCACATGGGTATTTTCAACTTCTCCTGCATTGGGGGAATACAGGGATTACGCCGGGCAGGAGGTAGAGTATTTACCCAATGGAGTGGATTCTCTCGAATATGCAGGAGATTTTTCTAAAAAATATTACGAAAATCGGGGGCGTAAGACCGCCGGATACGTGGGTAATATCAACCAACTGGTAGATCTGGATTTGCTGGAATATAGTATAGTCAATTGCCCGCAGGTGGATTTTATTCTTATCGGCCGTATTGACAGAGAGACGGTGACAGGTGTTAAAAAAATAATAAATCAGTATAAAAATTGCCAGTACCTTGGCGAACGCAGATTTACTGAAATTCCCGGATATTTATCGAGCTTTGACGTCCTGATAAGTTTTAAAAAAGACGACGACAGTACCCGTGGTAACGAGTCTATGAAGATTTATCAATATCTGTTATCAGGTAAACCCATAGTATCGCTGCCACTTTCACCGGCCGACCGCTTTGCTGACTTGATTTATGTTGCCTCGGATAAATTCCAGTTTGTTAAATATTTAAAAAGAGCCCTGGAGGAGAATGACCCTGAAATGAGAAATAAGAGGATAAATACTGCTCTGGAGAATACCTGGACAAAGAAGGCTGATGTTATTCATAACAGGGTATTACAGTATTTTGGTATTTCAACATTAAATACCTGTAACTGACTGGATTGATAGAGAAATATTTGTTCACGAGGAAAAAACACTGAAGACCACCAGACCCCATGATGTGGTTATGCTTTCTACAGCAGATTGGGACAATCCTTTCTGGACTAATAAACAGCACGTTGCGGTACAGCTCGCCGCATCCGGGTATCGAGTGTTTTATATTGATTCATTAGGTTTACGACGCCCGAGTGCAAGCGCTCATGATACAAAACGAATAGTTAACCGCCTGAAAAAGTTAGTCAGAGGGCCGCGCCTTGCCCAGAAAAACCTCTGGGTGTGGTCGCCTTTTGTCGTTCCTTTCCAGAAATATAGTTTCATTCGCCGATTCAATAGATTTCTTTTGTCTTCCTTGCTTAAGTTCCACATGAATAAAGCAGGAATTAAGCGAGAAATCTTATGGACATATAACCCCTTAACGACATACTTATTAAATATCAGAGGCTTTAAAAAAATCGTTTACCACTGCGTGGATGATATTAAAGCACAACCGGGTATGCCCGCAAATATTTTCGAACATGCCGAAAAAGATTTAGTTGAAAGGTCACACATTGTTTTTGCCTCATCTCCAAAATTGGCAAAAACGAGAAGTGTGTGGAATCCCAATACCCACTATTTCCCGAATGTTGCTGATTTTAGACATTTTTCAAAGGCTCGTGATCTGAAAACCATTATTCCAGACGACCTTTTGAAAATACCAGTTCCCCGGATAGGTTTTATTGGGGCCATTAGCGATTACAAAGTGGATTTCAATCTTTTACGTTGTATAGCAAAAGCACGACCTGATTGGTCTTTAGTACTTATTGGGAAGGTGGGGGAAGGTGATCCGTGGACTAAAACCAGGTTATTCCAGGACATTCCGAATATCCATCTCATGGGTCCTCGCCCGTATTCTAAATTACCTTGTTACCTTAAAGGGTTAGATGTTACTATATTACCTAATGTATTGAATGAATACACAGAATCTATGTTCCCCATGAAGTTTTTTGAATATTTAGCGGCAGG
>Ga0209323_10001970_pt1 | contig 13585 bp, 11 predicted proteins | sample Rifsed19ft2_FD_184014 | JGI IMG/M metagenome (GOLD analysis project Ga0209323, IMG submission 184014) | Soil microbial communities from Rifle, Colorado, USA - sediment 19ft 2 (version 2) | ecosystem: Environmental > Terrestrial > Deep subsurface > Rock core/Sediment | place: Rifle, Colorado...
CACCGGCGCGTCGCCGTTCGGCGAGTTGATCTCGTACAGACCCGGCTGCACCTGGATCGGCTTTTGCGGATCGGTGAAGATGTTTTGCCGCAGCACGAGCAGCGGATACAACGTCGCCGGATCGAACGATTCCAGCACGACGAAGCCCGCGTACTTGGCGATGTGCTGTGCAGCCAGCACGGCTTCATCGGCGTTCGTGGCCTCGCCGGGGAAAGTGATCACTGGATGGCCCAATGGCCGGAAGTTCTTCTTGAGCGCCAATCGCCGGATCTGCGTCAGGCCGATCAACGACTCGTCGTACTCGCGCATCGCGAGGTCGAGCACCATGTCTTCCACGCCGGCCTTCTTGATCGATTCGGTCAGCCCGGCCAGCACGTCGAGCGTCGCCGCTTTCACGACCAGCGGTGCTTGAGCGGACTTGGCGATCTCGACCATCGGCTGCCAGTTCGACTCGTCGGCAGCATACAGCAGCGGTTTCAATCCGGCAGCCGCCTTCACACCTTCCGCCATCATCGCCGGATCGGGCGCGATCAAGATCAGCGGCTTCTTAGTCGCGGAGCGAACCGCGCCGACCGCAGCGGCGAACTTCGCGCCGTCGCCCGACGCCGCCTCGACCGCGAAGCCGTCCACGCCCAGCTTGATGCCGACGTAATCGACTGAGTACTTATCGGCCTCGGCCACCTTCGCTCCGATCGATTCCGGGTCATCGGTATCCTTGAGGCGGATGAACAGGCCGGGCTTGTGGAAGAAGGTCTTCTCGTGACGGAACAGCACCGTCTCGTTGCCAGCCTCTACTTTCGCACCGTCGCTGGAAACTGCCACCAGCCGAATCGGCGGCGCGGACGCGGCTTCGAGCTGCGCCTTCGACGTTTCACTCACGTAAGGGCACGCCGAAAGCTCGACCTGCTTCGCCGCGAGTTTCATCGCGAACGCCAGGCAGGTGGGGAATCCACATTCCTTGCAGTTAGTCTGCGGGAGGAGTTTGTAAATCTGGAGTCCTGTTAAGGCCATGGTCTATCTCCATTCAATTCGCCCGCATCAAGCCGTTCACCATTTGACGCAGGCGCGCCAGCGATTCAGGATGGCGCAGCACGACGACGTCGGCCCCGGCATGGATCAGCGACGAAGCCGTGAGCGTCTCCCAGTTGACGGCGCGCCGTTTCCAGTCGCCCCAGGCTTCCGGCACTCCCTCACCGACCTTCGATTCCTTCGCCTTCCACGCTTCTTCGCCCGGCGTGACGATGATTGGCTGCTGGGTCATGCCGTCGCCTTGCAGCGCGGCGAGCCGCAAGCGCTCCATCACCGAATAGCCGTACTCGATGCCGTAGCCCAGCGCGCCGGTCGTCGGATCCATGATGATACGTTCCAGCGGCACGCCCATGTCGTGGATCAGGATCACTAACTGCTTGGCGAGGTTCACGTCCATCGGCGTCTTCGAGCTGACCAGGTGATCGTTCGCCATCGCCGAGGCGGCGATAGTGCGGTAGTTCTTGTCCTCGCAGACACCGATCAACAGGCGCTCGCCCTTGCCTTCTTCCGCAACCGGGATGATCAATTCGTTGTCCTTCTCGGCCTGTCCCGGCCCGAAGACGGCCAGCGGCAGGCCGGTCGCGTTGAGCACCTTGCGCACGACTGCGCGCGCAGCTTCAGGCGTGTTCGGTTTCCCATCGGCCAGTGTCAGCGAGAGTGTCAGCACGATCAGATCGGCTCCGGCGGCTTCAGCGGCTTTGGCCCACTCGCCGGGATCGTCCATCGCCGCGCCCCACGCTTGATAGAGCAGCGGCGACCAGTCGTCCGGCCTGCGATTCTTGATCTCGATCGCCAAGGCGGGTCGGTGCGGGATCGCGCCGTCGAAATGCAGGAAGGGCAGCGTGCTCTCGCCGCCGAGCGTGATCGTCTTCGAGCGCGTGCCGCCGTCCGCCGCCGTCGCGCCGAGCGTCACTTCTCGAACCTTGCCAGCCCACTTCTCTTTCGGAATCTCAACTGTCACCGGCATACCGGCCTCCATTAGTGCGCCCGCCGCCACTCCCGCCTAGCGCGCCCCCGCTGCTGCGCAGCGGACAGGCCGTGAGCGGAACGAAGCGTCTCGCCTGTCCGGGCCGAGATTCTTCGCCGCCTTACGGCTCAGAATGACATCATTAGGCGCTGTTGCTAAGTTGCACTCGAACGATCGTCCGCCCTTTGGCTGCCCGGGCCACATCTCATGCTCCCTCCAGCGCCAATCGCCGCTCGATTGCCTTCAGCGACACCATACCCGATGGGCGCGACTCGCCGGGCCACACGTGCATCAGAAACAAATACTCTGTCCCACGGTCGCGCATCATTTGCGCCGCGGCTTCAGCCGGAATGTCCGGCGGGACGGTCGGGATGTCTTCGTCCATCACCTCGCCGACGATGCGCGCGGGATCGTATCGGGATAGCAGCTCGCACGTCAGCCAGCCGGTCGCCATGCCCGCGTCGTCGAGCGCGACGATCACTTCACACGGAACCGACTGTCGCGCCAGCCGCGCCGCCGCCACACCACATGGCTCCGTATCGCGGCAGATAGGCACACCGATAGTCATCACATCACGCACCAGTAAAGTCCTTGTTGCAGCCGGATTCTGCCGATTCTCGCTCGCTGTCATTGACACAATTCCCCCAGGAGGTTAAAATCAGTTGCACGAGGTGCACCATGACTTTGGATGAATTGATTCGCAGCATCCACACCCTTGAGAACCATCTCCAGAGATTCGAGGAGAAGTACCAACTGCGCTCTGAGGACTTCCATCATCTCGTCTCGGAGGGCAAACTGGAACAAAGCGAAGAATTCATTGAGTGGCTGGGCGTGTATGAAATCAAACTTAAGCGTGAACGTGCCTACCATCGCCGCGTAGCCAAGATGTTGACTGCTTCGCAGAAACCGTTCCGGTTGCCTCTAGCCGATCCGGCCTAATGACCTCCGTGCCATTCACATCGGGCGAGTACGAACAACTGGTTTACTCGTTGCCGAGTGATTTCCCGGCGATTCGCTATTCCACACTCACTCTCATCCGCCTCGAACCTCCTACTGCAATCGTGAGAGGCGAAGTCTACTTTGAGCACGACCTCTTCCTGCGCGCATTGCAGGTTCTGGATTTCGAGGAGGGAGTGATTCAGCGCTACAGTTACGAAGTCTATCGGGGCGAGGAGAAGCTATACTGGTACGACTCCTGGCCTCATCCCCACATTCCCGAACTTGCTTCAACCGCTCCTCACCACAAGCACATTCCTCCTGACATCAAGCACAATCGTATCCCAGCGCCAGAACTCAGTTTCGAGCGACCGAACTTACCGTTCATCATCAAAGAGATCGTGGACAACCTCTTGAGATAGTATCCTCACCCTCACCCTTTCCCCTCTCCCAACCGGTCGGGAGAGGGGAAAGGGGTGAGAGCTGAGGTACGGTTACAACAACGACGGCATCTCCAGCGCCGGATGTCCTTTCTCGGTGATGTATGCGACCAGGCCCTCCACGTCCGTCGCGATGCGCTCGTCGCAGATCTTGTCGAGCAGGTCCGGATCGCCCTCGCGCTCGGCGACTTTCTTCAGCGGCTCGGCCATCTGCTCTTTGAGGATGGAGGACATCCACACCACGCGCTTGAACCCGCCGTCCGCCGACAGGAACTTGCGGCTGAGGATGTAAAACTTGCCATGTCCCATGATGCCGGGCGTCTGCTGGCCGCCGCCGGCCATGCCCGCCAGCGTGCTGAACGTCATGCCGGCCGGCGACATGCTGGTATCCTCGCGGCTGAGGACCATCACGCCGTTCGCCTCCGGGATGACCATGGCGATGCACTCGAAGCAGCCGCAGGCCGTCATCGGGTTTTCCATGATCGAGTAGATCGCTACGTCGTGCACCTGCTGGTGCGACGCGCCCTCGACAAACTCGTTCGAGCCTTGCCAGTAGCCTTTGGTCGGATCGAGCGACGAGCCTTTCTTGATCGGCTGATTGGGGCCGGTCGGGTTGATCTGATACGAGGCTTTGCAGTCGAGCCAGTTGTATGCGCCGCACAGCCCCAGGCGCTCCGGCGTGACGATGCACACGTGATTCGGCGCGAACGACTGGCACAGTGTGCACGAGTAAAACTCCTCGACGTTCTCGTCCGTCAGGTTGCCCATGCGCACGTTGCGCTCGTCGTACGCCGCGCGGGCGCTGCCCAGCCACTTCTCGAACTCCGCCGGATCGGTGTAAATCGTCACCTGCACCTTATCGACGATCGCGCCGAAGTCCTCGTGAAAGCGCGCGTGCAGGATGTCGCCGAAGTGCCGCAGCGTGAAGCCCTTGTCGGCCGCCGTCTTGCCGATGCGCACCCAGGCGATGTCGCGCTGGCCGATGTGCTGGATGCCCGACGCGCCGTTGACGAAGTGGTGAATCTGCCGTTCCAGCACCGGCTCGAAGTCTTTTTGCATCTGCCGCCCGGCGACCTCGACGACGATGCCCATGTTTATCGCGCTGCCTTCCGGCACGCCGCTGAAGTCCGGGCCGACGACTTCGATCTTGCCATCCTGCACCTTGTCGAAATCGATCATGCGCAGATACTCGAAGCACTTGGAGTACTTACCGCCGAACTCGACGCGCATATCGGCCTTGCGCACCACCTCGCCCTCGAAGGCCGAGCCGTACGGAACCGGGATCGGCACCTCCGAGACCTTCACTTTGACGCCGCGCACCTCGATGCATTTCTGCACCAGTTTCTCGGCGCGCTCCAGATCGTCCTTGCCTTCGATCTCGTTGAACGGCATCGACACGACGTGCTCGTAGGTCGTGACGCCGGTCGGCAGGATTTCCGGGATGACGGTATCGGCGATGACGGGGAAGCCGAAGTTGATCGCGCCCGCCGCCGTCGCGTATTTCAGATCGTCCACTTCGCCCAGCGCCAGCACGAAGGCGAACACGCGATTCTTGTTGTACAGCAGGATGTCGCGCGCCATGCCGCCCTTCATGCCGCCGAAAGTGAGCGCCGAGCGCACCGCGAAGCCCAGTGCGTAGATCGCGCTGACGGTGTCGGTGCCGAATGGCACGGTGTACGTGTCGTAACCCAGTTCGACGCCTTCTTCCATCAGTTGGTGGATGACACTGCGGCCGTTCACGTTGCCGGACAGGAAACACAAAATGTTCCGCCGCTGCAACTCGCGCACGATCTTCACGGCCACTTCGTTCGACTTCGCGCAGCCGACGATCGCCGCGAAGCCGGGCATCCGGCCATCCACCAGTTGAATGCCCCACGAGCGCAACTGAATGTCGTCGATGGGGCCGTTGAGGTGGCCGTCGCCATCCTTCTGGAATTCGGGGCTGGTGAACGATGTGCCGCCCGCCAGTCTGAAGCCAGGCAATCGTTCCGGCTGCTGGTTGTAGGCGAAGCGCACCGCCTCGATCGCCTCTTCGGCGAGCAGTGTCGCCATGCCGGCGTCGAGCGTCTCGCCCAGGTAGGGCGTCCAGCGCCGATCGGGTGGGATGGGATGCAACAATCCTTTCGCCCTCTCCAGCACCGGTTGCAGATCGCCGAGCTTCTCGATCGCCCGACCGGTCATGCCGAGGATCAGTGGCAAGTGGTAAGCCGTGTTCGGAAACGCGACCGGCGTCTCCGGCCCCTTCTCGGTCAGGGCCTTATTGAGTAGATTCTCGAATTCGTTGACGACGTAGTTCGCGCCGCGAATGGCGCGGGTGGCGATGTAGCGGGACATAGGTTCACTCCTGTGAGTAGGGACGAGACATCCGGGAACTCCGTTACTGCAGGAAAATGCTGATCACGAACGGCGCCAGGGCCAGCAGCGCCATCAGCGGGTGGCCTCGCCGGGCCTGGTTGCGGCTATCCCAGTTGAACAGGTAGATCGCCAGGCCAAAGGCCAACAGGCCGCCGGTCAGCAGGCTGATGAGCGAGATCGCTGGATTCAGCACAGTGGCCCCGTCGTAGGCCAGCCCCACGAACGCCTGCATCGCATGGCTGGTGGGCAGCAGCGCCGCGAAGGGACGGAGCGCTTCGGGCAACAGACTGAGAGGCATCATCAGCCCGCCGATGAGCATGGACGGCAGGAAGATCAGCTGCGACCACAGGACGGTGGCCTGCGTGTCGGCGGAGATGACGCCGATGAGCGCGCCGATCGCGCCGCAGGCGAAAGCCGTCACCAGGGCGACGAGCGCAAAAGCACCCCAGTGGATCGGCGCGACACCTTTAAAGAGCGGTGGCGCCGTGAGGACGATGATCGTTGAGGCGATCAGGACGTGGAAGACCTTCGTCAGCACGGGGATGGTCAGGATGGAGAGGGCCGGGACGCCGTTGATCTTGAAACTGCGATAGATGCCGGCTTCACGGGCATCCACCAGCGGGTTGGGTAGGCCCAGGATCGTGCTGGCCATGATCGCGAAGACGACCATCGCCGGGACCATGGTCTCGGCGAAGCCGGGGTTGATCTGGGTCATCACCAGCCCCATCAGGGCGTAAAAGCCCAACGGGAAGAGATAGTTGAGAAGAAGCTGATTCGGGTTCCGCAGGCCGGTCTTGAACTCGAAGGCAAAATGCTGCGCAAAGGCGGTCATCGGGCGCCTCCCACGTTCGTAATCTCGAGGAAACGTTCTTCCAGCGAAGGGCGTTCAACCCGCAGGTCAACCAGTTTGTCGTTGTGCGCGGCAATGTAGCCGAGCAACGCTGTAACCGTGGGGCCGGGATCGGTGCTGTAGTAGATGACGTAGTCTTCTTTGATGAGATGCTGTTGGACGCCGGGGAAGGCCGCGCCATCGTGGCGCAGCACGGACTGGTCGGTGCGGACAGACACCTTGGTCAGCCCCGCGCCGGTGGCCGTGAGTTCGCGGGGCGTGCCGGCCGCCACCATTTTGCCGCGCAGCAGGATGGCGACCCGGTCCGTCATCTTCTCCGCTTCGGCCATGTCGTGCGTGGCCAGGAGAATAGTGGCGCCGCTCTCCTTCAGTTCCTGCATCAGAGTGTGCAGCTCGGTGCGGGAGTTCACGTCCAATCCTGCGGTCGGCTCGTCGAAGATCACGACCGGAGGCCGGTGGGCGACCGCCAGCGCCAGCGCCAGCCGGCGCTGCTGCCCGGTCGAGAGTTCGCGGAACTGGCTGCGCCGCTTCTCCTGCAGCCCCAGGCGTTCCAGCAAATCGTAGCGCGGCGCGACGCCGTGGTAGGCGCAGAAGAAGCGCATGGCTTCGTCCACGCGCATGTTCGCGGGCAGGCCCGAGGTCTGCAGCTGCACGCCGATCAGGTTGCGCAGTTTGCGCGGCTCACGATCAGGCGCGACGTCCAGGATGCGCAGCGTCCCACCGTCGGGCCGGCGGATGCCTTCCAGGCATTCCAGCGTGGTGGTCTTGCCCGCGCCGTTCGGCCCCAGCAACCCGAAGATCTCGCCGCGCTGCACTTCGAAGCTGATGCCGGAAGCGGCCACGACGCTGGCGTATGTCTTACGAAAATCCTTCACCGAAAGAATCACATCGTTCATGGCGACCCCTTTAGAGCCCAGCTCCCGCCATACAACGCCATTGCCTGCTCTTCGATCGGCAGCGCTTCGATCTCCGCCATGCGCCAGTCGCCGCTGCGACCGAACGCCACTTTGCCGTATTCCGGCAGGCCGAGCGCGGCGCGCTTCTTGTCGATGTGCGCCAGCGTCTCGCGCAGCATCGTCTCGTCGTCTTTGACGAAGATCATCCGCCCGCCGAGTTCTTTCTCCCAAACCCGATCCATCACGCGCGTCACTTCGTCGCTGAACTCGATCGGCGATTCGATGCCGAAGATGACGCACGCGCCCGACGCCGCCGCGTAGGCCCCGATCGCCAGCGCCTTCTCGCTCATCCACTCCGGCGCGAGGCCGACGGCGGGGATGTCGGAAATGTCGTCGCCCAGGCCGCCTTCCTGCGCCATCTGCGTCAGCACGGTGAGGATGCGCGTGTTGTCCACGCACGATCCCATGTGCAGCACGGGCGGCATGCCGGTGGCCTCGCACACTTCGCGCAAGCCCGGTCCGGCAAATTCGAGCGCGGCTTCGCCGGTCAGGTAACCCATCTTGCCGGAGGCCAGCGCGCCGCACCCGGTCTGCACGACGAGCACATCGTTCTTCAGCAGTTCGCGCGTGAGCCAGGTGTGGCTCTTATCCTGCGTGACGCGCGGGTTGTTGCAGCCCACGTCGGCGACGACGCCGCGCAGTCGCCCGGCCATGATCGCATCGTTGAGGGGCCGGAACGATGCGCGGTACGATCCGCCGAGCATGTAGTTGATGTATTCGTGCGAGAAGCCCGGCACCAGGTCTTCGGCCTCGTCGGGGATGACGACCTCGCCGCGATTGGCGAAGTTGTCGATGGCGATCTTCAGAATCTGGCGGGCGATGTCCAGTGCGCGATGCTCGTCGAACTCGACGTGGATACCGCCCTGAATCATCACCTTCGGCGAGGTGGTGATGAACTTGGTGTGGAACTTGCTCGCCAGGTTCGGCAGCGCCTGCATGATGCACTGCACATCGACGACCATCGCCTCGACCGCGCCCGTGATCAACGCCAGTTCTTGGTTGAGGAAGTTGCCCGCCGAGGGCACGCCTTGCCGCAGTAGAATCTCGTTCGAGGTGCAGCAGATGCCAGCCAGGTTGATGCCCTTCGCGCCCTTGCTGCGCGCGTATTCGATCAGCTCCGGGTCCTGCGACGCGGCGACGATCATCTCGGATAGTGTCGGCTCGTGGCCGTGCAGCACGACGTTGACCTCGTCGGCCTTCAACACGCCCAGGTTCACCTGCCCGACCCTCGGCGCAGGGGTGCCGAACAGAACGTCGGACAGATCGGTGGCGATCATCGAGCCGCCCCACCCGTCCGCCAGCGCGGCGCGCAGCGCACCTTTCAAGATGTGCTCCGGGTGCTGATCGTCGCCCATGTGCGTGCGGTGCAGCACTTCCACGACCTCGCGGTCGATGCCGCGCGGGACGATGCCGTACTTGCGCCAGAGTTCCTGCCGCTTCTTCGGCGCACGCTTGACGAAGGCCAGCTCGCCTTTCTGCTGGCCGAACTCGCTGATCGCCTTGAGCGCGACTTCCTTGGCCAGCGCCTCCGCCGATTTGCCATCGACGGGGATGTTGTAGTGTCGGGCCACGGCGCGCAATTTGGCCGCGTCGCGAATCTGGTAGCCCTGCGCTTCGCCTTCGGCGGCGGCGAGCAGCGTGAAGGCTACATCGCGCCCGTGATCCGAGTGGGCCGCCGATCCGGCGGCGATAGCGCGGGCCATGTTGCGCGCCGCAATCGTATCGACCGTCGCGCCGCACACACCGACCTGCCCGTCTTTCGTGATCCGGCATGGCCCCATGAAGCAGTTCTTGCAGCACATGCCGGACGCGCCTGCGCCGATGGGACAGGGAACCATCGCCTCCGCGCGTGTGAAGGCGGTCTCCAATCCCAACTCGTCGGCGCGAATGAGCAACTGCTGAGAAGCCCGATCGATCGACCGCTCTTCTACCGTTCGCTTTTTCGCCATCCTACTCTCCTCTCATTCCGGGAAATGACTGTGTATGCCAGCCCATGATTTCACCGCAGAGCGCGCATAGATCGCAGAGAGACCTAAACTCTCTGCGCCCTCCGCGCCTCGGCGGTGAAGAAGGGATTTTGCAGCACTCTCTAATCTCCAGGGTCAACCTGAAACATCCTCAGCAACTGATCGCTCATGCCCATCGATCGATTCGCGGCGACCTGAGCGATGCGCTCTAACAACAACTTGCCGAGATCGGGGTAGGTCTGCATCACGTACCGCAGATCGCACCCCAGCGCAGCCAGCGCGTGCGTCTCGCTGAGACACACCGCCGACGCGGTGTAGGTCGGGCGGCCGAGCGCCGCCGACCAGCCCCACAGGCTGCCGGGCTGAACCACGTTCACGTCGACCTGCCCGCCGTCGTAGTGCATAACGCGGATGGCAACGCGGCCCGACACCAGCAGGTAAAGTTCGCTGGCCTCGTCGCCCTCGGCGAAGACTTCGCTTCCAGCGGGGAAGACCACGCACCGGAAGAGCGGCGCGAGCAATGCCAGCTGCTCGGCGCTCATCCCTTCAAAGAAAGACAGGCCCGCCAGGTCTTCCGGTAGCATCATTCGTCCCTTGAATCGCTCGGATCGATTTAGCCTGTGCCTCGCCGTCTGCGCCTGAAACATCCGATTCCTCATCCCGATAAGGTGTCGTCCAAAAGCAACTTCCTGTTGTCATGACGAAAGACCAAGGACCGCTGCACGTGTCGAAGGCATTGGTCTATCGTCGTTTGTCCTTCGTCGCAGACCGAAAGTCAGTTTTGGACAAGTTCCAAGCCGCCCTGCCCGCTCGCGACCACGCGCCGTCACGAACGGGCAGGACGCAAACGCTAAAACAGTCCCAGTACTTTACCCGTCCCCAGATCGAGATCGACATCGAAGAACACAGGCCGGGTCGGCAGGCCGGGCATGGTGCGCATCGCGCCGCACAGCGGGTATAGGAAGCCTGCGCCGACCGAGGCCCGGATGTCGCGGATGGGCAGCCGCCAGCCGGTGGGGCGGCCCTTGACATTCGGATCGTGTGTGAGGCTGAGATGCGTCTTGGCCATGTTGATCGGCAGCCGGTCGAAGCCCAGCCGCGTATACAGTTCGATCTTGGCCTCGGCTTCCGGCGTGTAATCCACGCCGTCCGCGCCGTAAATCTTCGTCGCGATCGTTTCGATCTTCTGCTTGATGGGCACATCGAGCGGATACAGGAACTCAAAGTGATTCATCTTCTTGGCCGCGGCCATGACTGCTTCGCCCAGCTCGATAGCGCCCTTGCCGCCGTGCATCCAGTGCGTGCACTTGAACGCGCCCTCGGCTCCGGCTGCCAGCGCGATCTTCTGCACCAGCTTGATTTCCGCTTCGGTGTCGTACTTGAACGAGTTGACGGCGACGACCACTGGCACGCCGAACAGCTTGGCGTTCTCGATGTGCTTGGCCAGGTTGCCCGCGCCCTTCTCCAGAAGCGGCAGGTTCTCCTCGGTGTAGGCTTTGTCCAGCGGCCGCCCGGCGACGACCTTCGGCCCGCCGCCGTGCATCTTCAGCGCGCGGATCGTCGCCACAATCACGATCACGTTCGGGATCAGCCCCGAGTAACGGCACTTGACATCCAGGAACTTCTCCATGCCGATATCCGCGCCGAACCCCGACTCGGTGATGACGTAGTCGGCCAGTTTCAACGCGATCTGATCGGCGACGATCGAGGAGTTCCCGTGAGCGATGTTAGCAAATGGCCCGGCGTGGACGAAAGCGGGCGTGCCTTCCAGCGTCTGCATCAGGTTGGGCATGATCGCGTCCTTCATCAGGACCGTCATCGCTCCGGCCACGCCCAGGTCTTCGGCCGTGATCGGATCACCCTGCTTGCCGGTGCCGACCACGATGCGGCCCAATCGCTCACGCATGTCGGCCAGGCTGGTGGTCAGGCCCAGAATCGCCATCACCTCACTGGCGACGGAGATGTCGAAACCGGTCAGGCGCTCGTTACCCTTTTCCTCGTCGCCCAGACCGATCTGGATGCGCCGCAGGTGACGATCATTCACATCTACCACACGCTGCCAGGTGATGCTGTCAGGATCGATATCCAGCCGGAACAGTCGTCGCTTGTCCGCCGGTGTCAGGTCGCTAAATGCCTCTGCTGCAATACCGAGCTTCGCCATGCGCTTGCGGATCGATGGGGCCAGGTAGCCGTCCGGGCAGAATGCGCGGGCGAGTTTCTCGTCGTCGGCTTGAGCGCGCTCGTGCAAGATGCGCGCGTCGATCGCCGCCGCGAGCAGGTTGTTGGCGGCACTCACGGCGTGGATGTCGCCGGTCAGGTGCAGGTTGAAGTCCTCCATCGGGATGACCTGCGAGTAGCCGCCGCCGGCCGCGCCGCCCTTGATGCCAAACGTAGGGCCTTGCGACGGCTGGCGGATGCAGGTGAAGACGCGCTGCCCCAAGTGCGCGCCGAGCGCCTGCGACAAGCCGCACGTCGTCGTCGTCTTGCCTTCGCCAAGCGGCGTGGGCGTGATGGCCGTCACGTCGACGTACTTGCCGCTCTTGCGCCTGGCCAGCCGATCGCGCACGTCAAGATGGACCTTCGCCTTGTACGGGCCGAACAACTCTAGCTCGTCGGGCCGGAGGCCGACCTCCTCTGCGATTTGCAGGACGGGCTTGAGTTTCGCCGCCTGCGCGATCTCGATGTCGCTCGGCACGGGATCGAGCAGCTTGAGCCGCGTCGGCGTGAAGGCGACGGCCTTCTTCATCCGGCCATGGCCGTTCGCCGACTTCGGTTTAGCCTTGGGCTTCGATCGAATAGGCTTGGTTAAAGTCTTGGTCTTTGGCACGGTTAATCTCCTCATGTGTGAACATCGCGTGCGAAGAACACGAAGGGATACCAGAGTTCCGTGTATGTCCCTTCATGTCCCTATCGGATCAACTGTCTTCGTCCACTCGCCCTATCGGTCGGAAATAGGGCGTCGGTTCCAAATGATCCTTGACCTGCTCGTTGACCGCCTCACGCACGATACGGCCCGAGACGTGCATCAGCGTATCGGCGTAATCGGCATCCTGGTTCATGCTGGCCAGGCACGGGAAATGATGATGCAACATACCGGCCTGGTACTCGGCCTCGTCCACCGGACAACCGGCCAATCCCAGCGCCACCGCCCGCGCGCAGCCGCAGGCCGCATCACGCTCGACTCGCGCCTCGCCGATGCGACCATCGAAATGAACACTCACCCGGAAGCGCGGCATACCGTAATGGGCGGCAAACTCGCCGATGAGCGGATCGGCATACGTCACGACGATAGGTGGATAATTATACGTAGTCTCGGTCAACGAGCAGAACGGCTTAGGGAAAACGACCGCGACGTGCAGATCGGCCAGCCAGCGCCGCAACTGCTCGACCAGGCCGGGCGGCAGGCTCTCGTTCCGGTCGATCGGCGCGATGACGGCTCGCGCGCCACTCAACTTAACGATGTCAGGGATCAGCTGCGGCACTCCCGCCGTATCGCCCAGCGCCAGCACCAGATCGACGCGCGGCAACACAGGTGGCAGAAACTCGCCAGGGTCATCGACAACGAGTGGCAAGGCACGCGGGGCCGGCCAGTGGTGAACCTCCCAACCGGCGGGGTGGGTTTGCTGGATATTCCGGGCAATTCGTTCGCCCCACTGGCTTTGGGTAACGGCCAGCACTCTGAATTGCGAATGAGCGGCATCGCCGACGATCATCGTCGAGCCTCATGTCCGGCACACAGGCAGCCCACCCTGGCTCTTAGAATAAGCCAATGATCGCCGCTCTATTCAGTGGTAAAAGTCATATTAACCATAGCCAACCATCACACAAGGTTTGAAAATACTGGGCGGTTGAATTGGCCGAGGCAGGTAAGCATAACTCAGAACGAGCCGGGCTGGCACCTCGATCCGGCCCGCCCCCATCGGCGACGACAGGCACAGCCCGGCGCAATGACGACCGGCCCGGCCAGGCATGATATACTGCGCGCGGTCACAAGTTGCGCCTTTTGCTGCTCAAAGCCCGCGTCCACGCGGGCGTCTATCCTGATCGACCGCGAGGACGCGGTCGGTGAGCAAAACCGCAGATTG
>Ga0209323_10001973_pt1 | contig 13568 bp, 14 predicted proteins | sample Rifsed19ft2_FD_184014 | JGI IMG/M metagenome (GOLD analysis project Ga0209323, IMG submission 184014) | Soil microbial communities from Rifle, Colorado, USA - sediment 19ft 2 (version 2) | ecosystem: Environmental > Terrestrial > Deep subsurface > Rock core/Sediment | place: Rifle, Colorado...
AACTTCCAGATCTTCCTCAATAAAATCTACTGACGCTTCCAGCTGCACCAGTATATTAAGAATTTTCTCTTTTAGTCTTCTTATCTCTTTTTTTATATTACCCTGTAAATTTTTTGCAGCAATCCTCAAGCTCTGTTCTGTCTTGGATCTCACCAGATCAATAACTGCTTCCGCCTGTGATAGGTCTATTCTTCCATTCAAAAATGCCCTTTTCGTAAATTCCCCCGGATCTGCTATTCTGGCACCATTTTCAACACACAATTCCATCACTTTGGTTGTAGCAATGATTCCACCGTGGCAGTTAATCTCCACAATATCTTCTCGCGTGTATGATCCAGGCTTTTTCATTACCGAAACAACCACTTCATCTATAGTATATCTCTTATTATCAATAATATGTCCATAAAGCATATTATACGTATCAATATCCTTAAGCTTTTTTTTATTTTTTGATCTAAATATTTTATCAGCTATAAAGATTGACCTTTCACCACTTAATTTAACTATACCGATTGCTGCCTCACCCGGTTTCGTTCCTACGGCTACTATAGTATCATTATTTTCCATTCCCATTTTTAACTGTTTCTCCTATACTCATTTTGGATTTCCCAGATTCTAATTATATTTAATATTTTTATTTATTCAAAACTTCAGCCAAAAAAAAATAGCACACCGGTGCCATTTTTCCCCTTTTTTGTATGTAAGCTGTATTTTTATTTGCCGCTTTTTATTGGATAAATGATTATTCTCCTGTTTGGTTCATCATACCTGCTTCTGGTAGTTACATTATTAAATTTTGCCAGCAGGTTATGTATTATTTTTCTCTCATAGGCACCCATTGGTTTTAAGGCTATTTTTCTTCCTTCGTTAATAGCCTTTTTTGCCATAAAAATTGCGGTTTTCTTTATTCTGTCTATTCTTTTTTTCCTATAATCTTTAATATCTATGGTCACATTTCTGTTAACCAGTTTTTTTCTCTTACCAATTAAATTTATAATATACTCAAGCGCCTCTATATTTTTTCCATCTCTGCCGATTGCAATTGCCAGGTCTTCTCCACGAACCGATAACCTTAATTCTTTTGAATCCGCATCAATTTTTACCTCTTCACCCAGGCATATAAGCCCTATAGTTTTCTTTAAAATTCTTTTTATTTCTTCCAGGCCATTATCCTCTGTATCAATATCCTTTACTTTACTCTTGGAACTATTTTCTATTAACCTATTTCTTTTTTGCTCTTCTTCCAGTGACTCCACATATGAATCTATGGCATCTTTTATACTTTTATCTTCAGTCATCTCCGTTACCTCCTGGAATATAAGTGTCATCTTTTTCTTTTTCTCTTTTTCTTTAATTTCTTTCTAATTAACTTCTTTTCTTCTTCGCTTAATTCCTGTCCTCCTCCAGGACTTACCTTTTCCTGGCTTAGTTCCTCTTTTACTTTTTCCTTTTTAACAAGTTTATTTACAATCCACTGCTGCCCAATAGACCAGATATTTGTGGTCACCCAATATATCAATATTCCTGAAGGAAACTGGTATGATATAAACCCAAATGCTAAGGGCATTATATACATGATCTTTGATTGCCTGGCGTCCGTTGTTGTCATCTTCATTGACAGAAACATTGTCGCAACCATTAGAATAACCAGGATGTAATAAGGATCTCTTGCGTTTAAATTCATCCACAAGAAATTATAATTAGGATTAGTGGCACCGGTTGCTAGGAATTTACTATCTAAAGCGGGTAAAAATCCCATTAATCCCGTTTTAATACCATTTGTAATACCGTTTATATAAAAACTTCCAAGCACATTTGTTACAATTTCAGAAGGGGTTCTCAATGCTTGAAATAAGGCAAAAAATACAGGCATTTGAAATATTAGCGGCAGACATCCCGCAAGGGGATTGACGTTATTTTTCTTATAAAATTCCATTGTCTCTTGCTGCAGTTTCTGCTTGTCATCTTTATATTTTTTCTGCAGCTCTTTAAGTTCCGGCTGTATTTTTTGCATCTTAGCCATCGATCTGGTCTGGCTTATGGTAAGAGGGATCAATATTATTCTTACTATAATTGTCAGTAGTATTATTACAATTCCATAGTTTGCAATGACGTGATTATATAAAAACACTACTATATACTCTAATACATTCTGTATTGGTCTTAATATTTGTAATATTTGACTCAATTTAATAAACCTTTCCGATCTCTACTTTACAGGATCGTATCCGCCTTTATTTAAAGGATTACACCTTAAAATCCTATATATAGATTTAATACTACCTTTTAATACACCATATTTATTTATTGCTCCCATTGCATATTCGGAGCAGGTAGGGTAGAACCTGCAGCTATCTGGCAGTACAGGTGAGATATATTTTTTATAGAACTTAATTAAAAATATCAGTATTTTCTTCACAATTAAAACCAGCGGTTAATTATTATTTATAGTTAGCCTGTAACAAATAAGATCAAATTATTTTCTAATCTCTTCTTTATCTCCCATAAATTAGCAGTAACAATATCCGGTCTCACCATAACTAAAATATCTAAATTATTGTAACTTTCTATATCAACTTTTCTTAAAGCTTCTTTTAAAACTCTTTTAATTTTATTTCTTGTAACGGCTCCGCCTACTTTTTTACTTATCCCAAATCCTATTCTTACCACACTATTACATTCAGGCTTTTTGAGTATATATAATATTAAATATTTATCCTTCTTGCATGTACCTTCTTTTATTACTCTTGAAAAATCACTTCTTCTTTTAAGTATTTCAAATTTGATTTTAACCTTCCCTTTTACTCTTTAAGCTGAAAGCCTTTTTCTTCCTTTTTTTCTTCTGCTTGCAATTACCGCCCTGCCTGCTTTCGTTTCCATTCTTGTCCTAAAACCATGAATCTTTTTTCTTTTTCTTGTGTTCGGCTGAAATGTTCTTTTCATCTTTTACCCAATCTATATATTATTGTTTTTCAGTCAAGTAGTAGATTATACATTTTAATCCTGCCAATATCAAGATTGCTGCATTTAAAATATGGTGTATTCTTAAGCATTTACCATATGATCTTTTACATAGGATCCGTTATTTATTCAAACACCTGTTCTACTGAAAATTCTTTTTGAAAAATATATTTTCTTTATGTTTGATATAGTGTGTTTTCTTGTTATCTTTCCAAAATTTAAAAAACTTTTCCACACCTGTTGAAAAAATTGTTGAAAACTTAAAAAACTGCACTAAATCATATGTCAGAAGATTTTACCCCATTCAATTTATCATACAATCTAGTAGCTTTTTTTCAGTTAAAATATTATTATTAATCTGTTGAAAACCTGAAACTGTTGGAAAGATAATGAAAAGTAACATTGCTATTTAATATATTTATTCAATACTAAAATATTTTTACCAGTAAAGTCGACTTCTATCATGCCTGACGAGAATACTAAACTTAATAATATTCCTAATTCAGATAATCCTAATGGAAATATTGAAAGCATACCGGTCAGGATTGCCGTTTACGACAATATGCGAAGTATTCCAAGAATAATTGATCTCAGCTTTAATAATATTAATAACTTCATAAATGAAACTTCTCAAAAAACCTATAATCTATCCCATGAAATCGGCGGAAAAATTCCCTATACCATAATAAGAGAGATAATTGAGAACCTCATACACGCAGATTTCAAAGAAGTAGTAATTACTGTACTTGACAGTGGAAACCATATAATTGTAACTGACCAGGGACCGGGAATTGAAGATAAAGAAAAAGCTTTTTTACCCGGATATACTTCCGCTACCAGTAAAATGAAAGAGTACATCAGGGGAGTGGGTTCTGGTTTCCCCATAGTAAAAGAAACTATCACTTTTTCCGGAGGATCTATCGATGTGAAAGACAATATAAGAAAGGGAACAGTTATATCTTTAAAATTAGGGTCGCTGGATAAGAACGACCAGATGAAGGACACGGAAATCAAGATAGCCGATGAGCTGCCGCCTGTCGTTATTGAGGACGATAAAAAAATCCTGACAGACAGTATTGATAAATTTAATAATAAAATACTATCCGACAGACAGAAAAAAATCCTTTTTGTAATTTTGGAATTGGAAGAAGCCGGACCTTCAACAATAGCCAGTGAACTGGGTTTTAGCCTTTCAACTTCATACCGGGAATTAATTTATTTAGAAAAAAATAAACTTCTAATATCCAGTGGCAGTGGTAAGAGAAAATTATCTAAGAAAGGCATAAATTATCTTGAATATTATTCAAATAATATTTAATATTAGAGTATTATGTCAGATCTACAAAACATCTGGAAAAATACTCTCGAAGATATTAAGAATAAGATCAATCTTCCTACATATAAAGCCTGGTTTGAACATATAACACCTCTATCTTTAAAAAAAAACTGTTTAACCGTTTCGGTTGGCAGTAATTTCGCCAAAGAGTGGCTTGAGTCGAGATATTCAAATCTTCTATCGGAATCAATAAAAAGGGTAATAAACAATTCATGCAAAATAAAAATTATTACCGCTCCGGACAGCTCTGAAAGTACCGGCGGTCAATATGATAAATATATTGACGAAACCATTGAAGAGGCAGGGTACCCCTTTAAAAAAATTAAGAATTCCATTTTCAATACAAAATACACCTTTGATACATTTATCGTTGGAAACAGTAACAGGTTTGCCTGTACTGCCTCTCTTGCAGTTAGTGAGAAGCCGGGCAAAGCTTACAATCCATTATTTATTTACGGAGGCGTAGGGCTGGGCAAGACACACCTGCTGCATGCAATCGGACAATATACTCTGCAGCTGCATCCTGATAAAACCATAAAATATGTTTCAGCCGAAAGGTTCCTTAATGATTTTATCAATGCCCTGCGGTATAAAAACATCTTCTCCTTTAAAGAGAGTTACAGAAACAATGATATTTTGCTTGTTGATGATATACATTTCCTTGAAGACAAGGAGGCCAGCCAGGAAGAGTTCTTCCATACATTTAATGCCCTGCATGACACCAACCGGCAGATTGTTCTTTCCAGCGATAGGGCCCCCAAAAATATTTCTACCCTTGAGGAAAGACTCCGGTCCAGGTTTGAGTGGGGACTGGTAACCGATATCAAGCCACCTGACCTGGAAACCAGACTGGCAATATTGAAAAAATATTCAGAAAGAGAAAAGATCACTGTCTCGGATGATATACTAAATCTAATAGCCGAAAAAATAACTTCCAATATTAGAGAACTGGAAGGTTCTCTTACCCGGATAGTTGCTTTTGCTTCTTTAACCGAATCCAAGTCGGATTTAAATATGGCTAAAAACATTCTTAAAGAAATTTTACCCGACGATATGGAACACAGAACAAGCATTCAAACAATAATTAAAGAAGTATCAAAATATTTCTCAATACCCATTAATGACATTATAAGCGCTAAAAGAAATAAATTCATATCGCACGCCCGGCAGCTGGCAATGTATCTCTCAAGAGAACTTACAAGCAGTTCTTTACCAAGGATTGGAAAGTCGTTTGGGAACCGGGATCATTCTACTGTAATATACGCTATCTCAAAAGTTTCAGATCTTATAAATACTGATAAAAATGTCTATATGCAGATGCAGGAAATTACCAATAAGATAAAAACGTCTTCATAAAAATCTCTTTGTTCATGTTCAAAACCTGTTAAATAGTAAAGAAAGTTTTTAACAATAACTCATATCTTTGGTTCAAAACTAAAGATACTTTATTTTTTTGTTTGTTTCTTTTCAATTTTGAACAGCTTTCAACTCTCTTATCAACAGGTCTTCCTGTCGGCGCTTCGGCTGTTTCACTCTCTTTTTTTATTTTACTAACATTATTAACAGGCATTATAACTATTACTAGCTATTTAAATTAAATATTATATATAATAAAATATGTTTATATTTTAAATATCAAAAGAGGTTAGAATGAAATTTCAAACAACAAGGACAGACCTTCTGGAAACTGTTTTATTTGCCAGCAGAGCAATAAGTCCCAAAGTTTCGTCGTTTGTATTGAATGGGATCATGTTGGATGCTGAAGAAGGATTAACCGCATACAGTACTGATTTAGAGACAAGTATTAAATGCGCAATGGAGGTAAAAATACTTGAAAAAGGAAAAGCAGTTGTGCCTGCCAGGATATTGGCGAATATATTGAAAAGCTTGAAAGAATCAAAAATAGAATTAGAGCTGGATAAGTCAAAAAATCAGGTAAAAATAAGCTGTGAGAATGCCTTTTTCACGTTAAACACACTGTCTCTGGAAGAGTATCCGGTTTTTCCTGAGATAAAAAAAGAGAATTATTTAAAGATAAATCTGAACAAATTTAAAGGCATGGTATCAAAAGCGGAAAAAGCAGCATCTATGGATGAGAGTAGAGCAATTTTGACCGGAGTTCTTTTGGAGATTGGGGATAATATGCTGAGCATGGCGGCAACAGACAGCTATAGGCTTTCTTTGATAAAAGAAAATATAGGTGAGGGCAGACCCCCGACAAAGGTTGTAATACCTTCAAAAGTTCTTGACAGTATTGTTAAAAGTGAATACAAGGATGGCGATATTGAAATAAATATTGAAGAAAATCAGGTAAGTTTTTATATGGAAGGGGACAGTAAAAAAAAGATCATAATAGTTTCCAGATTGCTTTCGGGAAAATTTCCTGAATATAAACAACTTATTCCGCAGAATATGAAGCATAATATAATTGTAGATAAAGAAAAAATGCTTGAGGTGGTAAAGAGGATTGCATCTATCTCACAGGACAATATCCCGATCAGGCTTACTATTGATAAAGGTAAAATAACGGTGTCTATGAATATCAGGGAAATAGGGAGCTCCAGCGAAGATTTTGAGGTTTCGTATGGAGAAGAAAGAATAGAGATAGCCTTTAACCACGAATTCTTAGTCGATGGTATAAATATAATGGATGAGAAAAATATAATATTATCAATAGAGGAACCGCTTAAGCCTATTTTAATAAAATCGGAGAAAAACAAAGATTTAATTTATTTACTAATGCCCATCAGGGTCTCCTAGAGCATATAAACGAGTAGAACATAAAAACAAAAAATAAAGCTATGGAAAAAACAACAAGTATGGACTTATGTGTCATTGGGGCAGGAAGAGTCGGGATTACTGTGTGTTATACATTGGCTTTGAGAAAGTCGTCAAACATCAGGGTGAAGGCAATATCCTCAAGATCGGCGGAATCTTTAAAAAGAGCAAGGAAAATTTTAGGCAATATGGCTGCTGGTGTAATTTTTACAAGAGAAAACCTGAAAGCAGCAGCACTGGCAAATTGTGTTCTAATATGTACCCCGGATGATACCATAAACATAGTTTGTGATGAGATTTTCAAAAAGAAAAGCAAAAATTTTAAAAATTATTATGTACTTCATTTCAGTGGATCCAAATCACTGGAAGTCTTAAATTCAGCCAGAACCGCAGGGGCTGAAATCGCATCAATACATCCATTAAAATCCTTCGCTTCTATAGAAGAAGCTATTAAATCTCTACCCGGAACTGTTTTTGGAATAACTTATTCAAGTAAGAAATCTAAAAAAATGGCTGAATTTCTGGTAAGAAACCTGGGTGGGGAAATGATTGAGGTAGAAAACGAGAAAAAACCGCTTTACCATGCAGCAGCCTGTGTGGCTTCAAACTATCTGGTTACCCTTATAGATTATGCAGTATCGATACATAAAAAGATAGGAATAAAACCGGAGGATTCTTTAAAAGGTTTGATGGGTCTGGTGGAAGGTACGGTAAGCAATATAAAGAAAATGGGCACAAAGAAATCTCTGACCGGTCCAATAGCCAGGGGAGATATAGGAACAATTAAAGAGCATATAAGAAGTTTTAATAAATTTTTTTCAAAAGATGACATTAATTTATATAAAATTATGGGTATCGAGACCAGCAAAATTGCATATCAAAATAAATGGATAAAAGAAAGTACCTTAGAGGAGCTAAAGGAAATACTTAAGGAATAGAAAGGGGATATTATGGCTATGGTTAAAAAGATAACCACCAGCGACCTACTTGAAATGAAGAAAAAAGGTGAAAAAATAACAATGCTCACCGCGTATGATTATCTTATGGCATCCCAACTGGACCAGTGCGGCATAGATTTAATTCTGGTTGGAGATTCTGTGGGAAATGTACTGCTGGGATATGAGAATACAATACCGGTCACAATGAATGAGATGATTCATCACTGCAAGGCAGTCTGCCGTGGTGTAGAAAGGGCAATGGTGATTGGCGATATGCCGTTTATGTCTTATCAGGCAAGTATAGTAGAGGCAGTTAGGAATGCCGGAAGGTTTTTAAAAGAAGCCGGCGCTGAAGCAGTAAAGCTGGAAGGTGGAAGAGAATTTTTTTTAACCATAAAGAAGATGGTTGATTCGGGAATTCCGGTAATGGGACATCTGGGACTTACCCCCCAATCGGTTTATAAATTAGGTGGTTACGGGGTCAGAGGAGAAGATAAAGAGCAGGCTTTAAGGATGATAGAAGATGCCAGTGGACTGGAAGAAGCCGGGGTGTTTTCAATAGTATTGGAAAAGATTCCTGCAAAACTTGCAAAGAAGATAACACGGCAGATTAGCATTCCTACTATAGGAATAGGGGCAGGGGTAGACTGTGACGGACAGGTACTTGTAACTCATGATATGCTCGGGTGTTTTGAAAAATTTAAACCCAAATTTTCTAAAAGGTATGCTGAAGTGGGAAAGGAAATGAAGAGATGTTACAGGAAATACATAGAAGAAGTGAAAAACAAAAAATTTCCTGCAGAGGAGCACTCCTACTAGGAAGTAGAATAAATCTCTCTTTTACCATAAAAGTATATTTAATCTGCATTAATGGAAATAATAAGGAAAATAACCAAATGTAAATTAATAGTAAACGACCTTAAAAAGAAGGGCTGTAAAATAGGCTTTGTTCCCACAATGGGTTTTCTGCATGAAGGACACTTAAGTCTTATAAGGATGGCAAAGAAAGATTGCGATAGGGTATTCATAAGCATTTTTATTAATCCGACACAGTTTGGTCCTGGTGAAGATTTTAAAAACTACCCCAGAGATATAAGAAGAGACAGTAGCCTGGCAGAAAAAGAAGGGGTTGACTATATGTTTTATCCCACAGTAAAGGAAATGTATGGTTCAGATCATAAGACTGTGGCCGAGGTAAAAGAGCTTGGCAATATTATGTGCGGGAAATACAGGCCCGGTCATTTTGCGGGAGTAACCACAGTGGTTCTGAAATTATTTAATATTGTGAAAGCAGGTAAAGCTTACTTTGGACAGAAAGATTACCAGCAAATGATAATAATAAAGAGAATGGTAGAAGACCTGAATCTGGATATTGAAATCGTAAGCGGCCCTACCGTAAGAGAAAAAGACGGTCTTGCTTTAAGTTCCAGAAATAAATATCTTTCTGCTGAAGAGAGAAAAAATGCCACTATTTTATACGAGTGCCTGATTCTGGCAAAGGATATGATCGAGAAAGGCGAAAAAGATCTGGAGAAAATAAAAAAAATAATTATGGTTAAATTGAAAGGAAACAGGTTTGTTAAAAATATAGATTATTTTGAATTTAGGGACCCCCGGACGCTGGAAGATAGAAAGAGAGTGAATAAGGACTATAAAAATATACTTGCTGCAATTGCACTTTGGATTGGAAAGACCAGGCTTATTGACAATATGATCATAAAAGTATAAAAGTGATATTGATTTAGATAAATTTAAACAACTGAGGGGAAAAAGTGTTTATCTGTATTTTAAAAAGCAAGATTCATAGAGCAACGGTAACCGGTGCGGAGATTAATTATGTGGGGAGTATAAGTATAGATAAAAATTTAATGGAACATGCAAAGATATTTCCTTATGAAAAAGTACTGGTAGTAAGCCTTGATAGCGGAGAGAGGCTGGAAACATATGTTCTAGAAGGAGAGAAGAATAGCGGAGAAATTTGCATAAATGGAGCAGCTGCGAGGAAGATACTGAAAGGAGAAAAGATTATTATTTTATCCTTTACCTATATGGAAGAGGAAGAAGTATCAGGCCACCGGCCAAAAATAGTATACGTAAACAAAAAAAATAAAATCACAAATGAAGAAAATCATGTGGCGAGAGATGACCAATGCTGATCTGCAAAGGACTGTATCTAATATACTTATAATACTTCTGCTTATAATTATTTCTTTACCCCCGGTTTTTTTAATATCCTGTAAGCTTGAAAGCAATACTAATGATGAGTTAGTAGATTCCAGCAATTACAATAATGAAGGCAGCCTGTATTTATTTGATTATAAAAAGATTACACTGGAAAATACTGGTTCTATTGACGTGAAGATCGAGCGCTGCAATCTGTATTTAGACATCTACGAAGATCTGGTAATCCTGGGCGAAGTAGAAAACGTTTCCAGTGTAAATAAAACAAATATAGAGATTACCTTTGACTTCTATGATAAACATGAAACTGAGATAATGTCAGTAACCATCCCCGCGCCGGTTAATTATCTTAAAGGGGGAAGCAGATTGCCGTTTTATTATTACCTGACCGATAGGCAGAGGTATATAGATATATACAGGGTAAAAATAGGAGTTAACTATAAGGACTATTATGAAAGATTTGAGGGCAATCCTATAGTAGAGAATGAAAGGTATCGTTACGAAGAAGATTATTTGATTATCGAAGGCAGGATAATTAATATAGGCGGAGAGAAGATAAGGAACTTAAAACTTTTTTGTACTTTTTATAATGATAAAGATCAGGTCGTGTTTATAAAACAGTGTTATTTACCCAAAGAGGAAATGATTCCCGAAAATGAGCAAGAGTATACTTTAAAAGTACTGCTTGATGAATATTTACCCGACTTTACCCATTACAGATTTGAAGTATTTTTTGAGGATGAAATTAAGGAACCGGCTTAATTCATATCCAATCCTTATACTTGAAATAAACCAGCATACCTATGGATATTAAAATCATTCCAATTACAATTATAATGAAAATAAAAGCATGGCTTCCTAAAGGAAGTGAAACATTCATTCCGTAAATTCCGGATATAAGGGTAAGGGGAAGAATGATCACCGAAAAAATAGTAAGTATGCGCATTATATCATTGATTTTATTTGATAATAACGATTGATGGGCTTCATGTACGCCCTCTATCAGTTCTTTATAATTTTCAAGAGTATCCCAGATTTTTTCCACATGGTCCACAAGGTCGCTAAAATAAACCTCGAGAGCCTCTATTAAGAAGTCCATATCTTTAATTTCCAGGGTTTTAAGCAGCTTTCTCTGGGGGTAGATTATATTTCTAAATGTCAGAATATTGGTTCTGATGAGCAGTATGTCTTGAACATTTTTACTGCTGGCTTTTTTGAAGATGGCATCCTCAACATCCTGTATGTTTCTGTAAATTTTATTGAGTATGGGAAAATTATAGTCAATGAGTGAGTCAATGACTTTATGCAAAAGGTAACCGGATCCTTTCTCCAGGATTTGATTATTTTTCGTTAAATAGTCAAATGTATTCTGTATGGGCTTGCACAGTCCCCGGTGAACGGTTACCAGAAAGTTATTTCCGATAAAAATGTTTACGGTAAAGGGCACCAATCTTCTGGTTTGCTTGATAAAATAAGGTATATGCAGCACCAGAAAAAAATAGTCATCATATTCATCCAATTTTGGTCTTTCAATGATACTCAGGCAGTCTTCTATATCAAGGGGATGAAAGTGAAAATGCTGTCTCAGAAATTGCATATTTTCTTTGCTTGGATTCTCTATATCAGCCCAGATAAGATAGTCCGGGTTATTAATACAGGAGGGGATATTTTTTAGAGTGACTTTTTCTAATAACTTTTTTTCATTTTTATTGTATACAAGAGTCTTCACTGGTGTCTACCTCCTTTATTTAAATCTTTATAGAATTTTATGATTTTTTATAAAAAAAAGAAATATAAATTTATTAATATATTATTAAATTTAATGAAAATTACCAATATTAATCAATCCCAGATGGGGAAATAAAAGCTGTTTTAATTTGACAGCAATTTTTTATGCTTTTATGATATAGATTGAATATGTTATTTATAATATAATTGATAAAAGTCTGCTCGTATCAATGGAATTAGGAATATAAAATGATTGGGAATATATTCAGGTTAAAAGGCACGAGATCATTAAGATTATTAATAATATCTGTAATATTCTCCCTGCTTTTATTATTAAATACTGTATCCTGCAGTTTATTCAATCCACCGGCAGAAACAGATACTGAAAAAGCAGAGGAGGAAGCAGTGGAAAATGGGGGAGGCGAACTGGCAGCCAGCGAGGAACTTGAGGTACAGATATCTCTGTGGGATTGCCTTGAGCCCAAAGAAAGGTTTGCCCTGATGGAAAGTGTGAATAGTTTTATGGTTGAAAATGGTCATATTGATATAGAGACAAGACATTTCAGGAGTCAGGAAGAGCTGGAGGATCAATTTGAAGCTGCAAGTCTGGCTGGTGCGGGACCTGAATTGCTGCTGCTGGATTTTGATGGTATACAGAGACTTGTTCCCGGAAGCGTGGTAAAAGAAATAATAGATGAAGCAGATTATTCTTTATTCATAGATGGTCTTGTGGAGATTTCCAAGTATAACGGTAGAAATTATATGATCCCTTTTAGAAGCTTTGATTTTTTGACACTTTTTTATAATAAAGACCTGATGAGTGAACCTCCCGCGAGTTTTGAAGAAGTTATTGAATATTGCAAAGAGGTGAATAATTTTGGAGGAGGTATTTATGGACTACTGCTAAATGCCAGTGAAGCTGATTGGATAATACCTTTTATCGGAGGATATGATGATTGGATTGTTGATTATAGCTCCAGTTCACTGACTTTAGATAATCAGGCGACTGTAAAGACTTTGGAATTTTTAAATTATATATATAATGAGGAAAAAATTTTACCTCATAATATTGAATACAGCGAGATAAATGAATCATTTAAAAATGGTAATGTTCATATGATTATCGATAATATCCAATTGGCAGGGGAATATGAAGAAGCTGGATTAAATATCGGTATAGCAAAAATACCCCGGGTCTGGCAGGGTAGCAAATATCCTACACCTTTGATTTCCGGTCTGGGTTTTATGATAAATATAAATTGTTACGGCGATGAACTAGTGACGGTAAATGAATTTATACAATATATGCTGACTGAAAAAGTACAGATAGACTGGACTTCAGTAACAGATACTTTTCCGGTTTTAAGAAATATTGATAGAAGTGAGACAGTTAGAAATAATGAAATTATTTATAACGCCTTTCAGCAGGCAAAAATATGCAGGGGAGAACCTGATAAAGAACTTATAATGGTCATAAGAGATGCCATAAGGGATAATATTGAAAGTGTCATATCCGGAGGTGTGCTTCCTGCAGACGCTGCATTAAAAATTCAGGAAGATGCACTCAGGTTAAGATCCGGCAATATTCCTGTTGAAGAGGCTGAAGATACAGAGTAAATATTTAACATTTGGAATAGTTGAGAGGA
>Ga0209323_10001976_pt1 | contig 13557 bp, 16 predicted proteins | sample Rifsed19ft2_FD_184014 | JGI IMG/M metagenome (GOLD analysis project Ga0209323, IMG submission 184014) | Soil microbial communities from Rifle, Colorado, USA - sediment 19ft 2 (version 2) | ecosystem: Environmental > Terrestrial > Deep subsurface > Rock core/Sediment | place: Rifle, Colorado...
CATAGAATCCTATGAAGCCGCTACATCCGTAACGAAAGGCGACCCTGTTTACTTAAGCGCCGACAACAAGGTTTCCCCCGCAGCCGCAGCCCAAGACTGCATAGGCGTAGCTGTTAAAAGCGCTGCTTCTGGCGAGCAATGTCCAGTCTTGATTCAAGGCAGAGTCAAAGTCAAGGCTGGCGGAGCCATAACCCGCGGCAAAGCGGTTTACGGTGCTGACGCCTCAAAAAGAGTGTTGCAGTTGGCTGACCAAGCCGTGAACGAAGGTGGAACAGCGTCTTACACAATCTACTACAACCGCAAGCTCGGAACAGCCCTAGAAACTGCAACAGCCGCAGACGACTTGCTGTTCATCCAAGTGTAGAAGGGATTTGCCATGAAACCGAGACTTTTTGAATCTTTAATGCAGCGAGACGGCGAATTCAAAGAACACATTGAAAATCTAAGGCATAAGACGAGTGTGCATCCGTTTCTGAAGCGTTACTGCGAAGTCGGCGTCAGAGAAGGACTCTTCAGCGACGCCGTAAGCGCGTTAGGACGCTTGCACGACACGCTTGTACAGGCTGCTTATCCCGAAATGATAGGCAGAAACATCATCACAGTGCGGCCTACCACCGAAGCGATGGAGCGCTTTCCCCTAGACGAGAAGGCTGTGGCTTACCGCTACGCGGAAGGCGCAGCAACACGCTTAAGCGGCAAGAAGAACAGCACGGTCGACGTTTACACGAACGTTCTCTCCGAAGCTTCAGAGGAATGGACCCGCGAGTTTCTGGAAGACGCCACGTGGAACGTCATGGACAACATGGTGGAAAAGGTCGGCAGAGCCTTAGGCGAAGAGGAAACAAATAAGATAGTAGCGTTGTACGGAGCTATCGCTGACGCGGATTTGGCTGGCGGAGCGCCGATAAACCAGGGCGGAGCAGCCATGAACTGGAACGGTCTGGTCAAGCTTCACAACGCCGTCAGAGGGGAAAACTGGAGACCAACAGTCTTAGCCGTAAACGAAGTGCAGCTACATCAGCTGCTGACGGATGACAAGTTCATCCACGCACAGTACTTGCCAGCGGGACAGACAGACTTGGAGCAGGGAACCGTTACAAGCGTTTTGGGCATGCGTGTTCAAGCCAGCACTCTGGTACCTAATGGAGTTGCCTACGCCTTGGACACGCGGCTATCGTCAGTAATGCTGCTGAGACGGGACATAGCTGTTGAGGACTGGGAAGACATAAAGAACGGCAAATACGGCGTTAGGGCTACGACCCGTTTCGGCGTGGGCATTCTGCGCAGCAAAGCCATCGCGAAAATGACCAACATATCAAACATGTTGTAAGCTGACGGGAGGTAGGGCGGGAAAAATGGCGAAGTATGAAGGCAAATGTTCCTTGTGCGGCAAAGCGCATTATTCTGACAGAAAGGGCGACATTGTCGTCTGTGACTGTTGGAAAAACTGCCCTATGTGCGGAGCTGAAATGACGCCCTACGCGCCTGACCTCGCCATGAACACTTACGGCTTTGACGACAGAAGAGACCTTGCCGTGCTGATGGTGTGCACTCTTCATTCTCCACTTTTTTTTAGCACTCAAAAACCCGTAGAGGTTGTCTGCACATGAGACGTTTAACCGAAAGATTACATTTGGCAAAAACCGTGCTCAAAGAACTCAGTAAGCAGCCTCTTTGCCGAACAGAACTCGAAAAACGAACCGTCCGAAAGTTTGGCACTCACGCCACTTTCGAGGGCATATTCCGCTACCTCGTTCAAAGCGGCTACGTGCAGAAAAGCGAGCAGAAACACCGCGCCGCCTACATGATAACCGAGAAAGGCGCTAAATTCTTGGAGGCGCTTTAAATGAGCAAGGTGCTGCGCCGATTAACCGACGCTTTCTCGCTAAAGGCGAAAAGCGGATACGCTGTTCCACAAAGAGCGCTGGTGTATGAGACGCCTACTGTTCCTTTGACCGACGTGATTAGGCTTTATGAGCGCGACCCCACGTGCAAGGCAAGCGTTGACTTGCTGGCGGCTTCGGCTGTGGGCGCGGGGTTCTACACGACAGTTGACGAAAACTACGAAAAAGCAGGAGAAGCCAAGCGCATCGTGGACAGGTTCAACGAAAACGTCAACTTGGACGCGTTGCTCTGCGACATGGCACGAGGGCTGATTGCCTGCGGAAACGACTTCTGGCTTAAACTAACACCCGAAAAACTAACGGAGCTGCACAGGCTGCCCGTAGACGCGGTGGAACGCATCCAACAAACCTTCATAGAAGAAAAAACGCTCAAAATTCCGTACAAAGTGGAAAGCTACAAGCTGCGGCAGGCGTACGGCGGCGAAAACCTCACCGCCGAAGCGGTACTGCATTGGCGAATAAACTGTCTTGACTTCTCTGGCTACGGCACAGGCGTGTTGCAAGTCCTGCTGCACTCGTTGGCTTTCCAATCAGACAAGCGTCCAGCTTTTGCGTGGATGAAAGCGAAAATAGAGCGAATTATGCCGAGGATTTTTGAGAAGTACGCTGGACCAGATGTTTTAGCTCTGCTCGAAAGGGCGGATGAGGGAACCATTCAGAAGTTTGAGCAAGCCATCAAGAACCGCAGCGAAGAAGGCGCCTGGCTCTTCTACAGCGGAAAAGGCGACATACGACCAGTAACGCTTGACCCTCGAGCGCGTTTTGAATATTACGTTGACCATTTGATAAACCAGTTTTACCTCGGATGCGAAACGCCTCTGCCGCGGTTGTTCAGCACGCCAGGCTTTACGGAAGCTTCGGCGAAAGCAGCTTTGGAGTTGCAGAACATGCTCATAAAGCCAATTCAACGCTACATCAAACGCCAGGTTGAGCGAGAACTTTTCGACATGGTTCTGGCACAGGAAGGCGTGGACGCGACGAAAGCGCAGGCGCGTTTGCACTGGGGTTTTCCCAAAACACAGGAAGCCAGCATGACGGATATGCTTAGGGCTGCTGAGCTTGGCTTTATCCGCCCTGAAGAGTTCCGCAAGAACGCGGTTAAGCTCGGCTGGGAACTGTGGGAAAAAGCGCAGCCTGAAGCTACTGTGGATGGTGCAAAGCAGTGAGTTACGAGGCGGATGGAGATGACTGAGGTCGCTTACGGCAGGTACGATGAGGCGTACAGGGCGATTCACAGCGCGTTAATGAACCTTACGGCTCCGCCTCCAAGTAGGAAAATAACCAAGCTCGCCTTCACCTGGAACGTTGACGGCACCTTAGCAACCCTAAAGGCGTACGACGGAGTAGAAGCAATCTTCACGTTGACGTTCACGTGGGATGCGGGTGGTATACTGAAAGAGGTGGCTCGAACATAGCCAGCCTTGCCTGACTATGCGAGAAACCATGAATAAAAAGGAGGAGTAAAAGTGGAAAAAACAATGGATAAAGTAAGCTGGAAAGCCAAATGGCGAATAGACAAGTTTCGCGACCACGAAAATAAAACATCGAAGGCACTACAAGCGGGAATGTCAATGACAGAAGCACTGCGACTATTCGGCGACTCGCACATCGGCAAAGAAGAATGGGAAAACAACGTTGCTTTAAACGAAGGTCTCGGCGAACTCATCGACATAATCTGCGGGCTTGGAACACCGACGAAATGGGATAACAGCAACGCGCGTCTTGGTGTTGGCGACAGCAACGCGGCTGAAAGCGCATCGCAGACGGGGTTGCAAGCATCAACAAACAAAACCTACAAAACTATGGATACTTCATACCCTACAAGAACGAATCAGACGGCGGAGTGGCGGGCAACCTTCGGCTCAGGCGACGCTAACTACGCGTGGGAGGAATACACTGTTGTCAACGCTGCAAGTGATACGGGCAAAAACCTGAACCGCAAAATTAGCAGCAAAGGCACGAAAGCTTCGGGCGAAACTTGGACATTAAGCCTTCAAATAACATTCAGCTAGCAGGGCGGTTGTCACTGCACACAGACAAGTTAACGCATCACGGTTAAGGAGGTGAGAAGTTGACTATTTGGGGATTCAACCAATACATCGTAAGAGGTCGATACACCGACCTCATAAACGGTACGGTATTTCAACTAGTCAGGGACTCGGGTGCGCGTGCCCTTTTGCTTTGGCAGCACGACTTTAACACGAACCGTCAAACGATGACTGAAGCACAGATAATCAATGCTGCACAATTGTGTAAACAGCACGGTCTTGACTTTTGGTTAGTTCTGAAGTACGATGTGGCAGCAGCGAGAAGTATTGTTGCCCAGCTTGGAGACCTCTGTAATCATTATGAAGTGTGCAAGGAACCGCACATATCGGGATACTGCAAGTGCAGTGCTACTGATTACCCCAAGAAATGGCGAGACGTTGTAGTGGCGTGCAGACAAGTTAACCCGCGTGCTTTGTACGGTGGTCCTGTAGCTGGCCGACCCCGCACTCGACGATCATGGTTCACAGAATGGTTAACTCAGTGCAAAGACCTGATTGACCCAGCGAACACGTTCATATCATACCATTGGTACGCGCACTATTCGGGGAGACTTCCGAGCCAAACAACGTTGACACAGAATGCGCCGCAAATCCAAGCGGACGTTAAAGACCTGAAGCAACTATGCAAGGGCATCGTAGGCCGCGAGCTACCCGTGGCGTTAACAGAGTTCAACTGGACCGCTGATCCGAACGTGACAAGGTTGGACCAGCAGACAACGTTTATGGCGAAGTGGACTAAGGCGGCCATGAAAAGTTGTCTTGCAGCTAACGCGTACGCTGCGTTCTTCTGGAATCTTGGAGGCGTCTGGGAGAACACTATGAGCATAATTAAGCCTGCACCAGCCTACATCAAAAAGCCGCAATATAACGCAATCAAAGAATACCTGCAGAGCGTTTCGGGTGTTTAGCCTTGGGCAGCGGTTTCAACTTTTTCACCAACGTCATCGACAAGACGCCTGGCACTGCTGGCAGCTGGCAGGACGTTGACGTAAGTGGCAATGGTGTACCAAGCGGAGCCACAGGCGTAATACTTAAAATAGTTAATACAAGCGCTACAGGACGAGCTGAAGCCCGCAAGAATGGCAGTTCAGATGATTTTGGGTTAAACTTACCCGCCAATTATTTTCGCTTTGCTTTCGTTGGGCTTGACGAAAACAGGGTTTTTGAGGCTTACGTTGGAAACACGAACATCAAAATTTACCTAATAGGTTACTGCGACGAAAATTGCGGTTTTTTCACTAACGCAATTGAAAAAACTGTTACAGCTGATGATACGTGGCGAGACATTGACGCAAGCGGAGACATTCCCGCAGGTGCGACGGGTGCTGTTTGTTGCCTTTACAACGACAGCACTTCAACAGATTATTACGTTGGAATAAGAAAAAACGGAAGTATAAGTACGCTGACACGTGGACGATGCACGTACAACCGCCGCTATACATTTCAACTCTGTGGAGTTGATGGAAACAGAGTTTTTGAAGGTCTCAGAGGTAATACTGCTGTTCATATTATGCTTATAGGTTACACCAAAAATCCAATAACGTTTTTCACTGACCCAGTTGACAAAAGCCTCTCGCAAACAAGTCAGTGGACGGATATTGATGTTACAAACGACACCGACCCCGCGGCAGATGGCGCAATACTCTTCATGAGAAATAGCTCTTCAAGCACTAATCCTTATGGAGATAGTCGAAAAAATGGCAGTTCAGATGACCACTCAACATATGGACGTTTCGCTTATAATGAATGTCGTGGCGCAGCAGTCGGATTAGATGCTGGGCAGGTCTTCGAGGGTTGGATAGATAACACTGTTCTTGACTTTTACCTGATTGGCTACTGCAAGCCTTCAGCGATTCTTAAAGAAGTCACTGATTCCGTGGGCCTTGCAGACAATGTCACCGTAAACAAAGTCTTGCAGATCACCGAAACCATTAATCTCGTTGAAATCATTCAAGCTGGAGTTGGAGGCACCAAGAAAACAAAGCTTTTCCTAACCTTGGGCGACATGGCTGTGCAGCTCACAGGCGAGTAGAAAATCTTAAATTTGAAACGCATCTAAAAGAATAATGGCGCAGGACATGCCGAAAAAACAAGCAGTCTTATTATGTGCGTGTGTTCTCTTAAGCGCGTTGCTGATAGTTGGCTTTGGCGCGACAAAAGTTTCAGGCTGGAGCAACGACAGCTACAGCGGTGACCCGGCACATCCTGGTTATGGCACGCATGACTGGATAGCGGAGCATGCCCTAAACTGGCTGCCACCGCAAGAGAAGCAGTTTTTTACAGAGAACCTTGTGTGGTATCTTTACGGCACAGAGTTGCCTGATAACAAGAACACGCCAGGCGGTGTAGGTGACGCAGCTGCGAAACATCACGTTTACTTCTATGCCAACGGGACGGTACAAAACAACGCCTCGGCAGTTCGTGCTGGGGAAGAGTATGAGAACGCTAAGCAGGCTTTTGTAACGGGCAACTTCAGTGCTGCCGCTATGCACTTAGGTATGGTGGCGCATTACATCGGGGATTTGGCTGTTTTCGGGCACGTAATGGGCAGCGCCACAGCATGGGGAACTGAAATACATCACAGCAGCTACGAATCCTACGTGCTTTCTCGGACGAATAATTACACGGACGACTTTAACGATTTTCTGGTTTTTGACGAGAACCTGAGCGTGACTTCTGCTTATAACGCTACGGTAACACTTGCATACGACACCACCTTCGACGGAACTGGAAATTTAAACTGCACTTGGATGGACCAGCACTACGACTGGAGTGACTCAACGTTTAAAAACCGCTGCGGCGAATCGCTGAACCTCGCGGTAAACCTAATCGCAGATGTACTGCACTCGTTTTACACCGAAGCCATAATTCCAGAGTTTCCAACATGGATAATTCTGCCACTACTTATTGTTATTACATTGTTAGTTGTAGCGATGAAAAAGAAAAGCTTGTTCATTAAAGGCTTGACTTAATTGTTTTGGCTAAAACACTTTCTTTAGAAGCTTTTTTAGTTAAATAGGCTTTAATTAGGCTTTTTTATTGCGAAAATTGTTTAAATTCGGCTTATCCGCCTTTTTTTGTTTGTGAGGTTGACGCTGTTTGGCAAACGTATCCCTCAACGATGTGCGAGACACGATTAATGTCAGCTCTGCGGATGTTCCAGACGTTAAGCTCATGAAGATGGTCAAACGCGCCGAGGTTACGCTGGAGCTGGAACTCGGCAGGGAAGTGGACTATAACGCGTGCACAGAAGCGGAAAAAGAGTTCATCACACTATTAGCCGCCATATACGCGATTTGCTATTTAACAGGCGGTTCCGCGGTTGGCTTAAGCTTCAGCGTCGGAGACCAAAACGTCAGCGTCATGGACAAGGCGCCGCCCTTAGCCGTGCTCCAGCAGGAGCTTGAACGCATTTTAAACGGGCTAAAACAGCCCGTCGTCAGGAGCGCATAAGCCCGTGGGGAAAGTTCCAGATGCCTATTACCAGTTCGTAATGGATTATGCTCCGTACGTTTACGTCATACCCGAGTCTGGGCCAGACCAAGAATGGGGCAGAGCAGCGTTCGCCGCGGCTTTCGCCGTTGATTTTCTCTTCGAAGCCTACTTCGACGCAGAGTTCGACGACCGAAGCGCTGAAATAGAAAGCAAAATCGTGGAGCTCGCAGATTGGCTACTCACTCAACAATGCACTGAAAGCGATAAACAAGGGTACGGCGGATTCAAAAGCACCGAAAACAGCACGCACTATTACGCCGTTGACGCGTGCCGCGCGGTGCCTGCGTTGCTGAAAGCCTACGACCTAACGAGCAACGCGTATTACTTGAACAGCGCCAAACTGGCGGGCGGCACTTTTCTCTATAACATGCAGCACAAGCCCAGCCAGCTCGGCGTTCACGACAAGTATTACGGCGGCTTCGCAAGAGCCGTAACCATCACGGACACGTGGCTCAGGCAGATGGATGTTGAATGCCTCTACGGGCTTATTGCCCTAAAAATGCTCTGTGAATCAGACCCAGCCAACAAAAGCAAATACGAAACAATGATGGCAGACGCTACAGGCTTTTACCGCCAAGGCCTCGAAGACTTCTACCTTTATTATGATCCGCCGCCCAGCGGAGACGCCAGCTGGCACCGCACCGGCACGAGTGACAGCGTGGTATTCGATGACTCGTTGGCTTACGCACTGTTAGGCCTTTACGATTATGAAGGTTGGAGCACTACGGTGCAAAAGGCGTACACGTTCATCAACGTCATAGGTCCGTCGCCATTGTATCCCGCGTACAACCCGGCGGTATGCTGGGCAGGCTACATCGACGTTGTGGCGAGGACACCAGCCTGCGACTATTACGACAACGTGACCTCGGGAATTCTCTCGCAGATGCGCCGAGACCATGACAAGTCTGCTTATGAATTCAGCGTGAACGCCATCGATAAGCATCAAAGTGAGTTCATGTTTTGGGGTGCCAAACAAGCGGATTACGGTTTTGTAGAGAACAAGCAGGCTATGGCTACTGTCTGCTGGCTTTCACAGCTGTTCCTAAACTATGAGGCGCCGGCAACGCGGTTCACGCAGATATTGAACGGCAAAGGCGAAAACCTAACGCTTTTCCCGATAAAGGAAGCGGGCGAACGCACAGCCTACGGCGAGGGCATAGACGTAAAAGCCATAGTCTTGCCAGCGAAAGCCGAAGAGATTCTGCTGGAGCCAGGCTACGTCACGAATAATTATCTTGTCATCCATGTCTTCGCGCCTGTGCGGTGCCGCGACAAAATACGCAGAAACGGCGAAGACTACGAAATCCTAAACGTGCAGGAATTCGCCTTCAAGGGCGAGACTGCCTACCGCAAAGCCATGTGCAGGAGGTTCATAAATCAATGAGCGAGACAGAAGACGCGGCCACAACAGTGGCTAGGCTGCTTAAGACGAAGATGCGCGTGGTCAAAGATGACGGCGGCCTTGCCAGCATCAGCATCACCAGCGAGTGGCAAAACACTGAAGCTTTCAAAGGCTTTGATGGGCAAGTGACCGTTGGCTTGGCTGAAAGCACAGACCAGAAAATCGAGTTAAGCGGCAAAACCCGAAGGCGCCTGTCGCTTTTGAGAGTTAACGCGTGGACAACCGATACGCCAAGCGCAAGCGAGAGCGGCAGAGTTATGCGCGGCAAAATCGTGGAGGAAGTCAACCGCGCCGTAAGGCAGAACCGCAGTAAACCCAACGAAACGCTTTACGATTTCTTCAACACTGGCCCAGCAGCGCAAGCGCATAGGGCTTATCGCGGCAGCAGCGAAGTTTCGCCTTACGCTTCAGGCTGGACTGAACTGTCAAGCGAGCAGTACGAAAAGCTCTGGTACAGCGACAACGACCGCTGCGAAGTGAGCTACGGCGGAAATGGCGAATACACGGTTATGCTGTTCCGCTTTAGGGCTGAGAGCAGAGAAAAAACCGTTAAGAAGATGGTTTTGGCTTTTGAGGGCTACGGCACAGCGCCAAGCGGAGACGGCGTCGCTGTCAAAGTGTGGAATCACGTTGTAGGTGCTTGGCAGAACGCGCAAACAGGTGGCGCTGGCGGAACCGACGAAACCATCACCATAACGCTGGTTTCCGACTTGGCAGATTACATTGACGGTGATGGGTGTGTGTGGTTTCTTGCCAGAACATTAAACGCCAGTGACGGCGCAACTCCAGCAACGCTTTATTGCGACTACGTGAGCTGCACGGTCACGGTTAACGGCGTAACCTACTGCGACATCGTCGGTTTCCGCGACTTGGACCGTGTGGACGTTAAGCCCTTTATTTTCCGAACGGAAATCACCGTGAAGTCATGGTTCTTCGAGAACATAGGAGTGTGAAAAATAGGAAATGCCTGAAACATACAGTGCCCACGAAAGCCGAGTTTACTACGTGGAAGAAACGGCTTATGGGCAGACGCCTACGAACCCGTCGATGCTGGGCGTTCCAGCCGAGAGCATAGAGCCAACCGTAAACCCAAGCAACATCAAACTCCGCGGAGTCGGCTCAATTGACCTGCAAGCCGTCAAGAAAGGACTGCGAGTGCCAAGCCTGAAAATCGCTTATCCGCTGCCAAGCACCGCGCCCATAAACTTCCTCCAATACGCAAAAGCCGAACTGGAAAAGTCCCTGAGCATCCAAGTGCTTTACTACAAAGGCGCTTTCGCCTCTGCCACAGATATAATCTCGCTGCTTTACACGGGCTGCAAATTCCAAAGAGCCACAGTCGAATGCAGCATAGAAGATGTTGTGAAAGCCAGCGCTGAGCTTCTCGCCCAAGACCTCGCCGCTGGAACCGCCAAAATTGAGGGCGCTACTTATGCGGATTACGCTGGAGCAGTGCCCTTCTACGAAAGCTACATCAAAAAAGACACGACTACGCTGGAGCGCGTGACAGACTGGAAATTCACAATCGAAAACAACCTCAAACAGGTGCCCGTGATTCGCACGCCAAACGGGAACATCCTGAGGTACTTGCCGCATAGGCACCGCGACTTATCAGGTGAATTAGTCTTCGAGTTCGAAAGCAAAGAAGAGTTCGACGACGTAGTCAACGACGCTGAATTCGCTTTAGAGTTCGGGCTGGGCGGAAGCAACAAAGCCGTCTTCAGCAACTGCAAGTGGGAAAACGTGGCAACGCCAACACGCGTCGAGGAGCTCGTCAGCCTAAAAGCAGCATTCGTTGCCAAAACCGTGGCAATAAGCTAAAGCAGGTGGAAGGGAATGCGCAGAGAAACCGTTGAAATCGGCTCAGAATATGGCGCGGAATACGCTGGCAAGTATGTTTTCCAAGAGCTCACTTGGGCTAAGCGAAGCCGCATTATCCAGAAACACACAAGATACCACGCGCTATCAGGGCAAGTGCTCAGCAGCGACTTCATCGCTATACAAGCTGAAACCATATGGGCATCGCTCAAAGAGCAACCGCCTCACACGCCCATAACGCTGGAAAGGTTACTTGGCGAAGAGAACGGCATCCCCATACCGCTGGGCGAGTTGCTCTCCAAAATCGTCAACGGCTTATGCGCCATGACAAGGGAAGAAACAGCTTTTTTATCCGCGCCATCAGACGCCAGAAGCCACACCCAGCCATCACAGACTTCCGCCTATGCAAAGAATTCGGATGGACCCCCAAACAGCTCGCAAAGCAGCCCGCCAGAACCATCCACCAGTTCACCGTCATCCTCAACGAGATAGACCGCCAAACAGAGGAAGAACGACAAAAAACAGAAAAAGAGGCAAAAAAGCATGAGCGTTGAAATCAACCTTGACCTTGCGGGCGCCGAGGAATTCAAGCAGGCAATAGCACGTTTTGACGCTGAAATGCAAAGGCACCTGCACGAGCGGTTGGCAGAATGGGCTGAAAGCGTGAAAGCAGAAGCAGCGCGCATCGTGCCCGTGCGGACGGGCTACTTGCGAAGCACCATCTACGCGCGAACGCTAGAATGGCAAGCTGAAATCAGCGCGGAAGCATCCTATGCGGCTAGCGTTGAATTCGGCACGCGCTACGCACAGGCAAAGCCTTTTCTTCACCCCGCAGTTCAGGCGCGTCTGCCAGAGCTTGAACGCGTGTTTTTACAGGCTTTGGACCTGGCCAAAACGGAGGCTGGCCTGTGAGTTTCCGCGAAATTGCCGTAACCATAAGGGCTGTTAACCGTGCAAGCGCCGAGTTCAACAGGATTCAGACTGACGCTGAGAGCCTTGCTACGCGCGTTAAGAGTTTGGGAGCTGCAATTGCTGGTATAGGTGCGACTGGCACGGTAATCGGGCATATTGCGCATGAATTTGGTTTGCTGAACGATGAGCAAGCCCGGGTCTTTAATTCCGCCATGATGGTTGTCACGGTTATGGGTATGTTCATGCGGACAAGCATGGGCTTAGCCGTAGCTCAAAAGGTTTATGCTGCTGCCTGCTGGATTGCGACCACTGCCCAGAATGCCTTGAACATTAGCCACGCAACATTTCTGGCTTTGACAGGCGTAGGCATCGCGGTTATTGTTGCGGCTGCAGCTGCCATGTGGAGCTTCGCGAACAGCATGAACGCGGCCACATCAAGCGTTCAGAGTTTCAATGATGCTGCTGCTGAGGTGCCTTCTCGTACTCGTAGTATTCAACGAGTTGGCGAATCAGAGCTGTATCGGAGAGGCGTTGAGTAGTGAGCGTTGACGTTCCCAAGGTTGCGCTTGCTTTTGGCGCTGTCAGCGTGCCTCAGGGCGATGTGGTTGACCTAAAAATTCATTTGGGCTGCTCAAAAGAGGCTAGCAGCTATGAGGTGCAGCTGCAGAATTGGGACAAGAAGTACAGTCCTGGCGGCACTTCACCGATTAGTGTTGGCGTGGATGGCCACATTGATGTTGGACGAGGCACAAATATTCCTCAAATTATCACTTGCAGGGTTGAAAGCGTCCAATGCGAATCTTCGCCTACGGAGAATTATATTCGTGTTTCTGGCCGTTGCTGGGGCGAGAAACTTTTCCGCAGAGTCGTAACCAAAATGTACACTTCACAGAAAGGCGAAGCCATAGCCAAAGACCTGTTGGATTACTATGCGGGCTTGAGCCATGTACGTGGCGGCGCTGAACTTGTAGAGGACACGGATACCACGTACACTAAGCTGGAGTACTCGGATACGCCTCTCTGGGACATCATAAAATACGTTGCTGAAAGCAGCGACAAGAACGGCATCATTGGCTACGATTTCCGCGTGGCACCTGATGGCAAATTCGAGTTTTTCCCGAAGAACAGCAAGACAAGCTCAGCGAGTTTAAGCGAGAAGATTGAGTCCAGTGAATACCGCAAGGACATTCACCGCATTCGAAACAAGATTATGATTTACGGTATTGCCGACAAGAGCGTTCCAGCGGATAAGGACTCGTGGACTGAGAGTTTAACTCCTGCGGACGGCATTTGGACTGCAACAGCGGGCACCGTGAGTTTCGATACTACTAAAAAAGCAAAGGGCACTGGCAGCATCAAAACTTACGCGCAGAATAATTATTATGGCGCGTGCCTTTTCACGCTTAACTCGGGTAAAGAAGTAAACTGCAACCTGTATCCGACCTTCGAGTTTTTGGCTTTTCTTGAGAAAGCGTTAAGCGGTAACGTGACAATTTCGCTGTTTGACACAAGCGGCAAAGACGCAGAGAAAAATCTTACAATCGGACCAGACGAGTGGCGAACAACCCAACTGCGTGTTGGCGTTGGCAACGAGGGCGATTGGGAGAGCATTCAGACAAGTTTTGATTGGACACAGGTTAAGCATGTTAGAATAGCGTGCCATTTCGCGGGTGTTGGCACTGGCAACTTCTGGGTTGACGGCTTACACTTTGGCGGGCGCAGGTACGCCGCAGTTCGGGAAGATGCAGCCAGCCAATCAGCATACGGGCTGCGTGAGTTAACTGAAACGGATGAGGAGCTTTGGAGTGACAACGAATGCGACTTAAGAGCTAAGGCATTGCTGGCTTACCTGAAGGACCCTGCAGAGTACTTGACGGTTAGGAGCACAATTATTGATTACGGCAATACGCCGATTTTGCCTGCCGACAAAATACATGTCCTTCTCCCAAACGAAAATGTTGATGCTAATTTCCGCATT